>JGI24702J35022_10001897_pt1 | contig 12862 bp, 7 predicted proteins | sample TergutTh196P4_FD_35022 | JGI IMG/M metagenome (IMG submission 35022)
AAATTTGAAATAACGTTTTTTAGCAGCTTTACATCAAAATTCTCTTTCTCATATTCCTCAAGGCAATGGGGGCAGAAGCAGGAAAAAACGCCTTTCTGGGCCAATGACGGGTAACGTATTTTATCAAGGAAAATTCCGGTAAAAGGGACAGGCGAAAAATGCTCTTCAAAAATGGCAAAAATGTTTTCAATGTTTTGCGGGTTATTGGGGCAGCAAAATGAAAAATCTTCATGAGAGGTTTTATTGGAACTTTTAAGCTCAATACCCTGAATATCAACCAAAGGGCTTTGATCTTTTAAGGCGCCGGTCTCGGAAAACACAGGGAACCACAGGAAAAACTCTATATTTCTTTTCGCCAAAAATTCAGCAGTTTTTTCGTATAACAATTTATTGGGCGACCAGCCCATTATAACCTTGCTTACCTGCATCTCCGGCAGGACACTGACGAGTTTTTTTTCTACTTCTTCGAAAGATACCCCGTTACCTCTAAAACCGCCGGAAAAAATCTGCAGAATTATTTCGCTATTCATTTCATCTGCCGTCTATCCCATTACAACAGTAACTTCATGCGGGCGGCCGTCGCCCAGGGCAGGCAATACCGCGCCGTCAATAACTTTACCATCCATTGTAACGGATGCAACGCCTTTTTCAACGCCAGCCGAATTATCCACTTTTATACGATAAACGGCGCCGCGGAAATACCGTGTAACAGAAAAACCCTTCATGTCAGGGGGAATGCAGGGATCGATTAATAAGCCGCCGAAAGCAGGCCGTATACCCAGAATATACTGGGAAATACTTACGAAAGCCCAGGCGGCGGTTCCTGTAAGCCAGGAATTTTTTGCCTCACCGAAACGCGATGCGTCCTTGCCCGCAACCATCTGCGCATATACATAAGGCTCCATGCGCCGCAGATCGCTTTCTTCCTCGCGGTAGGCCGGGCAGATTCGCGTATATGTTTCAAAGGCGCGCTTACCCCGGCCAAGCCTGGTTTCTGCAATTGTAACCCAGGGGTTATTATGGCAGAAAATCCCTGCGTTCTCCTTATAGCCGGGTGGATAGGACGATATTTCGCCCAGTTCAAGATGATACTCCCTATATGCGGGCTGCTGCAGCATNATGCCNTATTTTGTATCAAGATTTTCCATTACTGAATTAAGGGCCTTTAAAGCGCGGCCGTCTTCAAGGCCAATTCCGGCCATTACCGCAAAGCCGTTGGATTCTATGAATATCCTGCCTTCTTTGCATTCATGGCTGCCAACCTTTTTGCCCATAGCGTCGTAGGCGCGTAAAAACCAGTTTCCGTCCCAGCCGTGTTTATTAATTATTTCCGTCATGGAGGAAACAGCCTTGCCTGCATATTCGGCTTCTTCCACTCGTCCTGTCCGGCGGCAGATTTCTGCATAATCGGGGCCTGCAAAAACAAATATGGCGGCGATTAACACTGATTCCGCAATACCGCTTTCGTAATTCGATGTAGTCTGAAACGACTCGCCCGGCGTTTTTGAAAAGCAGTTGAGGTTTAAACAATCGTTCCAGTCGGCGCGTCCAATTAGGGGTAATCCATGCGGGCCTGAATTATTCAGGGTATAATCGAAAGACCTCTTTAGATGATCAAACAGGCTTTCGGCCAGTTCATCTTTATTATCAAAAGGCACTTTTTCTTCAAGGATGCTGTAATCGCCGGTTTCTTTTATATACGCTGCAACACTGCATATTAGCCATAACGGGTCATCATTAAATCCCGAACCTAAATCGTGATTGCCGCGCTTTGTAAGAGGCTGGTATTGATGATATGCACTTCCGTCGGGTAATTGCGTTGCTGCAATATCAAGGATACGTTGGCGGGAGCGTTCCGGCGCAAGATGCACAAAGCCCAGAAGATCCTGATTTGAATCACGAAAACCCATTCCGCGCCCTATGCCGGATTCAAAATAGGAAGCACTGCGCGACATGTTAAAAGTTACCATGCACTGGTACTGGTTCCATACCCCCGCCATGCGTTCCAGGCGTTTATCGTCAGTTTTTACGGTAAAGCGGCTAAGCAGTGTATTCCAATACTCTGTTAGCGCGGCAAGAGCCGTATCCGCTGCTTCGGCAGAGTTGTATTTTCCCAGCAGGGCCCGGGCAGGCGCCTTGTTGATTATGCCTCCCGGTGCTCCCGTCGGTTTTTCCCACTTATCATCTTCCGGGTTTTCGCAGTACCCGAGGGTAAAAACAAAGGCCTTTGATTCGCCGGGCGTTAGATGAATTTTAATGTGATGGGATCCTATAGGCGCCCAGCCCGATGCAATGGAATTTTTCGCTTGCCCTGAAAAAACCGCATCCGGGCGATCAAACCCGTTATAAAGGCCAAGAAAACCCTGGCGGTCTGTATCATATCCTGCGACAGTGGCATTAACTGCCCATACCGCATAATGATTGCGCCGTTCACGGTATTCCGTTTTGTGGTATATAACCGATCCTTCTACTTCAACCTCGCCTATGCTGAAATTTCGCTGAAAATTGGTCATGTCGTCATTGGCATTCCAAAGGCAAAATTCAACAAAAGAAAAAATATCTACATCCTTGTCTCTATCCGACTCGTTTTTAAGCACAATTTTATGGATTTCGCAGTTGTCTTCCAACGGTACAAACGAAACCTGCGTAAAAGCCAAACCCTTGCGCCTTGAAGATATCTTTGAATATCCCAAACCATGACGGCATTCGTAAAAATCAAGGCTTGACTTCATTGGCATCCATGAAGGAGTCCAAATGTCAGAAGATTCCTTGCCGGAGCCATCACGCAGGTAAAAATAACGCCCGCCACAATCGGATGGCACATTATTGTAGCGGTAGCGAATAAGGCGAAGCAAACGCGCATCACGGTAAAAACAATAACCACCCGATGTATTGGAAAAGAGGCTGTAAAAATTATTGCAGCCAAGATAATTAATCCATGGATAAGGTGTATCGGGACGGGTAATTACATATTCCCGCGCCTCATCATCAAAAAAACCATAGTTCATCAATGCTCTCCGTAAAAACTACACAATCTATTGAACTGCATAATATTATCATTTATAATATATACCAGTTATGAACGATTATTCAATTATTCCGCAGCCGGAAGCCATTCAATANCTGGAAGGTTTTTTCCAATGCAAAGGCCTTCCGGAAATTCTTCATGCAGAAAACNCCGTCTTTCAAAACGAAGCCAAAGTTTTTTCATCACAAATACAGCAAAACTTTTGCGAAGCAATNCATCGGGAAGAAACCGGTAATATCCGCCTTGTAAAGGAAGAAGGCCTTTTAGCGAAGGAAGCATATAAGCTTGATATACTCCCCGGAGTAATTAACCTGCATGCCGGAACAGAAACCGGGATCTATAGAGGCCTCCAGGTTCTGCGCCAGTTATTCTTAAGTTTTTATAAAAACGGGACACTGTCAATTCCCTGCGGTTCCATTATGGATAAGCCTCATTTCCCCTGGCGCGGTTTTATGCTCGATTGTTCCAGGAATTTTTTCTCCCCCGAATTCATAAAAAAACTTCTTGATGCGCTTTCACTTCATCATATTAATATTTTTCACTGGCACCTCACCGACGATCAGGGCTGGCGGTTCCCTGTAAGAGCTTTTCCCCTGCTTACTGAAATCGGATCGAAGCGGCGGGATCATCGGTTAAGCGGGGCAGTTTCGGGCGGTTTCTATACAGAAGACGATATAAAAGACGTTGTTTCTTACGCCGCCAGGCGTCACATCGATGTGGTGCCGGAAGTTGATCTTCCAGGCCATGCAAGTGCAATCCTTTCATCTTACCCCGGTCTTGGCTGCACCGGCGGCCCCTACAGGGTGGAAGATCGTTTTGGCATTTTCGAAGATGTGCTTTGCGCAGGAAATGACAGTATTTTTCAGCTCTCAGAAGCAATATTCGATTCGCTTTCGGAACTTTTTCCTTCACGTTATGTGCATATAGGCGGAGACGAAGTTCTTTATAACAACTGGAACGAATGCCCAAAATGCCGGAAGCGGCTGGTTAAACTAAACCTTACAGAAACACCCCAGCTGCAGAGCTGGATAACAGCACGTTTTGTTAATTTGCTAAAAGACAGGGAAAAAATATCAATTGGCTGGGACGAGACACTTAATAATATAGAAAAATTTCCTTTGCCCGATGATTTCATAGTTATGTCATGGAGGGGTGTAGAAGGCGGCAAAAAGGCGGCTTCTTTGGGTTACCGCGTAATAATGGCGCCGCAAACCAACGGCTGCTACCTAGATCATAAACCAATAGATCTTCCTGAAGAACCAGGAAGGCTCGGTACCGCAACAATTGCCGACAGCCTCCGGATGGATCCCATAAGCCCTGAAATGGATGAGTCTGCTGCCTCCCTTGTACTGGGAGGGCAGGGAAACCTATGGACGGAAGTTATCTATTCGGGAAAATTTGCCGAGTATATGATCTTCCCCCGCATTGCCGCCATTGCTGAAAACCTCTGGTCGNANAGGGCGCCGGGTGTTAAACCCAATCTTGAAGATTTCGAAAAACGCCTTTTCGTACACCAAAAACGGCTTGATAAACTGGGAATACTGCAATACCGCGGCCCGCTTGAATGAAAGACACATTAAGTTCACGCCAACGCTTAATGATTGCCATTTCCGGCGGAAAAGCAGATCATGTTCCTGTAATCCCTGATTTTTCCAACATGATTCCGGCCAGGATGACGGGTAAACCATTCTGGGAAATTTACATGAATAACAATCCAAGCCTTTACCGGGCTTATTGCAAGGCGGCAAAATATTTCGGGATAGACGGCTGGTACCACGCTGGCGATGCGGTCATTTTTAAACAAAAAAATTATCCGTCCCTGTCAAGGTCAGTAACAAGCCGCAGCTCTGAGCGCATAACGGAACGTTTCAATTATTCCACTTCCCATGGAGATCTATGGGAAGAACACACGTATCTTATTGCCGACCCGCCNACAAAAACNGTAAAAATGATAAAAAATATTGAAGANGATTTTCCAAAGATACGCNGTTTTTACGGCGGCATAGAAAGCTACGATGCATCCCTGCTTCCCGAATACAGAAGCCTGTGCGGAGAAGACGGCGTCTTTACGTTAGGATTAAGTTATCCGGGCATGCAGATGTGGGTAGATTTTTTCGAAGGCAATCTTGAATCCGCAGTTTACGCCTACAACGATTATCCTGAAATTTTCGAGGAATGGGCGGAATTGGCGGAAAAACTTCTTGTTAAGCAGGCGGAAATTTATCTTTCTCTAAAACCCGACCTGTTTCTTTTGGGCGGTTCCGGAACCATTACCCTCGCCTCCCCTCTCCTGGCCAGGAAATTTGCACTTCCCACAATTAAAAAAATCTGCCGCATGGCAAAAGAAGCCGGTGTTCTTACCATGCTTCATTCCTGCGGCAAAAGCATGGCTTTTCTGGAAATGCTCGCTGAAACTGATCTTAATTGCATAAATCCCCTGGAAGAGCCGCCCATGGGTGATGTTAATCTGGCAGAGGTTAAAAACCTTTACGGCAAAAAGATGAGCCTAATGGGTAACCTCAATACTACTTCGGTAATGCTTTTGGGAAGCACCGCCGATGTAGAAAAGGCGGCAAAAAAAGCAATTGATGATGCAGGAAAGGACGGAGGTTTCTTACTTTCCACCGGGGATCAGTGCGGACGTGATACCCCGGATGAAAATATTTTTGCCATGGTAAAAACGGCTAAAACCTACGGGAAATATTAGAACCATTTTAAGATATTGGTATGTTACAGTTCTTTGGCATTTGATCTTATAACATCCCTATACCAATAGCCTGAATCCTTTATTATCCGTTTTTGGGTTTTAAAATCGCAATGCACTAAACCAAAGCGCTCGGTATAACCTTTAGCCCATTCAAAGTTATCAGTAAGGCTCCAGTGAAAATAACCCAAAATATCAACGCCGTCTTCTGCGGCTTTTTTCAGGCAGCGGANGTAACGATGCAGGTAATCGATGCGCCCGGGATCATGAACCTTGCCGTCAAGTGAAACTACATCTGCGCAGGAAAGGCCATTTTCGGTGATATAAAGGGGCATTTTATAACGTTCTACCAAAAACACCGGCCCCCAGTACAATGATTCGGGCGTTACGGGCCACTTTGCGGCAGTATTGGCATACCCGGCATCCCTTTTTGCGTATTCATAACCGCCTTTCCCGTCGGCTTTAACGGGATTACCGTTATAAATATTCTGTCCCATGAAGTCAAGCGGCTGGCTGATAATTTTCATGTCATCCGCCCCGATCTTTGGCATATATTGGCCGTACTTTTGGAGAAGCTCATCGGGATATTTTCCCAGGAAGATGGGATCGCTCCACAGGGATACCGACCCCAATACCCAGCCGTCTTCAACAGCAAAATATGCCTTCCGGGCAGCTTCACGGTCTTCGTCGCTGTCAGAAACCGGATAATGGGCACCGCTGCATGGCGCATAACCAATTTTCGTCTGTGGCGATATTGAACGCAATGCCTTAACCGAAAGGCCGTGGGCAAGCAAAACGTTATGCGCCATAAGAAGGCTGTCCCAATACGGAAGGCGAATGCCGGGGGCGTGTTCAAAACGTTCAAAACAAAGGCCTATGAATATCTGGGGTTCATTAAAAGTAAATATATAGGGCATCTTCCCGGCAAAGCGTTTTGCCAAAGTTTCCACATAACGCAGAAACCATTTGGGGCTTTCAGGATTCATCCAGCCGCCCTTGCGGAAAAGTTCATAGGGGTAATCCCAGTGGAAGAGAGTAATATATGGAGTGATGTCCGCTTCAAGAAGGGCATCAATAAGCCGGTCGTAAAAATCCAGCCCCTTTTCATTAACTTCTCCGTCTCCTTGGGGAATTATTCTGGGCCAGGCAATTGAAAAGCGATAGGCTTTTGCCCCTATCTCTTTCATAATTGCAATGTCTTCCTTATAGCGATGATAGTGATCGCAGGCGGTGTCCCCGCTTGAGCCGTCGAAAATCCGTCCCGGCTCCCTGCAAAACATATCCCAAACGCTCATGCCGCGCCCGTCTTCATTATATGCCCCTTCCACCTGGTATGATGCAGAAGCAGTTCCCCAGACAAAATCTTCCCTGAATCCCATAATTTTCCATCTCCTTGAATTTATTTCCGGGTAGATTATACTACCTTTCTTATCATAATATATGTAACAGAAAAAATCATGCAATTATGGAGAAAAAATGTTAAATAAACAGGAAGCAGAAAAGATGATAAGGGAAAATATCCTTCCCTTCTGGCAGGGCATGATTGACGAAGAAAACGGGGGGTTTTACGGCGAAGCGGACTATTACGGCAATATAAATAAAAAGAGTGATAAGGGTTGCATATTAAATTCAAGGATATTATGGGCATTTTCCGCCGCTTACCGTCTTTTTGGCGATGAAAAATATAAAGCACCCGCCACCCATGCAAAAAACTTTTTATTATCGGCTTTTTTGGATAAAGGGAACGGGGGATTATACTGGCTTGTTGACAATAGCGGAAATGCACTTAATACACGGAAGCAATTTTATAATATCGCCTTCGGGATCTATGCTTTAAGCGAATACTATCTTGCAACAGGCCATAAATCCGATCTGGAACTGGCAATGGCTTTGTTTGGCATAATGGAAAAATATGCCCTGGATCCCCTGGCAGGCGGTTATATCGAAGCAACAACACTTGACTGGCAAGGCATAGACGATTACAGGCTGAGCATAAAGGATTTAAACTGCCCAAAGTCCATGAATACAAATCTGCACATACTTGAAGCATATACAACCTTGCTGCAAGTAAGCAGGAACGATCGTGTGCGCAAAGCCCTTGAAACCATTCTGTGCTTAACTTTGGATAAAATAATTAATTCCGGTTATCACTTTGGGTTATTCTTCGATATAAATTGGAACCCGCTTTCGAATGATATTTCTTTCGGCCATGATATAGAAGGGAGCTGGCTCATATATGAAGCGGCTCTGGCAATTGGAAACCAAAGCCTTATTACCCGGGCGAAACAAACTGCCCTTGCAATTGCAGAAGCAACCTTCTCTTCAGCCCTGGATCATAAAAATGGCGGCTTGTGGAGCGGCTTGAATGAAGAGGGAAAAATCCGCGATAAAAAAGAATGGTGGCCCCAGGCAGANGCAATTGTTGGNTTTTACAATGCCTATGAATTAGGAGGAGACAAGAAGTACTTTGACGCTGCAAACATTATTTGGGATTATGTTAAAANTTATTTTGTTGATTATAAAAACGGAGATTGGCACAACGAATTAAACCCCGGCAATTCGCCTGANATAACCATGCCCAAGGCGGATTTTTGGAAATGCCCCTATCATAATGCCCGTTCCTGCCTCCAGATAATCAGAAGAAATACATAAACGCCATTGTCATAAAAACCATACGAAACCCCGGGCCATAAAAAAGATTTANGCCAAAAACCGCATATTCCTGTCTATNAGCTCACATCTCTCTTTTACGCAGTCTATGGATCTCAGGGCATCCGGCGGAGTGTTAAAAACATAATCNATAAGCCGGTTTTTTTCTGCGGCAGCTACATGAAGCCGTGTATCGGAAGAAGCATAATATATATACACCATTTCTCCGTCATCAATAACGCCGTTAGAAAACAATACGTTTGAGACATCTCCCGTACGCTCGCCGTTCCGGGGCGCCATGAAATAACCGCCTGGTTCTGCTATGACACGCCAGGGCTCGTCAAGCGCGGCGGCGAATGCATATAGCACATAACGTAATCCGCTTGCTGTGTTCCTTACGCCATGCGCAATATGAATAAACCCCTTCTCTGTTTTTATGGGAGGCGCCCCGGCACCGTTTTTGCCTTCATAGACAGTATGGAAGCGCCGTGGATGGATTATTTTTTCCTCATCAATAACGGCGGCATTAATGTCATCGCAGAGGCCGAATCCTATCCCGCCGCCGCCGCCGGTATCAATGAAGCCGTCCATTGGACGGGTATAAAACGCATATTGGCTGTTAATAAACTCCGGGTGCAAAACTACGTTTCTCTGTTGCGGCGATCTCCTTGTTATAAGGTTTGGGAGCCGTTCCCAGCTTAATAGATCCTTTGTGCGCACAATACCTGCGGCAGCTACTGCAGCCGATGGGTCGGGATTATCCTTTTCCCTGCTCTCCGAGCAAAAAATTCCGTATATAAAGCCGTCTTCATGGGCAGTTAGGCGCATATCGTATACGTCGGTTTCTTCCGGGCAGGTATCGGGCAATTCAACCGGCTTATCCCAAAAGCGGAAACCATCTATGGGGCTTGAACTTTCTGCCACAGCAAAAAAAGACTTGCGGTCAACTCCTTCAACCCGCGCTAAAAGGTAATACTTGCCGTGTAGTTTTATTGCCCCGGCATTGAATACGGAGTTAATCCCAAGCCTTTCCAGATTAAACGGGTTTGTCGCCGGGTTAAAATCGTAGCGCCAAAACGGAGGAATATGGTTACGGGTAAGTACAGGGTTTTCGTATCTAAAGTATATGCCATTGGCACTCCCGCATGGCTTATTGGCTTTTGAAATAAGAGCCTCATAGTTATTCATTATTTTTTGGCATTCAAGATTCATTGCTTAATAACTCTCCCCCACACTGAATACTGAACCTTTTAGGGTCAGCGCTTCCTTAAGCGACTCCGCCGTATATGTTTTTTTTAGTTCAGCTTTTGGCACTAAAATCTCAACTCCTTCTTTGCCGGTAATGTCAAAATAGTTGTCGGAAAAAACAACATCTTCTTCCGGTATTTTAATTCTTGTAAAGCGGCAAAAAGAATCTGCTTTTATGCAAATTGCAAAATAACCCGGAGGGGAACCTCGCCTAACGAACCTATGGTTCCAAGGGCCGGCGGCGCCTTCCGGCACCTCGCGCACATCTACTTTATACTCAGGCTGCTTAAAAGAAAAATATTTTGGCGGCACAAAGAGGGCGGTTTCCTGCGAAACCGGCGCGAAATTGGAAACCTTTCCGCTTTCGCCCAATACAAGCAAAGCCACTGCAAAACATGAACGTTCCAGTTCTACGGTATTGATATGGCTCTTAAAATTGCGAACAAGGACTTCGCGCACAGACAGCGGCGGAAGTTCAACGTCAATTTCTTCTTCAGCTAATAAATTAAAATCCCTGTCTTTTAAGAAAAGGCTTAACGCTCCTGTTGCGGCGTTTCTCGTATCATTATGAACAAAGACACGTACTGTCGACTTTTGGGGCCCCCCTAATGAGCCCGGCGGCACCGCTTCTGTTTCGTCAATAAATATTGTTGTGCGTAATGGGGCAAAAAAGCGTCGGGCCCCGTAATGGAGGGCTTTCCAGCGGCCAAAGTAGTCGATGCTCGCCCAGGAAACAACGGGCCAGCAGTCGTTTAACTGCCAGTAAATTGCACCCATGCACCGGCCGCGGTTACGCCTCCAGTGATCCACCCCGGACTGGATGCTTTCCAATTGCAGCGCCTGGGAAATGTACACCAGGGAATTAAAGTCTTTTGGATAACGGTATGTTTCGGAAAGGTAGTAGAGGATCTTCCCGTTACCGCCGGGATTTTTCTGGTGGGTTTCCAGTACGGGGGAAAAGAGGTTTAAGTCCTCTGTTGGGGCAAAACTTTTTATGGTTTCCAAATCCGGCAGGGATTCAAAGCCAAACTCGGAACAGTAACGGAAAAGGTATTTACGGTATTCGCTGAAGGGCTTTAGGCCGTGCCAGACTTCCCAAAAATGCACATCACCGTGGTTTGGATCATTTGGTTTATCAAACCCCCCGCCCGAAGAAGGGGAAGACGGCCAGTAAAAAGTTTCCGGATCGGCCTTTTTCCAAATCCCGGGAATTAAAAACTCAAAGAGTTTTATATAATCGGCTTTGAGGGCCGGGGAATTGTACTTAACACTGTCCCAGTCGATCCAACCCAGTTCCATTTCATTATTGCCGCACCACAACCCCAGGCAGGCATGATGCCTTATGCGCACCATGTTCTGCCTGGCTTCTTCGGCTATGTTGGCAGCAAAATCACCGGTTAAATGATAAATATTGCAGGCAAACATAAAGTCCTGCCAGACGACAAGCCCGAGTTCGTCGCAGGCATCGTAAAAGAAATCATCCGGATAATATCCGCCGCCCCAGACGCGGATGCTGTTAAAGTTGGCCTTGATGCAATTTTCAAGCAGCCTTCTTGTACGCTCCGCATTAATTCGCGGGAACACCGAATCTTCCGGGATGTAGTCCGCACCCATTGCAAAGACTTTTACCTCATTCACGGTTAGGGCAAACTCGTTCCCCCACTCGTCGGCCCCGGTGCTGATAGTCATAGTGCGAAGCCCAATGCGCTTTTTCCAATTGTCAAGGACGATATCTTTTGGGGGAAATGCCCCGCCCCCTAGTGTAACAGATGCAGCGTCCAGCAGTTCCACTTCCACATTATAGAGGGGCTGTTCCCCCAAACCGTTAGGCCACCACAACCGGGGTTCCTCAATGACGCATGTTAGTTCAGTGACATCGGTAATGCCCTGAATAACTTCGCCAACTTCGGCTTCTTTACCTTCCCCACTATCGTCAGCCACTACATTAGCGGGAGGTTTAATTCGCAGTAAAAGTTTTAGGGAGTGATTTTCCGCCCAGAAGCGTTTCAGGTCAGTTGCTTCTACTTTAATCTTTGCCCGCAACATGACTCTGCCATCGGAATGTTCCTGGGTGACGTAAACATCCTCAAGGCGGGCGGTGCTCCAGGCTTCAAGGTAAATATTGCGCCATATTCCGGCGTCGGGCAGCATAGGCCCCCAGTCCCAGCCGAACTGGCAGTGGGCCTTGCGTAAGTAGCCTGTGCCGAGCATATTGCCGGTGCAAACATAATTAATCGGACCCTCCCGGTAAGCTTTGGCGATATAAGCGTTAGGTGAAAAAAGCACGAGACGGATTGTATTTTCGCCAACCTTTAGCTGCTCTTTTACACTAAAGCGCCAACTGCGGTGCATATTATTTACGCGTGCAATGCTCTTGCCGTTAATAAAGATTTCTCCAAGAGTATCAATGCCGAGGCAAACGAGTTCGATGCGGTCTTTCATCAGGAGTTCGGCATCTACAGAAAAAGTACGGCTATACTCAAAGTCGTTGCCGAAAAGAGGGGTTATCGATCTTTCGTTTTCACCGTAATAAGGATCCGGAATAAGGCCTGTTTTAATCCATGCATCAAGGACGCTGCCGGGAACTTCGGCGTCTATTTCTTCATGATGTATTTTTTCAGCGCCAAAAGTTTTTAATTTCCAGGCACCGTCAAGAGGAAGGCGCCTCATCAGCCTTTAACCGCACCGGCGGCTACGCCTTTGGTTATCTGCTTTCTGAAAAATGCATAAAAAACAAGAATAGGGGCAAGGCAGATTGACAAACCGGTAAACTGCCTTCCGTAGTCTGTTGAGCGGGCACCGGCAAAACGGGCAACCCCAACAGGAAGGGATTTAATGGCATCGCTTGAAGTAAGGATATTAACAAGCACAAATTCATTCCATGTCGAGGTAAAGGTGATAATCGCCAAGGTTACAGCCACAGGCAAACACATGGGAAAGATTATGCGCGCAAAAATCATAAGGTGGTTGGCGCCGTCCATCCTGGCCGATTCTATTACCTCATCCGGAATTCCTTTGGTAAATTCCGTGCAAAGATAAACACCCATGGGAAGCCCCATCCCGATATATGGAATCAGCACCCCCAGCCGCGTATTGTAAAGCTTTGCGGCATTTGCCATCAGAAATAGCGGTACAAGAATGGATTGAATGGTTAAAAGTATTCCAATAATGAAAAGGCCATGCAGAACCGGGGTAATTTTAAACTTAAGCTTTGAAAAACCAAAACCAGCCAT
>JGI24702J35022_10001898_pt1 | contig 12858 bp, 10 predicted proteins | sample TergutTh196P4_FD_35022 | JGI IMG/M metagenome (IMG submission 35022)
GCTAAATGAAAATTCAGCCCTCCGGTTATGGTATGGTTTTCGTTATCGTATAAACTGTTATGTTTTTGTGAGGGAATGGAAACAAGTTCGGAAGCGCTATACGATAAAGATTTGGATGAGTGCATGTTACGGTTTTCGCTGTCGTAAGAGTACATGCCGAAAAAGTTCAGTTTGCGGGTTGTATAAATGAATCCCACAGAAGGATGACGCTCCGCTAAACGGTTGTTACCGGCTGTTTTTGAGAGATTTAGCGATGCGGCATCGGATACATGGATGTCGTATCCGGTATAATCCTTTTTTAGGAAAAAATGGATGATGCCGGCATAATCATCGGAGACAAAGCGCCCTGACAGCGCGTATACCACTTCGATAGCCTGCACCCTGTCAGGTGCAAGATGGTCCAAATACGAATGGGAATGTTGTATTCCGTCCACTAATAATAATAAATTGGTATGGTAGTTCAGCCGCACGGTCTTCGATGATTTGTCATAATAGGCGCCGGGTATGTTGTTTAACATTTCCAGCGCATTATCTGCGCCATATCGCATTTGGGCGGTCACCACATAGGTCGTACGGTTTAGCCCCTGCCGGATGTTATTTGCTGTTACGACGGTTTCATTCAGAGCTATGGCTGTCTCGTTCAGGCGAAAGACGCCTAATTCCGGGTTCAGGCTATGAATATCTCTCAACAGGGTTTCATATCCGAGATAGCTGATTTTAATCTTCGCCGGCGCATAATTGGTTTGAATTGAAAATCGTCCGTTGCTGTCGGTTATTCCTGTGGTTAGTAATTGGTTATTGACATCCAACAAACTCACGGTTGCATATTCCAATGGCTCGTCGACAGTTTCTCCCGTCAATTGGCTATCACCCGGCAAGCGTACAAATGGCTCTGTGGCAGCTTGGGCTATGACAGTCCCTTTGAAAACATGCCGTTCTTCGTTTTGCGTTTGAAATAACAGGTGCGTATCTGCCCGGGGTTGGTTGGTATAGGGAACTATCACATAGACTTTTCCTACTTTCTCGATACGGAAAGGTTTGTCTTCGAGCAGCCACGACAATGCTTTTTCAGGATTCTCAAACGTCTTTACGACTGAAACAGTATAAACGGACAAAGCCCGGTCGTCGAATGAGATTTCGAGGCCAAGCCTGTTCAGTACTTTGTTCAACGGCTCACTGTCAACGTCTAAACTGAACGCCTGCGAATATACGGTTAAAGACGCCGCCAGCAAAGACGTAATAAAACAAAGCCGTCTGATACGAGTGCTGAATTTCATTGGAAGTGCATCTGGATTGCTTCGCAAGCTCGCAATGACGTCATTGCGAGACCTCGATGAAAAAACAAACAGGCGTAAATGACGCTGTTTTCGTCATTGCGAGCTTTCGAAGTTATGAATACTGAATGTGATGCCGAATGCTTTGCCAATGGCTTCGAGTATTTCTTCGGGGTTTTCTGTTTTCGAGAAATTTCCCGAATAAAGGAGATTCGTGTCGTAGTCGGGAATCACGGTAATATTATACCGGCGTTCAAGTTCGGCAATGACCTCTCCCAATGGCGTCCCGGCAAAAACGAACATACCCTGCATCCATCCGGTTGCCACAGCTGTCGTTACGTCGCTGCTTACATTCAATTTCCGATCGCGTAATGTCGCCTCCATATGCTGACTTAGTACAGCGGTTTCTTTTCCTGCCTGCACTTCCACCTGTCCGGACAGGCAGGTTACGCGGTACATACCGGGGCGTGCCTGTACATTGAATGACGTACCCAGCACATTCACCCTGTTGTCACCTGTTTGCACACTAAAACGATTGCCGGGTGTCACTTCGAAATAGGCCTCTCCTTCCAAGCTGACTTTTCTCGAAATCAGCCTTGATGGAGACATCGCACCTTTTCTCGAAATCAACCAGACGACGGGTTTGTAGGAAAGTTTACTTTCAGCGTTTAGCGTTACCGTCGAACGGTCCGGTAGTTGCACAACCGCCTGTTCGCCTCTCATCGTTGTTTCGGTTACCGTATAGAAATAACTGAACAGCAGGATCGGGAGCATAAGACCCGCTACATAACCCCATATCGGGATACTTTTCAAAACATTAAGAGGAACGAACCTGTCATCGCAAGCCTGCGAAGCAATCCGGAAATCCTGATTTGCTCCAGCCGCTTGCGCAAAAAGAGGTTCAAATTTTTCGGCCCATATCTCTTCTTTGCTTTTAGACCAGACAGGTTTGATTCTGATATCTTCAAAATCCATATAAATATATCTTTATAAAATTAAACTCTTAGACGTACATCCCCTGGAGAACTGAAAACTGAAAACTGAAAACTGAAAACTATAAAACTATAAAACTTTTCTCAGGAATCGCAAGGCGGCGCTTATATGTTTCTCGACTGCTTTCTTGCTGATATGAAGGCGGTCGGCTATTTCCGAATACTTCATCTCATCTTCGCGGCTCATCAGGAACACGGTCCGTTGTCTTTCCGGCATTTGTGCCAACGCTTTCGCATATGCCGTCGTTAGTTCGTTGAATGACATATCGTCTTCGGGCGAGCACTCGTTGTCATTTTCGTACATCAGGCTTTGTTCAAAATTCATGCGGATTTGCTCTTTCCGGTAATAGCTGATATAAACGTCGGTCGCCATTTTGTAGAGCAAAGGTTTTATATAGTTACTGTTCAACATATTCCGTTTCTCCCAAATCCGCAAAAACACATCCTGCGCTACGTCCGAAGCCATTTCCATATCGCCGCAACGATAAAACACAAAACTCCGTATCGCATCATAATGTATGTCAAAAACGTCTTTAAACTCTTCCTTATTCAACATAAACTACAATAATACCGAACAAGTAGCGATTTTCCCTACCCTGAAAAGTGTTTTTTTTAAAATACTTTGATATTTTTGTCATAAATAATGAGTTTATCGCCTTTTTGTTTGATAACGGCAATTCCCTCCTTGTTACATTCCCGTGCAAGTTCTTTACGAAACGCTAATGCAGCAATTCCCAGATATATCTTGTGTTTTTGATATTCCGGGAAATTTATTCTAAAAGTATTGACCTTCTTTAGGGCTTGTTGTATATCTTCTTTTCGCGCTTTATATTTTACTTCTACAATAGCGGCAACTGTTCCGTTGATAAGCACAAAATCATATTCGTCTTCAATAATGTACCCTTTACCGCGTATTACCTTGTCGAACTTCTCTCCAAAGAAGTTCAGATGGTCTATTTCAAACGAGTTAAGAAAATATTCTTCGGCAAATAACCCGTTGCTGTTTGAAATGCCTGTCACTTGTTCGCCAAGATATTTGAATTTCTCGTCCAACACTGCTTGTCTACGGTCAAAATCTTCTCGTGACTTCTGCATATCCTTAACGTATTGTGCATGCAAATCCTCTATGCGTTCAAATCTTTCCTGCGCTTTCTTTGAATTGCGTTCATTTCTTTCCCACCATTCCTTTGAATCGCGTTCATTTCTTTCCTGCGCTTGCTTTGCCTCTTCACGCGACAACGCTATTTTACGGTCAAATTCCGCAGCAGATTTTGCTAACATAGCATCAAATGCTGCAAGTACGCTTTCTATTGTTATTTCTTTTTTAATTTCCATACTTCTTAGAAATCATTTAATCAATGAGTAACATTCACCTTCACGCTTTGTTCTCCCGACACAACAATGCTGGGACCCCGCCATGCAAGCGGGATACGTGCTTCCTCCGTTTTCACTAAACCGCTATACACAAGCTGTCCGGCGAGGTTGTAAATGTAAAGGGGTTTGCCGGGGGTAAGGCCGGTGATGTACAGGACGCCGTTTTGTGACCAAACTTTTACTCCTCTCATTGCGAGAGGCGAAGCATTGCTTGTAAATTCGTATTTCTCAATCGTCCCGAAGTCCTTCCATACATCGGCTTCCTGATAGAGCGCTTCGGTACCGTCCGGCACAAACANGGTAATGTCCGAAGTATTGACCNGTTCAAATACATTAACAGGCACAGACAAAGGNGTTTCCCATTCTACCGTTAATTCCTTCAAACCGGTACATTCTTTGAATGCTTTTTCTCCTATCTCTGTAACTGAAAAAGGTAGTGTGATGGATGCAAGGTCGAAGCAGGCGTTGAAAGCGTCGCCGCCAATAGTGGTGATAGAACGGGGTAACTCAACGGTGGTAAGGCTGAAACAGTTATAAAAAGCATTATTCGGTATTTCCGTCAATCCGTTTGAAAATTTTGCAGACTTAAGGTTTTTACATAGCAAGAAAAGACCATCGCCCATTGTTTTCACTGTATTGGGTATCGTGACTGAGGGTATAAGGCCGCCTGCAAAGGCCTGCGGGCCGATGGCTTTGACAAAAGAAGGTACTGTGAAATCGTCGCTACGGCCGGCGGGATACGTGTGTAATAACGTCTTGTCCCGGTTATAAAGTAAACCGGCATCCGAAGCATATATTTTGTTTCGGGCGTCTACCTCGATAGAAGTCAATTTTCCGCAAGCGACAAAAGCGCCGATTCCAATCTCTTCAACCGATTCGGGAATAGTAACGGAGGTAAGTCCGGCGCTATAACAAAAAGCGTTTCTACTTATCTCAGTAACAGAATTGGGGATTGAAATCGCTTCAAATCTTGAATTATTAAAAGCGCTTTCATAGATTTTTTCCACTGTAGCGGGCATTTCGAATGTGACATCGCTTTTCCCTTCGGGGTAAATCAGCAATGTCTTCCTGTCCTTGTCGTATAATACGCCATCGTACGACGAATATGCTGTATTATCTTCATGAACATGGATTACTTCCAATTGACTACATTCAACAAACAACTCTCCCATGATAAATGAGACCGAAGCCGGGATTTCTACCTCAGTCAGACTTCCACACAGCTTGAACGCTGCTTGTTTCAAAGTCGTCAAACCTTCTGACAGCTTTATCATCTGAAGGGAACCGCAATTATAAAATCCGTAACTGTCAATGATGGTGACCGAGTTAGCCATTGTAACAGATGTAAGGTTTGCGTGATGCGCGAACGCCCATTCGCAAATGCTTGTCACACCGTCTTCAATCACTAACGAATGGATCAGGTTACGATCATCATCCGACCAGGTACGCCACGGCATGTCTTCCGCTTCAAGTGTTGTGCTGATTGTCATGACATTGTCTACTAAAACTGCTGTCATGGTTTCAGATAATGGCCATATTTGCCCCCAGCTAAGCGCGGAGCGGATGGACATCAGAATAATGATAAAAATAGCTCGATTTTTCATAAGATGACATGTTTCATTTTCCTAACCCGCGGTTTCGCAGTAAAGCGTTCACATCGGGTTCTTTGCCTCTGAAGTTTTTATACAGAATCATGGCGTCTTCGATGCCTCCGCGTGCATATATTTCGTACCGTATCTTGTTTGCCAGATCCTGGTCGAAGATGTTTTTCTTTTCCAAAAAGGCTTCGAAGGCGTCGCTGTCCAATTGTTCGGCCCAGATATACATGTAATAACCGGCTGTATATCCGCCAGAGAAGGTGTGAGCGAAATAGGGGCTGCGATAACGGGGCGGTATCTGCGAAATCAAACCGTATTTTTCCAAAATCGTTTTCTCAAATAAAAGGACATCGAAGTTGGCGGGTATTTCCTTGAGCAGATGAAATTCCATATCCAAAATCGCCGCAGCCAGAAATTCGGTGGTGACAAAACCCTGGCCATACATCTCATTTTGTGCGATTTTCTTTACTAATGACGCCGGAATAACTGCTCCTGTTTTGTAATGTTTGGCATATACTTTCAACACTTCGGGTTCAAACACCCAATGTTCCATAATCTGTGATGCAAATTCGACGAAATCCCTTTGGGTACTGCTTGTACCGTAATATTTGGTATCGCGGAACAAACCGTCTAACGCATGTCCGAACTCATGGAAGAAAGTATTAGCCTCGTCGGTAGTCAGCAGTGCGGGCTTGTCGTCCGAAGGACGGGTGAAATTGCAGGCTATCGTGATAACAGGGATGATACGTTTCCCATTTTCATACGCATGGGAGCGATACGAGCCACACCAGGCGCCGCCGTTTTTCATGCCCGGTCGCGGGTGCATATCCATATATAAGACCGCCAATGTTNTGCCGTCCTTGTCTTTACATTCCCAGGCGGTCGCNTCGGGGTGGGGGACAGGCATGTTTTTCAACTCCTCAAACGTGATGCCCCACAAACGGTTACATACATAGAAAATCCCTTCGCGCACTTTATCCAATTGGAAATACTGGCGTATATCTTCCTGATTGATACTGTATTTCCGCTGTTTCGCCTTGTTGAAAAAATAGCGCCAGTCGGCAGGCGTCGAAGGCATGGCGACCTTTTCCCGGTTCATCATCGTCTCAATGTCTTTCAACTCATTTTTAGCCATGTCTAACGAAGGCTTCCACAATTTATTGATGAAGGTCATCACCGTTTCAGGGTCTTTCGACATACGGTCTTCGATNGCTAATTGGGCGTAATTGTCGTAACCCATGAGTTTGGCGCGCTCCAAACGNAACGTTACGATTTTTCGGACGATTTCCTTGTTGTCCTGTGCATTGTTATTATTGCCACGGTTGAGGTAAGCGTTCAGAATCTCCGTGCGCAGCTCGCGGTTGTCGGCATTTTCCAGAAAGGGCATGATACTGGGGTTATCGAGACCAAAATAGTACGCATTCGCATCGTTTGCTTTTTGCGCCCGCGTCCGCGCTTCTGCCAGCATCGCATCCGTCAAGCCGGTAAGTTTGGTCTTGTCGCTTTCCGCCAACCGGTAGCCTGCCGTTTCGGCTAACAGGTTCTGGCTAAACGATAACTGCAAAGCCGCCAGTTCGCTGTTGATTTTGCGCAGTTGCTCCTGCTTGTCCGCCGGCAGATCGGCGCCACCGCGAACAAACCGGCGATAGCTATTATCCAATAACTTCATCTGTTCGACGTTCAGTCCCAACCGGTCTTTTTGGGCATAAACGGCTTTTACACGTTTAAACAGTTCCGGGTTCAGGCTGATGTCGTCGCGATGCCGGCTCAGTTCCGGTGAAATCTGACGGGCTATCTGTTGCAATTCAGGGTTGTTGTTCACGCTTGTCAGTCCGCTGAATACAGGTGTTACCTTGCGCAGCAGGGCGCCTGCATTATCCATGGCTACAATCGTGTTTTCGAATGTCGGCGCTTCAGGGTTACGGATAATATCCCATATCTGCGCCATTTCTTCCGCCATCCCGGCCTGGTAAGCCGGCCAGAAATGTTCAACTTTTATCTCATTGAAAGGCGGCACGCCATACGGCGTCGTCCAATTTTTGAAGAACGGATTTTCTTGCGAGAATCCCTGCAAACTCATTGTCATTGCAATTGTAAATGTTAAAATATTTTTCATAAGGGAATAGAATTATATGAATTATGAATTATAAATTATGAATTATGATGCGACAAAGATAGTGCAGGTTGGGAACAATTCCAAATAAAAGTTATTTTTTTTACACCTGGATTGCTTCGCAGGCTCGCAATGACGAAGTTTTTTTACGTCATTGCGAGCTTGCGAAGCAATCCAGGTGCAAATAAGGACTCTGGATTGCTTCGCAGGCTCGCAATGACGGGCGACCGTCATTTGCGCCTAATGAACCTCTCGCAATGACGGGCGACGGAGCGATATTTATGGCGTACATTTGGAAAAATGAGTTTTTTTATATATGTTTGCACCGTTATTGAAAAAGATTTCATTGTCATTGTTCATTTTTTCTTATGAAAATCAGGGTATTCCTTACATTTGACCATGAATTGCCTTTGGGCGGGTTAAGCGTTTCGTACGAAAACGCGCTGTTTGCTCCTACCCGAAAGGTCATGGAACTCGCGGATAAATACGGAGTGAAAGTGACCTTATTTACTGATATCCTGTGCGCTTACAGATACAAGGAATGGGATTGCCGGAATTTTTATGTCCCTTATACCCATCAACTTCAAGACGCTATCGGAAAAGGTCATGATGTTCAGTTGCATATTCATCCGCATTGGTTGACTGCCACCTTTGACGGCTCCTGCTTTGTGCCGTCGAACGATTTTTTGCTGTCTGATTTTAAAGATGATTCAATGTACGGAGGCATACCCGGCGTTATCCGTTTATCTATTGACAGCCTGAACGATATATGCGTTCCTGCTGATGGGAATTATAAATGTATCGCCTTTCGCGCAGGCGGTTATGCCGTTTATCCCGATTCGGATATACTGTTTGACAGTTTGTATAATCAGGGCGTCCGCTACGACAGTTCCATGGCAAAAGGTTATTATTTCTGTTCCGGCCTTTCAACGGTTGACTTCAGGAAATTGCCCAAAGTCCCGAACTGGANNATAGACCCGGCGGATTATCATTCCCCGCTGTCAGACAAGCCGGGTTTACTTGAAATACCCATAGCCACCATTCCGAAGACGCTGTTTGAAATCCCTACGCGCTTTAAGTTAAAAAAATACGCNGGCAGGGCTGTCGAAAACAGAGGCAAAATGATTCATCAGGACACGAAAGNCAACCTTTCATCAAAACTGAAAGCGCTCTTCTCTGCAAGAATGTTGACGTTTGATAACCACACATTATCACTCCATTATCTTTTGAAAATATTCAGATACAACATCAATTTGTATAAAGATAAACAGGAAGAGATCATGTTTGCCGTCATTTCCCACCCGAAAAGCATGGGTGATTATTCGTTTGAACTGATGGAAGGATTCATTTCTTTCGTCCAAAAATCATATCCTATGATAGAATTTACTACCTTTGCAGAAAATTTTAATACAAACCATAAAAATAAGACATGATGGAAATAAAGAAGATGATTTATAAGTGTCTCCCTACCGGTATGGCAAAGAGAATCAGGTATAGATACCGTATGTTTTGTAAAAAGTTCCACAAACCGCTGTCCGAAGAACTGTTCATAGAATTTCTTACCGGAAAGCTAAGGATTAAAGAAGGTGATACATTGTTTATTCACAGCTCCATGGACTTTTTGAACATCAAATTCACTCCCCTCCGGCTTTTGAAAATTTTAATGGAAATAACGGGAAAAGAAGGCACGCTGCTGTTTCCGGGATGGCACTTCAACTATCGGGCGGAAGACTATCTGCATATCGAAGATAACGTCTTCGATATGACACTCTCGCCTGCCGTTTTAGGATTACTGCCCGAAATAGCCCGACGAATGCCGGAAGCGCATCGAAGCGTTCACCCCATCAATTCGATAATCGGAATCGGCAAAAATGCAACAGACATACTTTCCGGCCATGAACAATCCGTTTATCCCTGCGGCGAATCAAGCCCTTACTATAAAATGCTAAAGTACAATGCAAAAATAGTCGGGATAGGCGTCAACACGAATTTTCTTTCNTTTGTCCATTGTCCCGAAAACATAATGAAAGACGACTTCCCGATGCAGACNCTTACAAAACAGGCTTTTACGGGCAAAGTGAAGCTGCCTTCAGACGAAGTGATAAACGTCAGCACTTTGGCGGCGCACAAGAATATTCAAAAAATGAATATTCCCGCATTTGTCAGGCGACACATCCCNGANGAGACGCTTGCCGAATTTAAAATACGGGGAAACGANTTCTATATCGCCGACGCAAATNCCTTATTTACCAAGATGATAGAATTGGCAAAGGAGAAAATAACAATTTATGGTCGCTTCTAAAAAATATTACATTTTTCGCAATTCAACCGTTGAACGTTTCTTCGCTTCACTCGACGCTTCCTATTCGGGGTACAATGATATATCATCCATTCCCGACGAAGCGGACGTTTACATGTGGTTTTATCTTTCGCCCATAAAAACAAATGTGGACATGTACGTACTTGAAATTGAAGCGTATATACAACAATTGCAATTTATACTGACCCAAATAAAACCCCATAAAGCATGTTATGCGTTCACCCTTCATAACATGCACTATATCTATCACGAGACCGGTAATTGGACTGTCAATGAGGCAATTGGAAATTACAACCGTAAGCTCTATGAACTGTCACAATCGTACGCTAATCTCAAAATTATTGATTTCGCCCGCTTCTGCAGGCAGTATCCGTCATCGGAACTCATCGACTGGAAATATTACCATATCTCACAAATGCAGCTATCCCCGAAATTAGCAGGCGACTTCGAAGGTTGGTTACAAAATGAAATCGCCGCTATCGAGGGGAAACGGAAAAAGTGTNTGGCGCTTGATTTGGATAACACGCTTTGGGGCGGAATATTAGGGGAAGACGGCCCCGAAGGGATACAAATAGGACACACGTACCCCGGAAGCGCTTTTTTAGATTTTCAAAACAACCTGCTGGAACTATCCAAGAGCGGTGTAATCCTGACGGTATGCAGCAAAAACAACGAACAGGATGTGATAGAAGCATGGGATAAAAACCCCTTCCTGCCTATCAAACAAGAACATCTATCCGCATGGCGTATCAATTGGAACAGCAAAGCCGATAATCTGGCCGAACTTGCCCAGGAGTTGAACATCGGCTTGGACAGTATGGTGTTGATAGATGATAATCCGGCCGAGAGAGCGTTGGTTAAGCAGATGTACCCCATGGTCGAAACACCTGATTTCCCCAAACAACCCTATCTACTCCCCGTTTTTTTTGAGACTCTCTGTCGCGACTATTTTCAAATCTACAAACTGACAAGCGAAGACAAAATGAAATTGCAACAATACAAGGCTAATACCGAACGCGCTGTTTTTCAAAAATCATTCGCCTCTTTTGAAGACTATCTGAAAAGTCTGGAACTCGAACTGACAATCCGGGAATTAAATCCGATGAACCTGTCGCGCATCGCCCAGTTAACGCAGAAAACCAATCAGTTCAATCTGACTACCAAACGTTATACGGAGGAAGAAATCACAACGCTCGCCCATCAGGGCGCTAATGTATACTGTTTGAACGTAAAAGATAAATTCGGCGATAACGGGATTACAGGCGTGGCTATCATCACAACCGGCAAAAATGCGGAAACGGCGACGGTAGACAGCTTTTTATTGAGTTGCAGGATTTTAGGCAAACATATTGAAAATGTGTTTTTGAAATATGTACTGTTGCAATTAAAAAATGAGGGGTATAGCCGGATTACCGCTTCTTTTATACCTACCCTGAAAAACAGTCAGGTAAGCGATTTTTATGAACTGAACGGATTCCGGTTGGACGGCGATGCGGACGGGACGTCCGTGTACCCGAAGGGTGCAAAAAACTATTTTTGTTCGGTTCACGATTTAGACTTTTCTATTCCCGATTTATATAATATTAATACATAAGAAGATGACAGCAAGTATATTACGCACAATCAGCGAGGTTTTAAAAACCAAAGTCGATATGTATACATCCCAAAAAAATTGCTCTAAATGGGATTCTTTGGCACAAATCCATATTATGATAGCGCTTGAAGATGAGTTTGGTATTACCTTTCAACCGGAAGATTTCGCACGGATGACCGATATTCGGAGCATTGATCGGAAGATAAAAAACAAAATTCTTATTGAGCAAGCCTGAAATTTGTTTTTAGCGCAAACACCGTTTGACGCAAAACAATGAACAACAAAATTTTAAAAACTTACAATTATGTTTAACAGAAGACAATTCCTGAAGACTTCTTTGGCCGGAGGAGCGACTGCTTTATTAGGAAAAAATTTACAGGCGGCCAATGTACAAACAACACAAGCAACCCAGCTCCTAACGGAGGACGCACCCCGCCGGAAAGGGAAATCGGTATTGGGACTGCGCTGCAAACCGCTTTCTACCGTTCGTATCGGCGTCGTTGGACTGGGAAGGGGCGGAGGCGCCGTCGAACGATTGTCGCAGATCGAGGGGACGGAAATCGTAGCTCTCTGCGATTTAATACCCGAACGAATCGCCAGTTCGCAGGCAAGACTGAAGAGAAGCGGACGAAAAGAAGCGGTGGCCTACTCCAATGAAGAAGACTGGCGGAAAATGTGTGAGCGCGACGATATCGACCTGGTTTACAACGCAACACCTTGGGAGCTTCACGTGCCGATTGCGCTTTATGCCCTCGACCACGGGAAACATGCCGTCGTGGAAGTGCCCGGCGCATTGACTGTCAGGGATTGCTGGGCGTTAGTCGACAAAGCCGAAGAGAAACAGTTGCATTGCATGATGCTCGAAAACTGCTGTTACGACTTCTTCGAGTTAGCGACCCTCAACATGGCNCGACAGGGNCTTTTAGGTGAAATCATCCATACCGAAGGCGCCTATATCCACGACTTGCGCCAAAGTAAATTCGACGGATATTACAAACACTGGCGTTTGGAATACAGCAAGTACCATACAGGCAACCCCTATCCCACCCATGGCTTAGGCCCTATAGCACAGATTATGGGTATCAACCAGGGTGATAAAATGGACTATCTCGCTTCNGTTTCAACCAACCAGTTCGGCCTCTCCCTGTACGCCAAAAATAACCTGAAAAATGACGAAAGGATCACCCATTCCGAACGCTATCAGTTAGGCGACATGAACACGACCATTATCCATACGGCTAAAGGAAAGTCCCTCATGGTACAACACGACACCACCTCTCCCCGCCCCTACTCGCGTATCCACTTGGTACAGGGCACAAACGGCATGGCGGTCAAATACCCGGATGAGAAAGTGGCTCTCCAGCCCGGCTCACACGAATTTCTGAAAGAAGGCCCTCAAAAAGAGCTTTTAGCAAAATATGAACACCCGTTAAGCAAATACATCGGCGAACAAGCCCGGCAGGTAGGCGGGCACGGTGGCATGGACTTTATCATGGACTGGCGTTTAGTCTATTGTCTTAGAAACGGTTACCCCTTAGACCAGTCCGTTTATGACGCCGCCGCCTGGTCGTCCATCGTCGAACTAAGCGAACG
>JGI24702J35022_10001899_pt1 | contig 12851 bp, 11 predicted proteins | sample TergutTh196P4_FD_35022 | JGI IMG/M metagenome (IMG submission 35022)
CGTTGTTTACACACAGTATTTTCCTGCTCAACCTTTTGGAACCGTTCAGTAACTTCGGGCGGTTCGTTTCTGACCTGTTTCGCCCGGTGTACATCATGGGTAATAATCTATTGGTAAAGATATTTGAAACCATGGGATCGTATGTTTTATATCCGGTAACTGTGGCTAAAATTAATCCTCTTGCTTTAATTGTCCCTGTTGCGATGTTGTCATTGGTCATCTGGCTTTCGGTGTGGAAAGGCCGTTTGTACTGCAATACGGTTTGCCCGGTGGGAACACTGTTGGGTCTTGTATCTAAAAAGTCGCTGTATCAGGTACGGTTCGATGCAGGATGCAACCAGTGCGGAAAATGTATGTTTGTATGCAAATCGCAATGTATTGATATCAAAAAACGTGAGGTTGATTTCAGCAGGTGCGTGGGTTGCGCCAATTGCATAAAATCGTGCGATAAAAATGCAATACGTTATGCACTATCCCCTGCTCACAAGCCTGAACTGAATGAAAAACAAACAAATATATCCAAACGGTATTTTATCGCCGGCAGCGTTCTCTTTATTGCTGCGCTTGGCGGACTTTCAACCTTCAAACTGTTTGCCCAGCCTTTGACCCGACGCGGTCAACACCACCGTCACAGACGCCGTAGTATGATAAAAGGCAGACTTCATGATATAAGCAATGGTAAAGGAAAGTTGGAACTAATTCCATCCCATCCGGTAACACCTCCGGGATCGATTAATCAGAATCATTTTACAGGAGCATGTACCGCTTGTCATTTATGCGTCAGCTCTTGCCCCACAGGCGTTTTGCAACCGTCTCTTTTTGAATATGGTTTTTTCGGCATGATGCAGCCTCACATGGATTTCGACGTGAATTTCTGCAACTACGAATGTACCCGATGTGCCGAAATATGTCCCAACGGCGCTATTTTGCCATTGACGGTCGAAGAAAAACTGACCACCCAAATTGGCATTGTGCGGTTTGAAGCAAAGAATTGTATCGTCGTTATTGATGAAACTGCATGCGGTTCGTGTTCCGAACACTGTCCCACTCAAGCGGTTAGGATGGTACCCTACAAGGGTGAACTGACCATTCCCGAAATAATCCCCGATATTTGTATCGGATGCGGCGCCTGCGAATATGCCTGCCCCGTCACCCCATACAAAGCCATCGTGATTGATGGACATTTGGAACACGCATTTGCCCAAAAGCCTGAAGTAGAGGAATTGGAAGAAAAACCGTTGGAAGATTTTCCATTTTGAAATGGAAAGGTCTGGGTGCAAGCCGCCCGGAAACCTCAAATTTCGCAGCGAACATAGAAACGAAAAAACTGGTGAATTGTCCGTTATGATTTTCCGGAAAGATTCGGCAAGAAGGTTTTCAGAATATCGACAAGCAGTCCAAAACGACCCGAATAAGGATGCACTCAAAATGCTTGAAGGATTGAATAAAAAGTAATTGAGAATTGTTTTTTGTTTTTTATTTTTTTCTATATTTGCGGAAATAAAAAATAGAAAATCATAGCAGATAGAAGGAATGAATCAACCATGTATGAGTTGTATTCAAAAATTGAAAACATAGATATCTATTTAAATATTTAAATTTCAAACAAATGAAAAGTTTTCTAAAAAAAATAGCGCTCGCAGTAATTGCAGCAACAATGTGTGTGGCAACCAATGCACAGGGAAAGAGTAATATGGCTGTGGGCGCTAATCTTGTGCTCGGCATGGGTAGCAATTCGGGCGTAAGCTATACCAATATCGGTATTGGTACAAAGTTTCTATACAACATAACTGATCCCATTCGATTAGAAGGTTCGTTCACGTATTTTCTTGAAAAGGATTTTGTGAGTATGTGGGATTTTAGTCTGAATGGACATTATCTGTTTCCAGTTACCGAACAGGTTATGATATATCCACTTGCTGGTCTGGGTATCTTTGGTACCAAAAAGGATTATGGATTGGGTGTTTACACCAGTTCCGATATTTGCATCAACCTTGGCGCCGGTTTCGACTACAATCTTTCCGACCAGTTAGTTTTCAATGCCGAGTTGAAGTCCAAAATCGTTAATAACTGGAACAGGCTGATGCTTTCGGCAGGGGTGGTGTATAAGTTTTAAAAAGGATATTGAACAAGCTCTAATGTTTTGGTTCCATGTTTTTATAATACTCAAACTGTTCTGTGACATGCTTTACAAAAGCAAAAGTTTCTTTCCCATAACACTTTCCGTGTCGCACATTGGGGTCAGTGTAAAATTTTGGTTTTGATTTGTGGATCAGGAACGAGTCAACATTATTGTTCCATATTCCATCATTTTTTCCGTATTTTTTAGCTAAACGACGAGCGTCTAACACATGTCCCGGCCCAATGTTGTAGGATGCGAGGATAAATTTGATTCGTTCATCTTTTTCAGGTATGTATGGGATAAACATTGTGTCGAGGTACTTGAGGAAATCTACTCCTGCTTCGATATGCCTGTCAGGCGTTGCAGTGGAATCAATGCCAAGAAATTCCAAAGTGGAGGGCATTAACTGCATCAATCCGTAAGCACCCACAGATGAACGAACGGTGGGTCTAAAACTTGATTCATGGAAAACCAATGCTGCCAACAGTCGCCAGTCCCAGCCGATTTTGCGGCTATATTTTCTGAAAATATCATCATATTTGGAGATAACAATAGTTGTGCTGTCTTCCGGATCAGAAAATTCAGGCTGTTCTATCACTTGCTGTGATACGAAAAGGGTATCGACGTGAGTTACCGGAAGGTTGTCCGGCTGCAACACAATAATATTACGTTGTATTTTGGCAGGAAACTGCAATGGTTGCAGATCACCGGCGCATAATACGAACATCATTATTAATAAACAAATAAATTTTTTCGATTTTGACCTCTTGTATGGTATACGGGTCTTATTGGGACAACTATCACACTTTATTACGGATTTCATAACGCTTTTTGATTTAATTATATAACAAAATTAAATCAAAAAAAAAACGTTTTGTACTTTTTTTGATGAACAGAGTTATCTATTTGATGAGTTACTATCCGTAATACACTAATTCAAAAATTTACCCGCTGTTTTTCATGTCTTCCAGTTCGGCGGTCAACTGCTCCCACTGTTTCATGGCTTTGCCCAAATTGACCTGTAACTGTTGATAGTGCGCTGACATTTTTTCTATTTCCCCTATATCGAGATATTCCGGTACTGCCAACAAATGTTCGGTTGTTTCCATTTCACGTTCGATTCTGGAAATATGTTCCTCTATATCAGCTACTAACGAAGTGGCTTTACGCAATTGCCTGTCCCATTCCTTCTTCTCAAAGTAACTCCCTTTGGCATCTTTGATTTCCTGTTTGTCCTGTGCCGTTGATTTTTCCCCTCTCCTATGTCCTCCGAAACCCGCAGGGTTCGCCGAAGGTAACGAATCGCTGAAGGCAACTGTAGCAGGAGGTGAGGTATTCAACTCCTGCAATGAATCTATTCTTTTCTTTTGCAGAAAATCGTAAATGCCGCCGATATGTTCCTTTATGTGCCGATCGCGAAATTCGTATACCTTTTCCACCAATCCGTCGAGAAAATCGCGGTCGTGCGACACCACAATCAACGTCCCGTCGTATTTTATCAGGGCATGTTTTAGGATATCCTTCGAACGGATGTCGAGATGGTTAGTAGGTTCATCGAGCAGAAGCAGATTGCAGGGTTCGAGCAGGAGTTTAACCATGGCCAAACGCGAACGTTCGCCGCCCGACAGTACTTTTACCTTTTTGTCGACGTCATCGCCGCGGAAAAGGAAAGCGCCAAGCAGGTCGCGCATTTTTACACGTATATCGCCAACGGCAACATGATCAATGGTTTGAAACACGGTCAGGTTCTCATCCATGATCTCATCCTGATTTTGTGCATAATAACCGATTTTTACGTTATGCCCTGTTTTCACTGTTCCCGCTTCTATGGGTACTTCGGCCATGATGATTTTCGAAAGGGTAGATTTCCCTTCACCGTTTCGTCCTGTAAAGGCAACTTTTTCGCCACGGTGTATCTTGAAGTCGACGCCATCGAGGATGTTTTTCGTCCCGTAGCGTTTTACCAAGCCCTCAGTTTCCACCACTACCCTACCCGACCGCGGTGCAGGTGGAAATTTCACATGGATGGTCGACAGATCTTCCTCATCAACTTCAATCCGCTCCACCTTTTCCAATTGCTTGATGCGCGACTGCACCTGTACAGCTTTCGTAGCCTTGTAGCGAAAACGTTCGATGAACTCCTCAGTATCCTGAATCATCTTTTGTTGGTTACGCCAGGCGGCTAATTGCTGTTCGCGAAACTCGCGTCGCAGTTCAAGGTATGGCGTGTACGGCGCTTTGTAATCATATATTTTCCCCAGCGATATTTCCACTGTTCGTTGCGTAATATTATCGAGGAAGGCGCGGTCATGAGAAACCAATACTACGGCTCCCGAAAAGTCCTTCAGGTAATTTTCCAACCATTGTATCGACTCAATATCCAGATGGTTGGTCGGTTCGTCGAGCAGCAACACGTTTGGTCGCCGGAGCAGTATTTTGGCCAATTCAATACGCATCCGCCAGCCGCCGCTCAATTCGGAAGTTTGCCGGTTAAAGTCTGTCGAAGAAAAACCAAGTCCGGTCAGCGTTTTTTCCACATCGGCATCTACACTGGCGCCACCCATCATTTTGTAGTGCTCGGTCAGGTCAGTCATGCGATGAAGCAGGTCGAGATAAGCATCGGATTCGTAGTCTGTGCGTTCTGCGATTTCGACATGTATTTGTTCTATTTCGTGTAACATGCTTAATACGCGGTCAAATGCCGTTCGAGTTTCCTCCATTACAGTCCGGCCGCCTTGGTGTACCATCTGTTGCGGCAGATAGCCCACATCAATATCCTGCGGTATGACGACGGTTCCTGAAGTCGCTTCCTGCAAGCCTGCAAAGATTTTCAACAGCGTAGTTTTTCCTGCCCCATTTTTACCGACTAAACCAATCCTGTCACGAGGATTAACAATGAAGGTAATGTTGTTGAACAAGTTCGTCCCGCCGAATGAAACTGATAATTGATTGACTGAAATCATTGACAATTTTTTGCCGCAAAGTTATCATTTCTTGCGGAAAAAGATGTCTCTGATTACTTATCTAACATTTCCGGTCTACCCTGGAACGGACGTATACGCTCGTCATTTTCATAAACAGCGATCCATGCATCATCAATACCATTCTCAATCAGTCGATCTCTTAATGCAAATGCTTCACTCAGGGATTTGGTGGGTACTACATATTTATAATATGTATTTTCGCCTTCGGTATATTTTTCTACGGTCAAGTTTTGCACTTTGAATACTTCGGGCAAATTGGAAAAAGGTACAAAAGAATGACGAAATAAAATCTGAACCTTGTAATATTCACCCTGTTTTAATGATATGGGCTGAAAAACAGGTTCAGTTGGCATCACAGGCTCCGGATCAACTGTCACAACCGGTTTGGGAGCAGGTTCTGGAACAATAAATGTGCCCTCGTATACGACCTTGGTGATTTTGTCTTGCTGGAAATCAACAGTAAAAGCCAATGAGAGCTGATGATATGCTTCGGTTTTGCTATATTGAACATCTTCCTCCATATAGGGAATAGGATCGACATGCATCATAACGCCCGGAACATTTCTTAACTCAATCGTTTGACTTGTAGCAGCAGGAAGATGGACATTAACAGGTCCAACAATTTCTATCTTCAGTGCATTTTGAAGCCAATTTTCCAATTCTGCTTTATTCGGAATTTCTGGCGCTAACACAACTTCCTTATTGGTAGGCATTTGAAGATTCCTATAGTATTCTTCAATCAAATCTATAGCCCTTGCTCTCATTTGCTCTTCTTTGGATATTTTAGGGCCAGTGACAGGACTGATAATAATGGATCGTAAAATGGGAGGTAGAGTTTTTTTATCATCAACCGCTCCGTTGATGAGTTTTATTCTACCATCCCATATCAAAGCCACATTATTATGTGCTACGCTTGTCTGAACCCCTGACATGCTGGCTTCAACCAGCACATCTGCTTGTGTTGTAGCCACATAGTTAAGTATTGTTTCTTTCTTTGGTGTTTTGGGAGTGCCTCTTTTTTCTTTTTGCATGTTTATGATGCATTCTGCCGGTTGAGCAGGAAAATCGAATTGAATGGAAATTTTTCCAAATTTTGCATTATCAGACAGAGCTTTAAGTACTTTACTAATGTTTTTTTGAGAATATTGCTTATTATTCCACCCCAAAAAATCAGCAAATGTTTTCGCGTTTTCCTCAAGGAAAAACTGTTTTCTCACTGCTCTGGCATTTCCCAACAGATCAACCTTACCTTTTGCGATAGCATCAGGTAACGCATCGGCAAACTTTTTATGTTCGTTTTCCGCCAATTGCCGAGCTGCCTCTTCTACCTGAGCTTGAGCAATAAAACTTGTGCACAGCATCAGTGCAACGATGATAATTCTTGTTGTCATTTTTTGAGTGTATTAATGATTCAAGCACATGACGAATATGCCGACACACAATGCTTTAAAAATGGAAAGTCAGGAAAATTCGGCCTGATGGGCGGGTGTTAATCCCAAAATCACGGGCATTGCCCCAATTAAGGCTTTTGTCGGTTTGGACTTGCCATTCATCAACAGTTCCAGAAGTTTTAGTTGTCCAACTTTCCCGAGTTGTTTGAGCCTGACCTGTCGAGGTGAAATAAAAGCCAAGGCCAAATTCACCACCAAGTGACATTTGAGGAGCAAAGAAATATTCAACGCCTGCAAAAGTGCCCAAACCGACGGAAAATGTTCTTCTTGGTTTTACTTCAGTAACGCGACCAATAGTAGTGGTAGTAGGGGGATTACCGGTAGTAATGTTTACCAAGTTTTTACCAAAATCGTAGAAATCTGGCAACAGGAAATCTTCTTGGACAGCATTGGCATAGACATACTTTTCTTTTTCACTGCCATATCCCAAAATAAATTCTCCACCACAGAAGCCCTGTACTCGTCCGTTACCACGGCGAAATTCATATCCAATACCCAATTCAACATTAGAACCTGATAGACGTTGGGCGTCAAAGAGTGTTGCTTCTGAATCGGGATCCAGATCAAACGCCGCATCATTACGTACAACGCCCTTATGTACTGTAGTTGACAGCCCCAAGGATAATCTTGCACGGATGGCGCGGGTGTCTTCTATGAAATATTTCCCATAAATGGTCTGTTCACCAAAATCAGGTGCAGAGTTATAACTCGAGAAAATATTCCCCAAATACTCCAAAAACGAGGTTGCATCAATACCCAGTGCAAAATCACCTGCCTGCGGCAAAAGGTAAACTCCTCGCTTGTTAACGTATGCCGCGTTATTCACGTCATCAACATTCTGTGCCATGGTTACATAACCAATCAGACACAAACCAATCGAAACAATTATTTTTTTCATGAACGTTATTATTAAAATTAATATTAAATCTTTTGCAATGATACAAAACATTTATTGATAAAAAAAATATATTTGACAAAATGGGAAAAAGTTTTGACAAACGTAATAAAAATTTATTTTTTTGTTGGATATCTAACATTATTATTACTTTTGTGGGTGATAATTATTATTAAACCCAATTGAAATGCAAGAAGATCAGGAAAATAATGTAATAGTTGTGACATGGGATTTTACGCATGTTTCGGAATATGCTTTAGCACATGCTGTGAAAATCGCTTATATGATGAGGTATGAAATCAAATTGCTTCATATCGTCGAACCTGGCGCTCCTTCTGAATTAATAGAAAATGCGCGTCGTAAAATGGCTCAGGTCTCTACAGATATATTAAAACACGATGGAATCATTTGTAAAGTTGTTGTGAAAGAAGGCAGTTTGTTTACTGCCATTTCCGAGTATGCCTCCAAATCGAACACAAAGTTGGTAGTAATGGGAACCCACGGAAGAAAAGGCTCTCAGAAACTGTTTGGAAGCAAAGCATTGAAAGTCCTTACCGGTTCAAACGCCCCTTTCATTGTAGTAAAAGCAAAACCTTCGGAAAGTTTGAGAATATCCAATGTAGTGTTCCCGATCGATTTCAAGTCGGAAAACAAGGAAAAATTGCAATGGGCCATCTACATTGGAAAGAACTTCCAATCGAAAGTTCATTTGTTCAAATACCCTGTTGCAGATAGCGATTTACAAAAAAAAGTGAATACCAACCTGAATTTTGCCATCCGCTTTCTGAAACAGAATGATATTGAATACGAAATACATACTTCAACTAAGAAGGGTAGTTTTGCAAAAGCAACCATTCATTTTTCCGAAAAGATAAAAGCTGATTTAATTATATTAATGACTACCAAACACATCACGTTTTTAGATTACATGTTTGGTGCAGACGAACAGGAGATTATTGATAACAGCGCAAAAATACCTGTTATGTGTGTTAATCCGCGTGCCGGTTTCGCAGGGACAAGTCAATACCTATACGGTTGAATTATTTGATTTTGAAGCCAAAAAACAATTATATGACAAAGGAAAAAGTAGTATTAGCGTTTAGTGGAGGATTGGATACTTCGTATTGTGCTAAATATTTAAGTGACGAGAAAGGATTCGAGGTATGTTCTATCATTGTTAACACCGGAGGATTCACTACAGACGAATTGGTTGAAATAGAGCACAGAGCATATAATCTCGGTGTACACCATCACGAAACTGTTAATGTAACACAGGACTACTATCAGAAATGTATCAAGTACATGATTTTCGGGAATATTCTGAAAAACAACACCTACCCTCTTTCGGTCAGTTCCGAGCGTGCTTTCCAGGCCATCGCTTCAGTGGAATATGCCCGGAAAATCGGCGCCAAATACATTGCTCATGGCAGTACCGGCGCTGGTAACGATCAGGTGCGTTTCGACCTGATATTCCAGATTTTGATGCCCGAAGTTACAGTGATTGCGCCCATTCGAGAAAAGAAACTGTCGCGCGAAACCGAAATCGAATACCTGAAAAGTAAAGGTGTCACCGATAACTGGGAAAAGAAAGCGTATTCCATCAACAAAGGTTTGTGGGGAACCAGTATTGGCGGCCGCGAAACATTATCGTCCGACAGTTGGCTGCCCGAAGAAGCTTACCCCAACCAATTGCAGAAAACCGGCGAAGAATTTTTGGAACTGACATTCGAAAAGGGCGAACCTGTGGAGGTGAATGGTGAAACAATGTCGCCTGTGGAAGTCATCCGCAGTCTTGAAGAAATAGCTTCTGCGTATGCTATTGGCCGAGATACACATGTGGGCGATACGATCATTGGTATCAAGGGGCGCGTGGGGTTCGAAGCTGCCGCTCCGCTGATTCTCATCAAATCGCACCATCTGCTCGAAAAACATGTGCTCACCAAATGGCAGCAATACTGGAAAGAACAATTGGCCAACTGGTACGGAATGATGTTGCACGAAGGGCAATACCTCGATCCGGTGATGCGCAACATCGAAAAATTCATGAATGATAGCCAAAAGTACGTCAGCGGCAAGGTGAAAGTAAAATTGCAACCCTACCGTTTTGAGGTCTTGGGAGTCACTTCCAACCACGACCTGATGAACGCTAATTTTGCCAGATATGGCGAAGAAAATACCGCTTTCACGGGCGACGATGTGATAGGATTTACCCGTATCCTGGCTAATCAGATGAAAATTTACGGTGCTGTGAATGGTAAATGGTGAAACCTTCTTTTTAGCCATAAAAAACCACTTTTAAACGACTAAAAACTTTTAGCACACTGGGAAAAATCCCCAGATAATATCATTTTTAACTGTTCATAATATAATGTCCGTCGATTTTTTTAGATGCTACTAATATTTTTTTGGTCATTCCACGCAAAAGGGTGTAAAAGCTGGATTTTCAGTTAATCCAGCTTCTGATTCCATTTGGTTAGTAGCCTCAATAACCTTATTTAAAATTAATTAATAAACTTTTCAACTAAATTGCAGGCTTCATCGTCAGTGTATTGAACAGGAGGATGTTTGCAGAAAAAGGCAGATGCTTCATACAATACGCCACCAATTTTTCTGTCAAGGGCTATTTTTGCAAGTCTGATGGCATCAATGGCTACTCCTGCTGAATTAGGCGAATCCTCGACAGAAAGTTTCAGTTCCAAATTAAACGGCACATCGCCAAACATTTTTCCTTCCATGACAATGTTGCAGATTTTATTGTCTTTTTTCCATGCAATAAAATCGCTGGGACCAACGTGAATATTGTCCGAATCTAATCGTTTCGGAGCAACGGATTGAACAGCCTCCGTTTTTGAAATCTTTTTGGATACTAATCTGTTATTGCCGATTTTCATATTCAGAAAATCCGTATTGCCTGCAAAATTTAACTGGTATGTTTTGTCTAACGTACAACCTCTCTTTTTGAATAAATCAGACAGTACCCGATGAACGATAGTTGCCCCGACTTGCGCTTTTATATCATCGCCTATGATGGGAATATTTTTGTCTTTAAAACGTTTTTCCCAAACAGGGTCGGATGCTATAAAAACCGGTATGTTGTTAACAAATGCCACTCCTGCATTTAACGCACAGTTTGCATAAAATTTAGTGGCTTCTTCCGAACCAACCGGAAGATAATTCAGGAGGACGTCCGTTTTTGTGTTTTTCAGTATGGCAACAATCTCATCTTCCGACGGCTCTTTGCTTTCCGAAAGAATGAAAGTCTTGTCTTTGTCCGGATATTCAATCATTTGTTCGGATACTCCATCAAGAACTTTACCCATCATTACTTTTACGCCCATTTTTGGCACATTGGGATAAAAGACCCTGGTGCAGTTTGGCTTCGCAAAAATAGCCTCACTTACATCAAAGCCAACTTTTCTTTTATCAACATCAAAAGCTGCAACAACTTCAATATCACTAACCTTGTATTTACCAATGATTTCATGCATGACACCAATACAGTCTGAGGAACTGTTGTTGTCATAAAAATACAGTCCTTGTATTAAAGAACTCGAGCAATTACCTGTTCCGATAATTGCAATTCTGATTTTGTCCATTTTGTTAATTTGTTATGTGTTATTCAATTACAATTTTTTAAACGTATAATTCAAGCAACAAAAATAGTCAATATTTGTTACTAAAAAAACTTATTTTGTTTTTTAAGTTTTTTTAGTACTTTTGCACCGTCTAAAAGGAAAATGGATGTTGTTTGCAGGTATTTATCGAAATCATCGCTTTTCTCCCAATCATATCGGGAACGACCGTGCTGTGTTTGACCTTGTGGCAGGGTGTTTGCGGCAAATGGGTCACCGCGTGAATGAATACAGCGAAGTAGAAGCCCTGAAAGGCGTCGACGAACGGTATATATTCACAATGGCACGCGAGCCGCAGGTTGTGCGAATGTTGCAAACGCTGGAGGATGATGGCGTACGGGTTATCAATTCCGGCTATGGCATTGAAAACTGTTATCGGACCAATATGACACGATTGCTCAACGAAGCGGATATCCCTTTGCCCGACAATCTGACAGTAAATACGCGTGAACCTGACACGGCAAATTTTGGTAACCTGTTACCCTGCTGGGTAAAACGTGGCGATTTTCATGCCATTCATAAGGAAGATGTGAGTTTTGCACGTAATATGGATGAATGTTGCGCCATTCTTGCCGAATATGCCCGGCGTGGTATCGAATCAGCCGTGCTGAACAAGCATATAGTTGGCGATTTGGTGAAATTTTACGGGGTACGCGGCACAGATTTCTTTTTCCATTTCTATCCCGAAGAATACCAACACAGCAAATTCGGCAATGAATCCATCAACGGAAAAACAGAACGTTATCCTGTCCATATTGACGAACTGAAAAGTATGGCCACACAGGCTGCCGATGTGCTGAATATTGATATCTATGGCGGCGACGCCATCATTACGCCCAACGAAGGCATCTACGTGATTGATATGAATGACTTCCCCAGTTTTGCGCCATGCCGCGAAATAACAGCGGCTGTAATCGCACAGCGGATACAGAAATTATCAATTATATGAGACTGTTATTTTGCTGTTTATCGGTACTTTTGTTGGCTTCCGACCCCGACAGGGACGATACATACCCCACCGAAAAACGTTTGTTCCACATCGAAAGAAGCAAAAACAGAAATATTGTGTGCTACGACTTGAATACAGATACAACGGGCGCTCCAGATGAAAAAAAACCATTGTCGGTATATTGGATTAACCGCGAAGAACAACCGGGACAGTACGGGGAATTAAGTTTTATTCAGGAAAAATTGGCGTATGGCTACACTGTGACGGGAAAGCAGAATGGAGGGGTATCCATCGAAATGAATGCTGTTAAAAACAGGATAATTACCATTGAACGCAATGAACAGACGTATTTTTGCCGGATAGAAATTAACCGACAACCATCCGTCCTGCAAAAAATATACATCAAAACCAAAACAAGTAATTCATTGCAGGTGGAATATGTGGATATACTGGGTTTTGACCTTACTACGGGAGCATCTGTCACCGAACGATTTTTTCCATAGGAATGAAAAATAATCAACTGATTAGCACGCAGATGACGCAGATAAAACGCAGATTTACGCAGATTTTTTTCAGCATATTCTTAATGTACCTGCCGGGACATTTAGATGCACAACAGGTTCGCATACGCGGGACAGTAACCGACGCCACTACGGGCGAGCCGTTGCCGTATACCAATGTGGTACTTTTGCCCGCTAATCTTGGGGTGGGAACGATGACCGACGATGATGGCAATTATTCATTGACCTTCACTGTCAAGGCTGAAAACATCCTGTTCTCGTTTATCGGCTATGAAACAGCAACATTGCCTCTGGCAG
>JGI24702J35022_10001900_pt1 | contig 12851 bp, 8 predicted proteins | sample TergutTh196P4_FD_35022 | JGI IMG/M metagenome (IMG submission 35022)
GATTCTCACGGCCCCCGCCGCTGAACCTATAAAGACGCTGATGAGATAGCATCCGGCAAGCATCGTCGACCCGAAGAGGCTGATGACCCAGCTGAGCGCGAGCAGCGCGCATATGCCAAGCGCAAGCCCTATGACGCACACCAGCAACTGCTCCGTGCAGAGCATCGATCCGGTTTTTTTGCGCGTCGTGCCGAGGACGCGCATGACGGCCGCTATTTTTGCGTTTTGAAGCATCAGCAGGAACGAAAGCCCGAATCCTATCAACACGGAGATGGAGATTACGACGGGATATAGCATCTGCATCAATGACAGGTTCTTTTCAAAGGAACCGACGACCGTCCGCAATTCCTCGTCCCATAAGTCGAAGCCCAAGCTGGCCCATTTGACCGGCATCGTGATTTCGAGCAGTTGCGCTCTGAACGAGTCGATTTCGCGGCTGCGCCCGGGGAGCACGGTGTAGTTGAAGGCCGTGTAGCCGATGTTGCCGCCCAATATGTTCTCCAGTGCGCTGAGTGGCATCAGCGTTGCGTCTCTGCTGCTTTTTCCGATGATATTCCTGTTGTGCGCGCCGATCACGATTGCGGGGGTTGTCGTCCAACTGTCGATCCTATATCGGATGGTGTCGATGGAGGGAATCGTGAAATATATCGTGTCCCCGAGGCTTATTCCGCGATTTTGCATGACTCGTTCGGACAGAATGACGGGTATCGGGCTGTCGGTCGAATATTTGAATGATGCAGCATCATAGCCTTCCGCATATTCGACGGCGAATTCTTCGATGGGAGCGCCATCGTCGCCAAAGCGCCTGACCGCCCCCGGCAGGCTGTCGGCGTTGTTCCTGGAATTGCGCGACGCGAACATGTCGATATCGCTGAATCCGAGCAATTGTTCGAACGCTGTCGTGTAGAAAAACTCTTGCACTTCGTAGTTAAACGCCGAAAGGCCTTTCAGCTTCTCCGGCACTGCGCCTTCGTCTTCGGACAGCGTCAATAACGCATATTCATGGCCTGCTTCAAGGTAGTCCATCTGCACGAACCCGCTGTTCAGCACGTTCTCCACCGCCGTGGGGCCGATGACGTTGCCAATGCTCCGCATCGTCGCTGTGTCGTTGGAATCCTTTGCCCTGATGGTGCCACTCACCGAAATGGTGTCATAAAGGCGGAGGATTTCGTTTTCCATATCGTTCCTGTAGCCATTTATATAGCCAAGGGCAAACACGAAGAATACCGCAGCGATTATCGCGAGGGCTGTTTTTGCTTTTGAGCGCGTGATGTGGCGGAATATGAAGCGAATGGCGAAATTGCGGCCTTTTGGCTTAATGGCAGCGGAAAGAGGCTCTGCATTATAGATCGTTGGAGAAGGTTTGCCGGCATTGGCGGGCGCTATGTTCATGCCGGCATTGGCCTGCACCATTGAGCTTGCGCATTCTTGCGAGGGGAGCGGCGGTGTTGACGGTTGCTTTGCGTAGGATGCCGGTTGTTCTGTTTGCGATTCGTGCTCCATGCCGCGTATCGAAGGCATGGCAGCCTGCTGCCCTTGTAAGAGAGCGAACACCGAGCTTCGCGCCATCACTGTCGCGCCGACCATCGTAATAATTGCGAATAAGGCAAGAGCTGAAGCTATGAGAACAAGCAGCAGCACTGCAGGAATCGACGTTTCAAGCTGAAAGTTGAAAGCGGTTGCGATTTCGCCGAATGGGTTAAGCGACTCCGCGACGCGCCCGAGAGCGAAATACCAAGCCGCAAGCCCTCCAACGAGCACAGCGGGCAGTCCGCAGATGAGCGTGGAGTTTAGCAGCTCGCGCCTCGATTTGCGCATAGGGCGGCCAAGGGCGCGCATGATTGCGTATTCTTTTCGCCTTTGCCGGATGTGGACGAAAAGCACGAGCGCAAACACCAATATGAGCACGACCGCGAACAATACGGCGTTAAAGGCGGCGCCTTGCAACATCGGCTCCGCAGATGCCCAATAATTTGCAAACCCCGTGTCGAGCAAATATACCCGAAGGCCCGTACTGCCGACGGTGTCGCCCTGGCCGATGAGCGTGCCGTTGTTTTCCATCAAGAACGCCTTTTCATCTTTTGGGTCTGAAAGGACGAAGCTGTACCATTCGCCGGGGAGAGTATCGACCCCGGCATACTGCCCGTATCCGGCCATCTCCATTACCGGCGCTATAGTATCGTGCTCAAGGTATTCGATGCCTGTCGGAAGGATGGAGTCGGGAATGTAGACAAGCGTGTTCAGCAAGGTGTTGCTTGTTTGCGTGATGCCGTCAGCGTAGCTNGNCGACGGAAAATTGAAAAAACCGACGATTTCCAGCTCGAGCTCGCCAATCCGGCCTGCATCGGGAGTGCTTTTGAGCAAATAATCGTGGGTTTTCGACTCCATGTCCGCAATCAGGTTTATCACATATTGCGTTTCCGGGATGCTGACTGTGATGGTATCTCCGATTTCCAACCCGCGCAGGCGCGCGAACTGGTCGTGTATCACCGCGACATTCCGTTGATTTGCATAGTCGTCCCTATCGAGCCACCGCCCGTCCACTAAACGCAGGGTGCCAAATTGCGGTTGCGCGTATGGGATCGCTGTCATGTCGACCGTCGTGCGCAATTGCAGGGAATGCTGGTCGAGATTGACCCTTGCGAGCTCGTCGGCCAGCCACTCAATCTCGGGCACCGAAACGTCCAGTTGCTCTCCCCGGGCCACCGGGATATACCATAATCTGTCATCCGGCGACTTGCGGTCCCAATTCGTTGAAATGCTGTTGACGGGCCTCATTACAAGGTAGTCCATGTTGCTTTTTCCTTGTTTTGGAAATCCCGCGCCGATAGCATCTTTCGTGTATCGTATGCTATCGTACATTTCCATGCCCCTGATGAAATAACGATTGCCGACGGCCATGCCGCTGACTGCTGTGGTGATGGCCGGTTCGTCATCATATGATTCGAGGCGGCCTTGCTCCGCTTCCAGAGCTTCGGTTTCTTGCATGGATAAATAATAGTGGACAGATATTTCATTACCGACGGCCAGATACTCCGGATAGCTCGACATTATGTCGTCCACTTTAAATGTGAGTATGTCGTAAGGAGGATTTGGATATACTGTCGTCACTCGCTTGATGCTAAGGAGCTCGCCATAGAAAAAGGCGTCCGTCAGATGCTCCGTGAATCCCGACAGGCCTCCAAGACCGTCGGCGGTGGCAATGCCGTTCCATCCGCTTATGTCCGCGTTGGGCATGCCTTGCAGTATGCCTTCCGACGCCCTGCGCCTGTCTTCAAATTCCACATATGCGCTCTTTGAGACGATGTCGGCGCCGGCAGCGACGTCTTCAAGGTATGTGTTGCTGCCGCTGAGGTATCCTATGGAGCGGTAGTACTTGCCGAGGTTCGTGATTTGGTCCGAAATGACGATGTATTCCGTGGCGTGCAGGACGAACGCAAATACCGCTGCGGCTATGAGCAGTATGAGCAGCGCGGTACGCAATGGTTGCCTTGACATTGATTTGATGAATGTGTTTTTTCGCATCGGGTCGTCACCCCTTGATATCAATTCTATCTGCCAGAGCTCTTCTATAATAAGACATGCCATCCACGTTTCTCCAGCTCTTGGCTCGTAATTGCTGTGTTATCGAAAGTATATACCATTGTAGTGTAATGTCAACAAAAACGTCTGCGATGATAACAATCACAGACGTTTTAAATTGGATGAGGAGAGGTGGCGCGATTGATGGATTACCATGTCGGTCTGTATTCTTCCCCGGTTGGCGCGATATAGTTGTTTGGCAATATTATGCTCGGCGTTTTGTCCGGATCCGCGCTCGGCCCGATTTTTCCGCCCTCGGAATAATGCTTTAGAAATTCTATGTCGGATGCGCTGTTCACATCGTTCATGGCAAGGCGGTATTTGCACGCGCGGGCGAGCACTTCATTTGCGACAAATTCTGTGTCTGTGCCTTTTGGGAAGCTAAGAATTGTCATGTAGTACCTGTCAGTGTCCATATGCGTCAGGCTTATTGTGTCGAAGGAAAGGAATCCGGCTTTGCGGCTGAACCCAATTTTGTGCAGCCACTCGTAGCGGATTTGGCCGAGCAGAACCTTGCCTTTTTGCTTTTTCTTGTCGCTGATGTCTGTCGAGACGTGTTCCCATTTGATTGTGCCTTGGCTGAATTGTTTGCTTGATACGACAATGCGCGAGTCTGTGAAATAGGCTAATGCTTCGCCCCCGAAGCTGATGTAGAGCTCACCGTCTGTCTTAATATCTGTTTTGAAGGAATAGAAGTTTAGCGCCGTGGCAGCGAGCATGCGGTTCAAGCCGTTGTCCCATTTTTCTTGGAGAATTTTCCCATTTTGATCTGTCGTTGCATAGGCATAACTGCTTGCATTGGCGCCGATAGGAAAAACTTTAAACGTGCAAAAACTCATTTTTGTTTGCCTTTCATTGAAAGCCATTCGCAACTGTTGCGTCAGCTATTCGTTGCAAGGATGACAAGCAGGATGATAATCAGTATTATCCCGAATGCCGCAGCGACGATATTTCCGACTTTCCTTACATTCTTTGCTACTTTCACGCCCTTTTCGATTCTCTGCCGGGTCAGTTGCTGCTTTTGGTTTTTCTCCATCATGTCGTCCCATTGGTTGTTCTCGCTCATTTTTTATGACCTCCCTTTGAAGTTAGTGTTGTATGGGTTCCTTGGTTACACATTCTACAGGCAGATTTTACTGAATGCCCCACACAATCGGGTAGTTGTCGTAATTATTTTTTCGTGTGACATAACTACCCATTTGTGTGGGGATTTTTTGCTGTTGTATGGTATGATATACTGATGATGGCTACGCTCACAACCCGGATGCCGCGCGCTGCGGCAAAATTCGTCCGGCCGTCGGCAGACATTCTTTATGGCGGTGCAGGCTTTATGGCGGCAGTCAGGCTTTACGGCGGTGTACGCTTTACGACAGATAGGCTTTGCGGTGGTGTAGGCCGGAGCTATTGATGCGAGCTTTTGATGAGAGGGGGCAGATTGATTTGGCGCGAAAAAAGCATAAGGAAGCAGCGCTGATCATTGCGGTGTTCTTGCTTTTGTGCATTATTTCTTTTTATCGGCAAGCCGGTTTGCATGTCGCGCCCGCTGACACCATCCGCCCTGTGGTCATATATGCAGCGTATGTGATGCTTCTTGCCTGGTGGTGGGCGACCGTGCGAAGCCGAGTCACTCAGCGCAACATGCGCGTTTTCTTATTAGCGGAGAGCATACTGATGCTCCTTGGGATTACGATCCGTTTCATCCACGATGCGTTTACGCAGTATTTTACAAATGTCGTCTTGACGGACAGCGAGCTGCACCTTATCAGGTTCAGTGGGTATCTGAACGCACTGCCTTTTATCCTAGCGCCCTTGTTTGGGCTCTTTGCCTCATTTGGATTGGGAAAGACAGAGGACTACAAATTTCAACGAAACCGATATCTGCTCCTCGTCCCGGGGATTGTAATTCCATCGCTGTTGTTGACAAATGATATTCATCATCTTATTTTTCAACCTTTGCAGGATGAAATCAACGATTTTCTTTACTTTCGACCGCGCGCGGGCTTTTATGTTATGATCGCATGGGCATTCGCGCTGTTGTTCGCGCGCGTGTTTGTCGTTCGGCATAGGAGCAGGGAAGCGGGCTCCGACAGCGGCGTGGAGTCTCGCGCCGGGTATGCAAGACTGGTTCCGTTGATATTCACAGTGTTGGTGATTGTGGTAAATATTCCATATATGCTCGCTGCCTACGTTGTGGAGTATGAGTTGATGGAGCAGTCCATTCTGTTGTTTTTCATCGAGATATGCATCTGGGAGACCAGCATAATCGCCGGCATGGTGCCGGTAAACACGCGATATGATGAGGTGTTCGACCGGTCTACGGTCGCAATGCAGATACTTGGGGAGGATGGGGACGTCCGTTTGAGTTCGTCAACGGCGGTGGCGATATCTCATGATATGTTTGAGCTTTTGAAGAAAGAGCGGCATGCTCGGATGCAGGATGGAATCGAGTTTCATTTGCATACGATCATGGGCGGATATGCTGTATGGCAGACCGATGTGTCCGAGACGGTTGCAGTCATCAGCGAGTTGCAGAGGAGCATGGAAAGACTTGAACACGACAGCGAACTGGTGCGGCAGGAGTTGGCGGCAAAGTCCGAAGAGGCGGCGGTGCGCGAGAAAATCGAAATCTACTCCCTTCTGGCAGGCGAGGTTACAAAGCAGCTGACATTATTGCATGACCTGTTGAATGAATGTGAGCATGGCGTTGATACTGATGCGTTATTCAAGAAAATCTGCCTGATTGGCGCCTATATCAAGAGACGGTGCAATCTCAGGCTTATCGAGCAATCTGATAATATTATATCGAATCAGGAGTTGGATTTGTGCTTCATGGAGATAATCGGGTGCCTCGAGCAGATGGACATTAGCGCTAAGGTTGTATGGCGGACGCATGGCACACTGGCTCCCGAGTTTGCAATCTGTGCATTCGATGTTTTTCAATTTTTGATCGAGCGAGAACAGTTCGCGCTCGATGCAATTCATGTTTCATTTGATACAAATGTTGATTTTACTATAGAGGTTTTTTCAGACAGTGGCGTTAAAGGCAGCCTGTTGTCTGAGCTGCAGCGTTTAAACAAGGCGGACTATCGACTGAGCGTGAGTGGCGCAGAACGAGGTTACCGAGTTGTTTTCAGTGGCTGAGGGCATGATTATGCAGGTTTCACCGAGCATTTTAATACTGAGTCTCATGCATCTGCTGCTTTTGATTGCAGGGGCAAATATCTTCATGCAGATTTGGGTGCGGTATCGTATGCGCTGCCGGGCAGCAGGTGCTTTGCAGGTTATGATGCAAACGGCGAATCTTGCTCTTTTGCTGCGCTGCCTTACGGGGTATGACATATTCGCATGGCTTAATGAAGGGAACGCCAACGCATTTATTATTGTTCAGTTGTTATTTGCGTTGGTTTTGTTGATACGCATATATTTTGTCTTGCGGAAGGTGTCTGTCCATCGTAATTCGCTATTGTCACCGCAAACGATTCGGGAGACGATCGATAATTTGCCCGGAGGATTGTCAATTTCGACAGTAAGAGGGAAACCGATTTTGACAAACAGGCGAATGAACGAATTGGTTTATGCGATTTTGGGGCATACTGTTTTGAATGTGCTGTCGGTGTGGGGCGAACTTGCGCAGGGCGATGGTGGCGGCGGATGCATGAGGCTGGAGGATGCGTGGATGAACCCAACGTTTGAATACGCTGCTGCCGCCAAACGCAGCGCAGGAGTGTTGGAACGCGGCTATGCTCCGGCTGTGCCCGGCAGCGTGGAGCTTGGCAGCGTGGAGCCCGGCAGCGTGGAGCTGGAAGCGGGCAGCATATATTATTCGCTCCCTGACGGCAGCATATGGAGGTTCAGCCGTACGGAGCTTACGAGCAAAGAACCGCATTACATCCAGCTGGATGCGACCGATGTCACTGATATATATCGATATAGCAGGGATCTATACGAAAGCAACACGAAACTTGCTGAACAATACCGGCGCCAGCAGGCACTGCTTGACAATATCGTGCAGATAAATTTTGATAAGGAAATTTTGTCAACAAAGATGAGAATACATGATGATCTCGGGAGGAGCATACTTACGACAAAGCAGCATCTGTCCAATGGAACAATTAATGATAATATAAAATATCTTGCGGAGGTCTGGGGTCGAATCGTTCGTGGTTTTAAAGAGTACTCGCACGACTCGCCTGAAGACGAGAAGTCGCCGGAAGCGGAGCTGATAAACGCGGCTGAGATGATAGGATGTCAAATCGTTTTTGAAGGCGAGAGGCCTATTCACCGGAAATCGGTGCTGTTATTATATGCTGCTGTGAGAGAGGCTTTGACAAATGCAGTGCTCCACGCAAAAGCAGACCGGCTCATCGTGACGATTAAGCCGGTTAGCAGAGGGCATATGGTTGAGATTTCCGACAATGGCAGCAGCGGCATTACATCGCTCATTGAGGGGAATGGACTCGGCAATTTGCGCAAGAGGCTGGAGCAGGAGGGAGCGAGTCTCGATATTGTCATTCGCAGTGGAGTGATGCTGCGGATTTTGATCCCGGGAGAAGAGAATACGCGCGGAGATGAATAGCAGACAAAGAGCTCAAAGACAACGAGCTCAGAACTTCGGCAGGATCAATCGCTTGCTCACGACATCGACTACTAACTGGAGAGTGCTACGATATCCAGTCTTCATAAGAAGGTTCTTTATGTGGTATTTCACGGTATTTGTCGAAAGCCCCAAATTATCAGAGATTTCCTCATACTTATAACCAAGCGCGAGCTGCCTCAGGACGTCCATCTCACGCTCGGTCAGATCATTGCTGTCCGTGAAACCTATGGAAATGACAGGTGATTCCGGTGGATAGACTGATTCGCCCTGCATCGTGCGGTTCATCACGTCGAGAAGATCAAACTCCCCATATTCTTTGTACCAAAAGCTGTCGCATCCGGCAGCTTTTGCCTTGTTGATGAAAGAGTGTTCGGGCATGGACGTCATTGCGATGATCCGTATGTCCGGGTTATGCTTCTTAATTTTCCCTGCAGCTACCAACCCCGACTCGTCGTCCGCCGTGCAGATATCCATCAAGACAAGGTCAACCTGACCGTTCATGCATATGATCTCCGCATTCGCGGCGTTTTCGAGCGACGCGACCAGAGAATAGCCCCCTGCCTCGCCTACAATCCCTTCAATTAAGTCACGTGTGATTTTGGAATCCTCCACAACAAGAACCTTCGTCAAATAACCACCCCAATGCATGTAATGGCGATTTCCTAGCGTGGCATACCGTCAAGCGCTCATGATTTATGAGAGGATGCAGATGACGAACCTATTTTCAAACCCCATGGCTAGAGACAGGGGGTTTACGTCGCTTTTGCTAAACTTTCAAACAGCCGAGCGCGTAAAGCGGTATGCTCTTTATTTCATTTTCAAAACCAAAGTTTTTAGCCGACACACGGACGGAATAAACAGGATTATAAATGTCACGGAAGCTGCGTAAGCTTTTTGACCGTACATTGTCAGCTGATTTCGCTTCCAATGGAATAATATTGCTTTGTCTGTCCTGAAAAACAAAATCAACTTCCGCTTTGCCCGGTGAACTCCAATAATATGGCTTGATACCGTTTACTACTAGGGTCTGCATGATATAGTTTTCAGCTAGCGCGCCCTTGAAACCGTCAAAGCTGTGCGGCGTGTGAAGAACAACATTGGCGGCTATGTCGAGTTTGGAACAAAGCAAGCCTGTATCAACCATGTAGACCTTGAAAAGATCAGGCTGTTCATACGCTTTAAGCGGCAGCTTTCCCTCGGTTATATTGACGCATTTATTTATCATCCCCGCGGCTGTTAGCCAATCCATCGCAGCTTCATAATCCTTCGATCGTGCGCCGGACTTTATAACCTTATATTGGAACTTATGATTCTCTTTGGCGAGCTGCGCAGGGATGGAATCCCATACCGCCATATTCCGTGTTGTTTCTACTGGTGTGGCATACTTCGCCATATCTGCTATATACGAAGCGTTTAGCGTGCGCTGAACGGCAATAACGAAATCAAAATCCTGTTTATCTGCGTACTCGCTTACAGCGCGGGGCATGCCGCCTACCACAAGATAGGTTTTATAAAAATCCATAGCAGTATCATGGAGAGACAAAGGGGTGAAGCTTTCGTAGGCTTCACGAATCAATTCGCAGAGCTTTTCTTGTCCGAGCGCCCATAAAAACTCCTCAAAATCCATTGGGAATAAATGGAGCATGTCTACCTTTCCGACAGGAAAAGAGAAGTTTGTGCGTTTGACTGCAACGCCAAGTAAACTGCCAGCCGCAATTATATCATATTGCGGGGCTTTTTCGGAAAAGTATTTGAGGGCTGCCAGCGCCTGCTCGCAAGCTTGAATCTCATCAAATATCAGCAAGGTATCTCCCGGCATGATGCTTTTCCCGCTTTTTGCCGAAAGCTCCTTAATTATACGCTCAGGGTTAAGATCGCGGTCAAAAACAGCCCGAATATCCGTTGATTCCTCTAGGCTGAAATACACGACATTTTTATAATGCTCCTTACCAAAAGAAAGCAGCGTAAAAGTTTTGCCTACCTGCCGCGCTCCTTGCAGAAGCAGAGGCTGCTTTTTCGGGTTGTTTTTCCATGTTAGCAAGGCTTTGGCTATTTTACGTTCCATATAGTGCGTTCACCTCACATTTATTATAACCTAAGGCGAAGGGATAAGTCAATGCTTCTTTTTGCCTCACGTGTATCTTTTTGCCTTATGAGCCACATTGGTTCACGCCCTTACCTCACCGGGCGTGAATTATAACCCTTATGACTATAATTTTATCGTGACGCCTGCGGTGAACGTTTCGTCGTTCCATTCGATGGTCAGCTCGCCGCCATATCGCGCGACCACGGCTTCTATGCTTTTTAGCCCGTAGCCGCCTTCCTTTTTTGCGCTGACGGCTTTACCGTCTTCCGTGCCAACCTTCCCATCGAAGCTGTTCCTTGCGAGGAGCGCCAATTGCTCGCCAAGCGGACCGATCTGTAGGTCGATGAATTTCCTTTTTAATGTCTTGCCGCATGCCTCCACGGCGTTTTCCAGCAAGTTTCCCAATATGATGCAGAGCTCATAGTCCGGGATGGCAAGCGCGTTTGGCAATGCGGCGCTGGCGCGAAATTCGATGCCGTCCCTGCCGCAACGCTCCGCATAATGCGAGAGCAGCGCGTTGACGACGGTGTTCGAGCAGTAGTCCTGTGCCTCATTTTCAACAAACTGCTCACGCATTGTGGATAGGTATCTTGCGATGCCTGTGATGTCATTATTCGCGGCAAACTCGTCGATCACGGCCATGTGGTATTTATAGTCATGCCGCATGATGCGGAGCTGTTCATGCATTTCGTTCATTTTTTGATAGTGGTCGCGCCCGGACGAAATGATGCCCGAGGCGAACTCGGCCTCTGCGGTTTTCATCGCTTTTTTATGCGTATTGATGATGGCGAAGCATAATATGCAGAAGCTCCAAAATGCGAACAGCAGCAGCGCGATCCGCTCCAGACCTGATGAAACGCTGATGGCCACCGTCATCGCGAAATATGAGAATGCTGCGCCTAGCGAATACAGAGCCCATTCGCGCTTGTTGCCGCTGATGAAAAGAAGATTGAAAAAGCGCCGCGCATATTTCCGCACGAGCGCCAGATAAACCGCATAGAACACCACGCCGATGATGAACACGAGCAGCCAGAATTCGTTGCTGTCTGCGGGGACAAACAGCCCTGAGACAGCGCTTGCTATCGCCAATTGGAACCCCGTGCAGACCATGACGAAGAACACGACGAATACTTTTTTAAGCGCTTCGCCTTTTGAAAGAAGAAAGAACAGGGGAAAGTGGATGAAGCCGCCCCAGAACCTATAGAACGATGCTTGGGTCCCGGTCAGGTATAGGACGATATGGACTGCGATGCTGAAGACTATCGGCGCGCAGATCGATATCGTTTTGCTGTATCTGAAGGAGAACGTGAGGAACATCGTGGTATAGTTGATGAGCAGCGTTATGAACGTAAGAAAGAGAAATGCGGTGTCAATCGACATAGCGTCATCCCCTCATATGCGGCCGTTATTCAATCTTCTGGATAACATCACTGCCGGAGCTACTCGGCGTCCGGGTCGCCGCGCGAAGCGCGGTGCGCCGGTGCGGTGCGCCGGTGCGGTGCGCCGGTGCGGAGGCTGAAATTCGCAGGCGGAATTCACTTCCGCCGTAAAGCGAATTTAGCCGGAACGCTCGGCGTCCGGATTGTGGGGGTGGAACCCCCACGTAAGATATTTTATCTTTGTGCTGTGATAACTTTTTGACACCGGAACCCTCGCGCCTCTGCGAGTGGTGATTTCGTTGGTGGTCATCGAAGCGATTGCGTCCATGTTCACGATATATGACTGGTGGCATTGGATGAAGCGGCTGTCGCAGAGCAACTGTGGCGCGATCTCGGCGAATGCCGCCCGTATTTCTTCTTGTTCCCCGCTTGCCAGGCGGAAAGTGACGTAATGCTTGATGACTTCGACATATTCAATGTCGCGGAACGCGATGAAACGTACTGCGCTTGATGATTTCAGCTTTATCCCAGCGGAATCGGCCTTTTTTTGCGCGTCATTTATTTCGTCGAGGACGCGCTTCACGTTTTCCGGCTCAAACGGCTTGAGAAGGTAGTGAAATGCTTTGACTTCATATGTTTCCGGGCCGTATTCGTTTGAGGTTGAGAGGAAGACTATTTCGCCGGAATAGCCCGCATCCCTCAACTTTCGGGCAAGGTCGATGCCGTTCATATCGGGCATGACGATGTCAAGGATGCACGCATCGACGAAGGCGCCGGAGCGTATGTGCCGGAGCGCGTCCGCGCCTTTTGTGAAGGCCACTGCTTCATGCCCCATGCCGGCAATGCATCCGGACAGTTTGTCCGCTTCATTTTGAATATCGTCGCATATGAGAATGTTCATATTGATTCCTCTATTGTTAATTATACTGGCGTCTGAGGTTATAATCAAGATAATTATGGATAGTATATAGGCGATGATATGTGTTTCCGTATTTCTGCTTTTCCCAGTCGAGTTGTGCCGCATTTTTGCCCGATTGTGCCGACGGTCTTGTAAGGCTCCACCTTTTTTCTTACATTGAATAATGTATGCGTGTATTCAGGGGGGAAATAGTCTGAAACAAATCTTGCGGATTAGGCTGTAAAAAAGGGCATAGCAAAGCAGACCGTCGGAAGCGGCCAAATTTTTGAATTGCGAGGGAGTTACTCT
>JGI24702J35022_10001901_pt1 | contig 12849 bp, 11 predicted proteins | sample TergutTh196P4_FD_35022 | JGI IMG/M metagenome (IMG submission 35022)
AGGAGGGGGGGGGGGAACCCGGCACGTCGTGGAAACGGCGGATGTTGATGTCCGAGCACTCGCCCATCCGCCTGATGACGTTCCGCTGGAANTGGATCAACCTGAAGTATTGGGTGAGCGTNCACTTCGTGCGGCACAAGGTCGGCATCGAGCATTACGTCAGCACCCAGCGCACGGACCGCACCGGCACGGACCGCGACGGAAGCCCGCAGTCCGCGCTCGTCAACCACGAGTGCTGCGCGAACGCGCAGACGCTCATCACGATCTCCCGCAAACGCCTCTGCAAACAGGCCTCGCCCGAGACGCGGGAGGCGTGGAGGCTCGTGCTGGCGGAAGTGGCGAAGACCGAGCCCGAGCTGGCGGGCGTCTGCGTGCCGGAGTGCGTTTACCGCGGCTTCTGCCCGGAGTTCAGGCCGTGCGGCTATGCGGGGGGGGCCGCCTTTGAAAAGGCGCTGAAGGACTATCGCGAGGGAAAACAATGATGGGCACTCCTATGAATACGGTTTGGTCATCGAATGACGCGAATAAAACGAATACAAAAAACATTCGTGAACATTCGTGTCATTTGAAGTTGACACATGAGCATAGGAAAACAATGTTGCCCGTTTCACACAGAGCCACAGAGGCACAGAGTTTACACAGAGGATTTCTTTTTGTTTTCTCTGTGCAAACTCTGTGCCTCTGTGGCTCTGTGTGAAACAATAAGGAGAGCAGAGTGTGTCAATATGAAGTTAATTTGCTATAAAAAATTACCGCCCGTGAAACAGGCACCACAGCCAAAAGCGGAAACGCTTCCACCACCCCCCCCGCCGATAGGGCGCGTCTCTCCGAGACCGCCGAGTGGGGGGCCCCCGTGTGTAATCTCTATCTGAAAGTGACATGATGCGCCATTCTAACAAAATCCCGTCTGAAAAATCAACCCCCCTCCAGGAGGGCGAGCGCCTCCAGAACGTACTGGCGCGGAGGGGGGTGGCGTCGCGTCGCGGTGCGGCGGAGATTATCGAGGGGGGGGAGGTCACTGTGGATGGCGTGTGCGTCACGGAGCCGGGGTTCCGGGTGGACCCCGGGACGGCGGTCATCTGCGTGCAGGGCAGGCCCCTCCCCAGGGGGGAGGAGCGGCAGCGGACCATCCTGCTGCACAAGCCGGAGGGACTGATCTGCGGCGCGGACAACGCGCAGGGCGAGACCGTCTGCGACCTCATGCGCCGGCATTTCGACGAGCGGCTCGTGCCTGTCGGCCGGCTGGACAAGGAGAGCGACGGGCTGCTGCTGATGTCGAACGACGGNGAGCTGATCAACGTCATGACCCATCCGCGCTACGGCCACACGAAGACGTACATCGCGCGTGTGGCGGGGCATATGGAGGAGCGCAAGATGCGGGTGCTGCGCTCGCGCCTCGAGATTGACGGCTACGTCATCCGCCCTGTCGAGGTGGAGATTCTCCGGGTCGGCCGCGACCACACGCACCATCTGGCGTTCACGCTGGCGGAGGGGCGCAACCGCCAGATCCGCAAGATGTGCTCGCTCGCGGGGTTTGTCGTGCTGAGCCTGACGCGCGTGCGCATCGGCCCGCTCAAAATCTGCGACATGCGGCCCGGCGACTGGCGCGAGCTCACCCCCGCCGAAGTCCATGCGCTGAAGACAGCGCGTTAAAGGAGTTTTTTGCAACGATGCCGTCTCCTGATATCACACTGATTGTTCCTGTTTACAACGGGCGCCGCTATTTGAGGGAACTCCTCGATTCCGTCTTATGCCAGTCGTTCAAAAACTGGATATGCGTTTGCGTGAATGACGGAAGCACGGATTCGTCCGCAGCAATGATCAGTGGGTATGCCGAGCGAGATTCACGGGTGAAGCTCATCAGCAAGGCAAACACAGGAACGGGGGACAGCCGTAATGCCGGGCTGCAACACGCGCAATCAAAATATGTGATGTTTGCAGACCAAGATGATGTTCTTCATCCGCAGTGTTTTGAAATCGCCTATTCGTGTATCGAGTCGTCGCAAGTGGATGTGCTGACCTACGGGCGTACGAATTTTTCAAAACGATATTGTCCGCGGCCGATCCCGTTAAACGATGCTCATGTCGAGCTCCTTTCCGGAGAGCCGATTGATCAGTTTCTCGCAATCGAAAGGGGCGTCTCTATCTGCGTATGGCAACGGATTTACCGCATGGCAACCCTACAAGGCGTGTTGTTCCCGAAGATCACCGGGGGCGAAGACCAAGTTTTTATGATGGAGATTGCGCTACGGGCGCCGAAGTGGGCAATGATAAACGTGTCCCTTTACGGCGCGAGAGAGAATCAGTCTTCCGTCTCGCGCTCTGTCCCGCTTTGGTATATCGAGAATGTTTTCCAGGCGTATGATGAGATTGTGAAGCTGCCGGGCAAATATCCTGTTGACCGGAACCGTATTTCCGCGTTCATCGCGAACTCTGTGTTTTTGTTTAGTTTGTCCATTGTCTTGCGTTGCGGGGGGAAATCAGACGCAACGCTTGCATTTTCGAAATTAGCAAGCCTCATTCAAAAGGCGGAGGAGGCAGGTGTTTTTCACGTGAAGATGTTGCGCGGCAAGACACTACTTTTTGATATGTTGAAGAAGCGGCGTTTTTTCTTGCTCCGGTGTTTTGCCTTCATGTTCGGGTTCCTTGTTTCTTTGCAGAAGCTGCACCGCCCGTTTTACCGCCTGTTGCCTCGGACGAACAGCTAGGGCGTTTCAGCTTGAAGCTGGCACATGAACAATGGAAAACAATGTTGCTCGTTTCACACAGAGACACAGAGGCACAGAGTTTACACAGAGAAAACAAAAAAAATAGCGATTTATAGTCAATTCAGTTGAAAATCATTCCATATTTAACCACAATGGACACAATGGTTTTCACAATAGACACAAAGGTAATGATAAACGGTTAATGATAAATGATAAATGGCATTGCTCACGAGGCATTCCACTAACCACTAACCATTATCCATTATCCATTGTGTCCATTGTGCATTCCATTGTGTCTATTGTGGTTAAAGGGCGGACAGGAATGTCCACACTCCTGTCCAACGGGTACACTATTCCCGAAAATGCTCTCATGCAACGAGGGGGATTCTACCGATTGGCGAGAAACTGTTTGAGTTTATACAGATACGAGTGTAGTGACTTCGGGATGACTCTGAAGATGAGCCAGTCCCTGATATATCCGCGTATGAAGAAGTAGGGGCGGGTCCATTTCGTCTTTTTCAAGTACGCCTCTGTCACAGGGAAAATCAAATGCGGATAGGCTTGCTGATGCGTAACAATATAATGTGGAAATGTGGTATCGTCAATCTTCACCCCAAAATGCCGGCTGCTTCGCCCAAGTATGTCTTTGCCCGATTGGAGGCATTGCCGTATCCAGTCGGGGTCGCGATTCCGGGCAAGATTATATTCTTGATGGGAGAAGGATTGGATTTTAGTGATGATCGCGTCAACACCTCCCAGATATGAAAAATGCCATCCCGCATTACGGATCGGGATGTTTTTTTCGTAGAACCGAACTTTGTTTGCTGTCGGGCCCTTGTTGAGTGATGCGGGAAGATACTCATTGTAGGTCACATGCTTGTCGTCGAGATTCAGAAAATCACGGTAGGACAGCATTTTGGTGCTGAGCCGCCAGATCGGGGATGAATAGTTCTGGTAGTTGAGGTAATAATAATATAGTTTTTGCTCGAACAGTTTCACCCCCGGCGTGTTTTTATGTTTTTCGACCATCACGGGATCCGGGATCTCATCCACATCCGAAATCATCATCACATCGTTCGGGTGAAGCGCGGTCAGTCCGCGTATGATGCTGTTGCGTTGCACGTTCTCGTTGATCCATGGTGTTTCAAATGCCGGGAAATCATCGACAATGATGTGCGTGATCTTATGAAGAAAGGGGGAGAACCGCGCTTTGTTTTCGTTGAAGTGCAGGGGCTTGTCTTTACCTGTAAAGGTTTGCGTCGCCTCCACCAGAACGAAACGGTCAACGACATCATTCAAGGTGTTTAGCCTGATTTCAAGCAGGTCTAATTCATTAAAGAACGTAAAGCAGTCGTATATCATAATCCTGTGATTAAACCGTTATGGCGGGATCGCCGGGACGAGCAGAAAAACAGCCTGATCCCCTTTGTGGGCTGCATTTAATTGTTTTGCTTCACGGTGATAGGCCCGTATTTTCGCAAGACCGATCTCACGCCATTGGGTACGAAACGTTTGTTTCCATAACGGTATGCCTTTCTGGTAAAGCTCGCTGGAAATAAATTGCCCCCCGACACTATCATAGACAACCTTGCTGATGTGTAAGTTCGCCTGTTTCGCCAAAACGCCGAAACTGTTCTGGGTGTGGAGATAAAAATGCCTTGGCGCGTCAATTTGAACCCAATGTTCTCTGTATCGTTCCCACGCATGATTGACCACAGGGATTCGAATCATGCAGATGCCGTTTGGGTGAAGAAGTTGCGCTATTTTTTTCAACACAGACAGATGATCCGCCATGTGTTCCAACGAATGGTGCATCATGATCAGGTGATAACGGTCTTGTATGTCATACACACTTCCTTTCTTGAGTTTTACCCCGTTATTCTTGGTTACATCACACGCAATGAAAGGATCTACACCTTGCAGATTACGATAGCCAACGGAGGCGAGGACATCCAAAAGCATCCCGCATCCGCATCCGATGTCTAATATATTTTCGTGGGGCAAGGCTTCAAAAAGAGACAGATGAATCGGCAATGGCTGTAAGAGTGCCCGCAACACTCCCAGTGGATTTTTTATCCGCTTCGTGGCTATCGCATTTCGATAGCCTTGAACACTCAAGTGTTTTTTCAGCCTCTCTCCCAAACCATTTGCGCCCAAGCTGTAGTATTTGTCTTTCGGATAGTATTGGCTCATCTCGGCGGGGATTTCACAGATTTGCAAAAGACCACATTGGGCGCATTGCATATATTGAAACGTTTCGCCCGTGCCGAACATCATTTCCTTGACGGTATAGAACTTCTGTGTTGCGGTATCCTCGTTTTGACAGACACTACATTTCATAAGACCTCTTGCCTTTGCCCGAAAGGATAGTCAATATGCCCGTCGTTTGCGAGCCTCGAAAACGCACGGTAAGAATGAAACCCCAGCGGCTTCGTTTTTGTTTTCTCGTATAACGCGACGTTATCGTTCAGCGAAAATTCCGTCGCCGTCTGAAGGGGCGCGAACCGAATCACGTCACGGTATAATCTCTCGATGGTGGGGAGGAGCTTGGTGAAATAGATGTCCTCATAGATGAGAAAACAATCTGGAATCAGCTTATATCGCCGGCGATAATACCACGCGCCAATCTCAAACAATTTCCGCGAGCGCAGGGAGAACCCTCCGCATCCGACATCCGAGCCATACCGCAGAAGCGTTTTGTCAACCCAGTGTTTGCGAGCCGGAATTTCCCAAGGGGCAGCGATACAATCGTATTTTCCAAGGAACTCTTCTAACCCGGGACGGAGCGCCCAGCCGTCAGGATGGACATACATGATGTAGTCCGTATCCACGCGCTGATGCAACATCCCAATGCAATCCCGGGACATTGTATAAAGATTCCCCGACTTCAAATCGGTGCAAACGTCAATCCTTGTCCAGTCCGGGAATTGATTGTGAAAACGTTCGATTCGGGGGGACGCATGATTGACAATCATCACGGTTTTAATCAGACCGAACTGTTGCCATGTTTCGCGGATTGCCATCTCGATATAATCGAACTCCGCGTCGAAAACCTCGTCAGCCCAAAAGTGGTACACGGCGATTGTCACGGATGACGGCCCAATCGAGACAGGGGACATTTCCAACAACGTTTTCAATCTCTCTCGTTGCCAAGCCCGTATCTCTTGTGCCGTCAGTGCCGTTGTCATAACTTGCGCCCTGTAAATTCAATTTCGTCTATCGGCAAACCTAGCCAGTCCCAAGTTAAGGGGAAGATATTTGCAAAGAAAGCAAGTGGCCTGCCTACTGACTTCCGTATAAAGATATAATTAATTCGCATGCTTATCTGTTCAAAAAGCTTCACCCCGCCCCACTGATAGGGTATGCTGCAACAGAGCAGGTGGCACGAATACACGCTGAAAGACCACAGGTGCAGATGCCATTGCGCACAAGGATTCCTGTGATGAGGCACTTTGAAATGCAGAATACCGCCGGGCTTGAGGATGCGGTGAATCTCAAGAATTGTTTTCTCAAAATCTTGCGAATGCTCTAAGAAATGCGAAGATGTTATTTCGTCAGCGGAGTTGTCCTCAAACGGCCAAGGGAAGACCGACAAATCACAACGTATGTCAGGCTCTCCACAGAGATCCACATTGACATAACCTGCCAATTTTTTGTCACCGCAACCAATATTTAATTTCATCAGTGTCATAACCTCCAACTAGAAAACCGTAACGGAAGGGATTGCCGTCACAAACTTAGCGCCCCATGCTCGGGTATAGTCAAGACGCTCCGTAATCGAGTCTTTCCAGTTCCACGGCAAGATGACAATGTAGTCGGGCTTCCGCTCGGCTATTTTTTCTTCCCCGTAAACAGGGATATGACTCCCCGGCAGAAACTTGTCTTGTTTGGCGGGGGTGATGTCGGCGACGAAATCCAGCAGGTATGGCTTTATCCCGCAATAATTCAGCAACGTGTTTCCTTTCGCGGCGGCACCGTATCCGATGATTGTTTTGCCCGCCTTTTTTTGCGTCACGAGGAAGTCTAGGAAATCACAACAGAGGGCATCCACTTTCTCTTGGAACCCCGAAAACGTCTCGATTTTTCCAAGCCCGAAATTTGTTTCGGCACTCAACACCTCGCTTACCGTCTCGTCAATCTGCCGTGACGACTCTGAATGGGCAGCATAAACCCGAAGCGACCCGCCATGTACAGGAAGCTCCTCCACATGAAAAATCTTTAGTCCGTGTCGCCGGAAAGCACACTGAACGGCGAGCAACGAAAAGTAGGAATAGTGCTCATGATAAATCGTGTCAAACTCGATATTTTTCATGAGGTGAAGCAAGTGTGGAAATTCGATTGTGGCGACACCATCCAGTTTCAAAATGAATTTAATCCCTGCAATAAAGTCATTGAGGTCTGGCACATGCGCTATGACGTTGTTCCCGACAAACAAATCCGCCTTACCTTTGCGCTGGGCAAGCTGGGACGCAAACGATGCTGTAAAGAAATCAATCTCCGTCGGTATCCCTTTCGACAATGCGACATCCGCAACAGACTTGCTGGGTTCAATCCCACAACAGGGGATACCTTTCTCCTTAAAGAACTGAAGCAGGTACCCGTCATTCGAGGCGGCCTCATAAACCATTGACCCGTCATGAAGCCCCAGCAGTCCGATGATATGGGAAACATAGTCTTTTGCGTGTGCAACAAACAGTTCGGAATAACTGGAGAAATAAACGTATCCTGCGTTAAAAATCGAATGCGAGACCGCATACTCATCTATCTGGACAAGGAAACATTTTTCGCAGACGTACACGCAAAGCGGAAAATGCGGCTCCGTAACCTCCAGCATCTCATGTGTCAAAAATGAATTGGATGGCGGCGAACTCTGAAGATTCAGAAATACATGCCTTAACGTATGTCCGCAACTTCTACATTCCATAACTTCACATCAATTGTCAGCGTTGAAAAAGATAAATTATACAATAACATGATGCCCGACACAACGGTTAATCCGCAGGGATTAAAAACTTTACCTGTCAATCAAGAAGTTTGGCATGATTCCATATCTTCAGATTGGAGACCGCGATTGGACGTGTGCAATCAGAGTCCTTGCCATGAAACACGAAGCGTGGAGGGGGGCCCCCTGCCTCTTGGGCAGCAGTAGCAACAAAACCCTCTGGATGGAAAAAACCGGAAGAAGTCACCACGTTCCCGTCAACGGTCAAAAGAAGCACCTTTTCCTTTACTTCAGGAAACTCGAACCTATTGTGTTTCCAGACGACAGAATAGTGATGCCATCCATCAGGAGTATCCCCTAGCAATCCCGTTTCCGTAACCGACGACACCGCGCCGGACAAATGTGTTCCTACTACCGCAAGTCCGTGTATTCTTCCTGCAAACCCACCCTTCCCATTACCCTCATGGTAGGCAAACCCAAAGACCAAGCCATTCCCCCATCCCAATTCAGGACACTCAATACTGAATAACCACGGTTGCCCCCCTATGTAGCGACCGAACGGTTGATCTGGTTGCGGCAACTTTGCCCAAAACTCGATGGTGCCCTCTGGCATCAGGAGCGGTGAGAACGGCAGATGGATGGCGATTGTCGCGTCTTCCGAAGCAAGGAGCATCGCGTTTCCATTCCCGTCCGGACCCTCCACGATACGGGCATTGCGGGCATCCATGCGGGCGTCAAACCTGTTGAGGTCTTCAATGTCCGAGTCGAACTGCACATGGAGCAGAAGCCCCTCCGTATTTATGTCCCGTGCGCCCGTACCCGAGAATTGCACGGACTTGATTTGCGAATAGTCCAGGCGCACGTCGTTGAAAACCGTCTTGAACGCTAATGCGGTATCTTCCAGTGTCCCTGACAAAACATCCTTGTTGTGAAACCTCACTTTGACACCATCCTTGGCGAAATCAAGCGTTGCGATTTGCACCAGCGGGATTTCTTTTTTCCCGAAGGACGTGACCACCACAAGGGATGGCGCGTTTAACGTCCCGAGCAACTGCGAGCCATCCAGAAGGTTCACCTTTGCCTTTACCGCAATGTCCGTTTGCGCGAAACAGTACACTGCGCCCGTAAGGAATATCGTCATCATCACTTGCTTTTTCATTTTCACATCTCCTCCCCCCCGAGCTGGTCAAGGGTTTTGGCGCAATCCCATATTCTCAAATTGGACATGACGATGGGACGTGAACAGTCAGAGTTCTCGTCGTGAATCACAAGACGGGTTCCAACATCCGGGATATGCTCAATATCGGGAGGGATAAATCCCGGCATCTTATTTGAGGATGCAACCACTTTTCCATTGACAATAATCAGAAGCGCTTTTCCCTTTTCTTCAGGAAAATCAAAACCGTCCCACTTCCAGACAAGCGCGTAATGATGCCATCCGTCGGGCGTATCCCCCAGCACCCCCGTATCCGCAACACTTGACACCGCACCGAAAACATGTGTCCCTGCTAAGGTGCCCATCGCGTGTCCGACAAGCCCCCCGCTTCCGTTGCCATTGTTCGAGACGAACCCTAATGCAAAATGGGCTCCCGGATAATTTTCGTGAAGATGGATGTTGAACAGCCATGGCTGCCCTTTGCTATGACCAAATTGTCGATGGGGTTGGGGCAGCTTCGCCCAAAATTCAATGGTGCCTTCGGACATCCGATACGGTGAGCGCGGTAACTGGATGACCACCGTCGCTTCTTCCGAATCGAGGAGCATCGCGTTTCCGTTCCCGTCCGGCCCCTCCACGATACGGGCATTGCGGGCATCCATTCGGGCATCAAACCTGCTGAGGTCTTCAGTGTCCGAGTCGAACTGCACATGGAGCAGAAGTCCCTCCGTATTCATGTCCCGTGCGCCCGTACCCGAGAATTGCACGGACTTGATTTGCGAGTAGTCCAGACGCACGTCATTGAAAACCGTCTTGAACGCGAATGCGGTGTCTTCCAGTGTCCCAGATAAAACATCCTTGTTGTGAAACCTCACTTTGACACTATCCTTGGCAAAATCGAGCGCGGAGATTTGCGCCAGCGGGATTTCTGTTCTCCCGAAGGACGTGACCACCACAAGGGATGGCGCGTTTAACGTCCCGATCAGTTGGGAGCCATCCAGAAGGATCACCTTTGCTTTTCCCGCAATGTCCGTTTGCGCGAAACAGCACACTGCGCCCGTAAGGAGTATCGTCATCATCACTTGCTTTTTCATTTTCGCATTTCCTCCCACCCGAGCTGGTCAGGGGTTTTGGCGTAATTCCATATCTTCAAATCGGACATAGCGATGGGACATTTGCGATTGGAATTATTATCATGGATAAGAAGATGGAATTTTGCCTCCTTATCTCGCAGACCGACAAAATCATGCCGGTCCGGCATTTTAACGGAAGAGGCTACAACTTTTCCGTCAACGACCACAAGGAGATTTTTTCCTGTTCCTTCGGGAAACGCGAAGCCGTCCCATTTCCAGATGAATGCGTAATGATGCCAACCGTCAAGAGTATCCCCCAGTAACCCTGTGTCTGCAATGTTTGACACGGTGCCAAAAACATGTGTTGTCGCATCGGCAAACCCCCATATCCGTCCTAAAAGCCCTCCTCGTCCACCTCCGGCATCCCACACAAACCCAAGCAGCATTTGATTCTGATTGGGATGCCCTTCACGCACGATATTGAAAAAAAACGGAGGTCCATCACCAGGACCAAACATCGCGTGAGGTTGCGGAAATTTCGACCAGAACTCGATGGTACATTCGGGCGTGAGGTACGGCGAGAACGGCAGATGGATAGCGACCGTCGCGTCTTCCGAATCAAGAAGCATCGCCTTTCCATTCCCGTCCGGACCCTCCACGATACGGGCATTGCGGGCATCCATGCGGGCGTCAAACCTGCTGAGGTCTTCGCTGTCCGAGTCGAACTGCACATGGAGCAGAAGTCCCTCCGTATTCATGTCCTGTGCGCCCATACCCGAAAATTTTACGGACTTGATTTGCGAGTAATCGAGGCGCACATCGTTGAAAACCGTCTTGAACGCGAATGCGGTGTCTTCCAGTGTCCCGGACAAAACATCCTTGTTGTGAAACCTCACTTTGACACCGTCCTTGGCGAAATCGAGCGCGGAGATTTGCGCCAGCGGGATTTCTTTTTTCCCAAAGGACGTGACCACCACAAGGGGCGCGTTTAACGTCCCGAGCAACTGCGAGCCGTCGGCAAGGCTCACTTTCGCGCTCACGGCGGCTTCCTCCGCGAGTTGCGCGACGCAACCTATCGCGGCTACGACCGCAAGTATCATTATCAATGACAACTGTTTTCTCATTTCTGCCTTCTCATACACACAAGCGCATAAAGCAATGTGAACGAAGTATAGACTAATGTGATTCCCAGTACAACACTTAATCGGTTCGGATTAAACGCCGCGAGGGCATCCAGCCATGTTTGGGGCATCCAGGGGGCAAAGAACGTGTAGCCCGTCAGACAATAAAGCACCACCATCCCCAGGCAATACATGGACACAAAAAACGGGATGAACCGGAACTGGTTGCGCGCAATCTGGTACATGACAAAGCAGTTGACTGACCCTTGGATCGCATAAACAAGACTCCACACAATGAGGTGCGGGATAAACCGCACATACGCATTCCATTCGGCTTTGAACGCGAAGCACAGATACACAAGGGGCGCGATGACACAGACAAACAAAAACCCGACCGCCAGTGTGATCCAGATGGATTGCGCAAGCAGTCTTTGCCCCCCCTGCTGACCTTTCTCGTGGCGTTCGGAGATCAGGGGGAAAAGGATTGTCGCGCATGAGGTGCCAAAGTAAAACGTGATTTCAGCGAAACGCGAAATCATATAGAACCCGGCGGACTCGACATCGGGGAGCGTGCGGCGAATGACAAACGACAGGACCGTCAGTTGCAGCATCCCTGCCAAGTTGAGCAGCGCAGGCCATTTCGCGTAATGCAGGATGGGCTTCCAGTCGTCACCCCAATAGGGTGTCATCTTGACAGCCCGCCCGAACTGCTGGCGGAGCGTGACGAGCGCAACCCCGATATTGAACAGGTTCGGGACAATCTGCCCGACAAAATACCCGGAGAGCCCGCGGATCGGGAGGCAAACCATCATCGTGACAAGACGGACAACCGCGCTGAGCGTGCTTGTGGCAGAGAGGACCGTGAATTTCTTGAGGGCCTGCAGTGCGGTGGAGAACACAGGCACCAACGCCGCGACAATCCCCACCGAGACCATCAAGAGGCTTAGCCTGCCGTCCTCGATCCGCATACGGTCAAAAACCAACGGCAGCAGGAAACGCGAAACCAGCAGCATCACCACAAAGAGGATTGCGGCAAAGATAAACGTGTCGCGCAGCAGCCGCTTCACTTTCCCGAACTCGCCTTGCGCCATGTACTTGTTCAGGAACTTCATGAACGGGGTCCCGAGGGCAATCAGCGGGAACCCCAATAACCCGCCGACCGACATGAGCGGCAGAACCGCCCCCAGCTCCTCTTGCGGCACATACTTCGGCACCAGCCAGATACCGACAACCGCATTGATGACATCCCCCAGCCGCTGGGCAACAAACAGGATCAGCGTGTACCACCACAGGTCGCCGAGACGCTGCTTGATCGGAGACAACATTTTTTTGAGCGGTGTCATGAATGAGGAATTCGGGTGAGAGAAAGCGGACAACCTTTTACCATATTAATCGTCTCGAAAGAATCCAGACCATTTACACAGAGTTTCACAGAGAAGGCACAGAGGGACACAGAGGATTTTTTAATTAGGGCGTGTTGACACAAAAGGCTGAAAGCCTTACGCATATTAGCGTAGGGCAACGCCCTACGTATGGGACGCACAATAAACTCAAGGCTGTAAGTCTTGCGGAACATGACAAGCTCTGTGTTTCGCCTTGCGCCGTTATCCGCAAGGCTTTCAGACTTGAATCGTCTCGCATCTCCTTTCTTTAACCACAAAGGACACAAAGTTTTCACAAAGCGCACAAAGGCAATGACATCCTGCGCACCAATCCTTTGTGCCCTTTGTGCAATCCTTTGTGTTCTTTGTGGTAAAAATTCAGCCATGTTTTTTTCCTCGCAGAAAAACAGGCGAGAGCGCGACCAGCAGGCTCGTGGCGAGGGCGAGCAGGTTGAGCCCCCCCCCCC
>JGI24702J35022_10001902_pt1 | contig 12849 bp, 9 predicted proteins | sample TergutTh196P4_FD_35022 | JGI IMG/M metagenome (IMG submission 35022)
TTTGGATTAATAAGGCTTAGTTCCTGTTCGTACTGGAGCAAACAAGCGTATGAGTAGCGATTCCACTCTTTATATTCATTATTCTCCATCGGAATTAACCCGATATTGCCGCTCCTGTTAACTATCGATAGGGAATACTCCACCGATTCGTTTTCGTTCGCGCTGTCAATAAGAAAGTCGATGGATACTGGGGATTGGGATAAAATTTGGCAATCGCAGTTGTTAAACAGGATTTCGCCATATGCGATTTCTTCGCTAGGGAGCCGTGATATTGCTTCTTCTTTGATGGTTTTAAGGTTCATAGCACAGTTACCCTCACCTATTCATTTTTGAGGTTTATTTTAGCATTAATCCACAAGCTTTTCAATCATTTATTGAGAGTTTTCCCCAACATATGAGTCAAGCGGTTNCTGGNCAGTAGTATCCAAAAACACGGGCAGGTTACAGGCAACGCACTAGCACAGCGGTGAAATTTGTACTACTCACCAAATCTTTNTGTGCGAAACCTGCAACCNTTGCGCGTTTTTTGGATATCACTGGCCAGCAATTTAAGTGTTACTGGTAAAACGCGCGGAGACGAAAGCAAGCGAGAATTCGGCGAACTCGCCCAAAACGCTCTTAACCGTAAGCTCCGCGCCCAATTGGTTTGCGAGGCCTTTCGCGATCGATAAACCAAGCCCATATCCGCTGATTTCAGATGAACGCGCAGGGTCGCCGCGATAAAAACGGTCGAACAGACGAGGTAAATCCTCAGCNGGGATACCACTACCGCTGTTACGGACCGAGCATACTACCCTTTTATTNTCCTTACTCAACGAAATGACTATNTCCCCTCCGACATCGGTATACTTCACGGCGTTGTCGAGCAAAATCGACAATATCCTNTGTACATGTTCCCAATTGCTATCGACCTCGACGCCGGATTCTATTTCCCTATATACTGACAGACTCTTTTTCACAGCAGGCGCCTCTATTTCGTCAACTGCGCTGGACACGGCTGCGCTCAGGTCAAGAGGGCCGCGACGAAGCTCAAGCTGCGTATCTTCCAAGCTTATTAGCGAGAGCATGCTGTTTGCGAACCCAGTCATCCGATCGGCGGCGCGCATGATACTGTCCACCCATCTGAGCTGGCTGCCAATAGTTTCGTCAATATCCGAATATAAAACCCCGCAATTGGCGTTGATGATCGATAATGGCGTCTTGAGTTCGTGTGAAGCGTCGGCGATAAAGCGATTTTGCTTTTCCCACGCCTCTTGCATCGGTTTAATAGCCCGGTTGGCAAAAAAGCGGCTGATGAAGTAAAACACCACCAAAATGACAATTAGGAGCACACTGAGGATGAGCGCAAGCGACCGTATCGTCCGATAAGACTCGGTGACATCCAGAAAACGTATATAGTGTAGTTCGCTAGACATTATAAACACTGACGATGCTGGCTCGCTAATCTCGCGCGATACCACTGAAACAGGTATTATGGTGTATCTCCACATCCGCCCGTCCACATTAAGAACCGACTGGCTGTCGATAGACTCTAGGGCTTGGGAAGCCATCAGTGTATAGGTGTCGTACTCGATATCTATCATAGAATTGATATCAACTATTTCGTTTTGATAATCAACAAGTAGCGAGAAGGATCGTCCGACGTCTGGAGGGACGCGCATGGAAAAACGGTTTTGCCCGGCAAAAAATCCGGACTCTGGGTAAGCAACGCCTCCCGGTCGGAAGGCCGCGCCATATACATTGAAGATGTTTGGCGGCGGCGCTGCTGATAACATGGTGTCTATCTCGTTTTGTGCGCGTGTATATGTTGTTGCAAATATTACCACAAAAGCGAAAATAACAACGGATGAAACCATCGCCATGTTAAGCAGCAGTATTCTGTTCCTTGTTTTATTGAACATGATCTAGGCACCCTTAAGACGTTTGAGTCTTTGCACGCTACATTCCTTCTATGCGGTATCCAACGCCGCGCGACGCTTTCACGGTCAATTTTCCGCCGGCGGCAGCTAGCTTCTTGCGCAGTAGGGAGACCTGGCTCTCNACATGGCTGTCTTGCACATCGGCGTCATAGCTCCATACCTTTTCGATTATNGTGTCTTTCGATACATANCCGCCTCTATGCGCCGACAAAACCTCCAGCAATTGGGATTCCTTCAAGGTCAGGGATGTTTCCTTGCCGCCAAACGATAGCGACAGCTTTCTCGGGTTGAAGCGGACTTGGCCAAGCTCGATGACGCCGTCGACTAGAAGCTCGCTTCTTCTCCTGCCCAAAGCTCGCAGTCGCGCTAGCAATTCATCTACATGGAAAGGTTTTGGCAGATAATCGTCGGCGCCCAAATCCAAGCCTGCCACGCGGTCGCGGATTTCCCCTAGCGCGGTCAGCATCAGCACCGGAGTCTGCACGCCTGCCGCGCGCAGTTCTTCAAGCACCTGCAACCCGTTTTTCTTTGGCAGCATAATGTCTAAAACTATATAGTCATAGACGCCGGCCAGCGCGCAATCTAGTCCGGAATCGCCGTCATAAGCGTTATCGACAGAATAATTATTCTTTTGCAAGACTACAGCGACAGCATCAGCAAGATCCCGCTCATCCTCCACCATCAACACCTTCATAAACATCACCCTTTGGATATGTGCTACACTCGTCGCGCCCTTATAAGTCAGTCGCGCTTCGGATACTATATCCCGAACCTTGAATGAACCTTGAATATCCGTATTTTACCATTACGCCAAGGCAAAGACAATGGAGGAGGCGCGTCAATCATATTTTTTCTAGGGCTTGAGTCAAACACGCTATATGGCAGTGAAGTAACAATTTTTGTAAGCATTTGCCCTGCTCCCAGGCTCCCTTAGAGTTTGACAATTCGGCGTTTTCAAGACATAATGTATCATTATATCATTGATGCTATCCGACAACCTTACGCTTGACGGAATGAAAGGGGCGTCGTGATGAACTACACAATAATGCACAAGGACAAACCGGTTGCAGATATTGAGATAAACGAATCCGCCGTCGCAATCGTCGCAATCGGCACGGTTCATGACGCGCTTCGCGTTCCTCTCGGCGTTGGGTCGATCAAGGGCGGAATCGCCCTTGATGAGCTCAATGACTGGCTTAGAGGACGCTCTATCCCCGCAAGCCGCGCCGGAATACGGGATTTGTATGCGCGTTTGGGCAGGGAGTCCACCGATTTCCTGATTCTCAAATGCTACGCGCTGAGTCTTTCCGATCACTACTGGCTTCGCTCTGTAGGGTCAGCGGTAAGTTGGTCTAATGTGAATTTCTTCGAAAACGACTTTTCGCGCGACATGGGAGAAATGCTGTTCGGGCGTGAACCTGCCGACAAAAAGCGAATTAATCTAATGTCGCCCGACAACACATCAGACGGTTGGCTCAAAAAGAAGTGGATTGTTTCTGACGGCAAACGCAAGCTCATCAAGGGTGGCAGTGAACCTTTCAAACAAGAACCGTTCAACGAGGTCATCGCAAGCGTAATTGCACAACGTCTTGGCATCCAGCACGTCCCTTATACGCTGATGTTCGACGAAGGAGAGCCGCTATCGGTGTGCGATAACTTCTTGTCTGTTGAAACGGAACTCATTACCGCATGGAAAGTGTTCCATTCACAAATGATGAAGGATTCCGATTCGGAATTTACGCATTTTCTGCGTTGCTGCGATTCGCTCGGCATCGTTGGCGTTCGAAATGATATTGAAAAAATGCTCGCATTTGACTACATTATCGCCAATGAGGACAGACATTTTAACAACTTCGGATTTATACGAAACGCCGACACGCTTGAATGGGTCGGTTTCGCTCCGCTTTTCGATAGCGGCACGTCGCTGTGGCACAGCTCGTTTGATATTGGCGGACAGAGGAAATGTCAGCCGTTTCACCAAAGTCACGAGGAACAGCTTAGGCTTGTTTCAAATTTAGGTTGGTTCGACATTGACGCCCTGAAAGGCGTTGACCAAGAGATTGAAAAGATATTCTCGCGTTCCCCCGTGATTGACAAAGCCCGGAGCAATGCGATTACAGCGGAGATGTTAAAACAAGCTGAGGCTGTGGTGCAAAGGAGACGCGAACTACATCAAAATATAGTCTAGCCACTGCACAGCAAACCGTAAACGCTGCACAAAGAAGGCATAGAAGCAAACCGTATAGCCAATGTCGTAGGTTGCTATACAATAAAGCGATTGCTTAGGACATCTCGCAAAAGTGTGCGAACCAGTGATCTTGTTATCAGAAAAGACGCCGTTATACTTGCTACGCTAACTGCGCGTCGCGTTTTTTGATACGTCCAGCAATTATGCCATTTTGGCACAATTCCGCTTTAAAGCGATAAAGCAAACTGCGGTGAACTCCCTCCGTCGCTTCGCGACGCTCCCTCCAAGAGGGAGGCTTTGGCTTTGCTGTCGTCTCTCCTCCAAGCGATAGGCTTTGGATTTTACGTTGTCTCCCTCACAGAGGGGGATGTCGGCGTAGCCGACAGGGGGAGTACTCCGGTTTACTGCGCATTACCACGCATGAATTGTTACTGACTACCCAGTGAATAGTAGCGACAATTCAGCGTTTTCACGGCATAATGTATCATTAATTCTATCCAACAACGTTACGCTTGACGGAATGAAAGGAGCGTCGTGTTGAACTTCACAATAATGAACAAGAACAATCCGGTTGCAGATATTGAAATAAACGAATCCTCGCGCACCATAATTCCTGTCCTTTCGTCCCCCGTCCAAAGCCCCACTCGCGGACGAGGGGGGAAGGGGGGTGTCCTTGGAGGCAACCACACAGATGTAAAATTTCGAGTATTTGCGTTGACATTACAGTTTCATTCCAGCTTTATGCGTTATAAATACCCGGGAATGGAAGAATATCAATTTATTTTGCGAAAGGGCGAAGAAAAATGAAAAACTTGAAACTGGTCATTTCAGTTCTGCTTGCCGGGAGTATGCTGCTTACTGCCGCGTGCGGCGGAAAGAATAACGATGAGGTCACTGATTTTGAAGTGGGTCGATATGTAGAAACAGACATCACACCGCCAATAAACGGGCGGTTCTCCAGCTATCTATCTGCGGAAGGGAGTATTGTCTGCTTTTCGGAAGGACTTACGGCTAGGTTTGAAAGCGCCGACGGAGGCGCTAACTGGACTGAAACGCCGGGTCCGGGGGGAAATACCGAACGCTACATGTCGGCCCAGGACGGAACGATGCTGGACGACGGGTCCCTGCTTGTGTTCGTCCAGGGCGAGGGTTTGGAAATTGTAGCGCCGGACGGTAGCGCTAGGAAATATCCCGTAAAAGAACTCGACGACGCGATCGCGTCCGGCGAAAACGTCAGCTTATCGATGACGCAAGCGCTCGGCGACAGGCTTATTATAAGCTATATGATCGGCGGATTCGTACAGTTGGCGAGAGCTGGGGACACGCCCGGGGGCGGCGCGCGGCAAAACCCAGGTCGGCAGGGGAACGGGCTTGAAGCTGAACCCGGAAGTGGAGGCGGATACTACAACCAAGCCAATGAGCCTGGCGGTGGTCAAGACGCTCCCGGGGACGGCTCTCAAAACAGCCCGCAAGGCGGCACCCCACGCAATCAGCCGCAAGACGGGAGCCAGGATGGTAACCCGCAGGGGAGCGCTGAGAACGACGCGCCGGCTGGCGACTCATCGGAAGTATCCGGTGAAGAAGACGCGACGCCTGGGATGCCGGGAAGGCAACCCGGCGGAACGACCTCAGGCTCTGCTTCCCCTATGCAAATGAACTCGAAGACACTGTTGTGCGACTTGGAGAGCGGACAACTTATCGCGGAGATGCAAGTCGAAAACGCCTCAGCCGCCGTTGCCCGTAATGACACATTCTACTTAATGGATTCAAACGGAAGTGTATCAACATACAACCTGATCGACGGCGCTTCCACAGGCAAACCGGCTATTCGGTTTGGTGGCGCTGATATACCTGGAGGTTTCGATGGCCCGGGTGGGGCGCGCAACATGTCGATGCGGATGCCGGGCGTTTCTGGCGGCGTACTGGCTCTAGGGAGCGAGGGCAACTTATACTCGGTACTCGATGGCGCTCTGATGCTGGCCGATCCCGAAGGTAACGTGAGCACAGCGCTTGAAAGCTCACAAGCGTCGATCGGCGCGCCACGCAGTACGGTCAGTTCGATTCTGGCGCTCAGCGATGGCAGCATAGTAGCGAACATGCTCGAAAGCTATCAGAACAATCGCCTGTACAAATACACTTGGAACGAGAATGCGGTTCTCGACCCCGAAAAAACCCTTACAATCTGGTCGCTGTCTGACAATTACTTCATACGCGCAGCTATTGCGGAACTGAGGAAAAAACACGCCGACTCGCTCATAAACTACGAAATCGCAACTGACGGAGACAGTGGGATAACTGCGTCAGACGCCATAAAGACGCTAAACTCCCAACTAATAAGCGGCGAAGGCCCGGACATAATCCTGCTCGACGGATGTTCTGTGGACAGCTATGCCGACAGAGGGATGCTGCTGGATCTTAGCGGGCTTGTCGATACCGGCGATGTCTTTGACAGCTTGCTTGATGTGTATGGCGGGGGCGGGAAAACATACTGCCTACCTACGCAGTTCTATATGCCGATGCTAATGGGCAGCCCCGAGGCTCTGGCCGAAGTGAAGAGCCTCGACGACCTGGTGAACCTTGTAGTCAGTGGCAATGACCTGCCGGCAAGCGGAGTCGGCGGTCCCAGAATGTTCTCAAGCGTAGAGGAGAGCGAGCGGTCGGCGCTGTATTTTAACAACTTGAGCGAATTATGCGATACCTTATGGGCTTCCTGCGCTCCAGCCATCGTCAAAGACAATCAACTAGATACAGATGCCCTTCGCCGATATCTGGAAGCCGTCAAGTCGATCAGCGATAAATACGCGCTCACTGAAACATCCCAAAACCAAGGCAGAAGAACGGGAATGAACGTCGCATTTTCTGACGGCGGAGTCGCGACACAACTTCCCGGGTCGCTTATGTGGTATACTATGCAACTGACGAATTATGCCGCGTTTTCAGCAGGAAATCTACAACTGCTGCAAATGATGATGGACCGGGTTGGATCGACTTTGGAATTGTTCCCGGGCTTGACGCCGGGAGCATGGCAGCCCTCGACAGTCGTTGGGATATCTGCCGACGCGAAAAACCCACAGTTCGCGGCTGAACTTGTACAAGGCATGCTATCCGTAGACATTCAAGGACTCAACTACGGCACTGGACTGCCGGTAACCCGTGACGGCCTCCAGGCTCAGGTGGACGCGATCAACGAGCGGCGCGCCGAAAACGATGAAGAACCCTTCTCGTTTGACCCGAACGTATTGGTTGACCGCCTTTCGTCCCCCTCCATACGCGACACCATATTGACCGACATGATGTGGACCAGCGTTGAAAAATGCTGCAATGGGGAAATCGACATAGAAGGGGCAGTGAGGGATATTGAGCAAAACGTCAAGAATTATCTTGCTGAAAGATCATAGCGAGACCATACCGGAACAAACCTCCCGCCGCCGCTTGGGCGCGGTGGGAGGTGGGCTAAAAGCCATGCTGGACAAAAACAAACGTGATAAAGCACCGCGCGCTGTAATGAAAGGCGAAGGTCTAGCGGCTATCGCGTTTATTGGGCTGAGCATGGGCGGCATACTTGTGTTTTTCCTCATACCGTTTATCGACACCGTACGCCGCAGCTTCTACGANGCCCGGGGCAAAAACTTCATCGGGCTTGACGGCTACATCTCGGTGCTCAACAANAGCGCGTTTCAGCTTGCGGCCAAAAATACGATGAAATTCATCGGAGTGTGTATCCCGCTCCTGCTGCTTGCAAGTCTCGTGATCGCACTTCTGGTGAGGGCGGTTCGCCCAGGCGGCAAGGCTTTCAAGACCTCCTATCTGCTGCCGATGGCGGTGCCTGTAGCCAGCATAGTGCTGCTGTGGCAGGTGCTGTTCGATAAAAACGGCCTGATGAACACTGCCTTGTCGACACTTGGCGCCCAGCCGGTCGATTTTATGGGCACATCCGCCGCCTTCTGGGTTCTTGTGTTTACCTACCTATGGAAAAACAGCGGTTATGACATGATAATGTGGCTCGCGGGACTCGATGGCATTTCCGAAAGCCTCTATGAAGCCGCAAAGGTTGATGGCGCCAACGCGTGGAACTGTTTCCGATATATCACGCTACCGAGCCTGACGCCTACTGTCGGACTCGTATCCATCCTTTCCCTCCTCAATGGATTCAAAGTTTTCCGCGAAGCTTATCTGGTTGCGGGGGCATATCCCCACGATTCCATATATCTGCTGCAACATCTGTTTAACAACTGGTTCCAAAGCCTTGACATAAGCCGTCTGTGCGCGGCGGCTGTCATGCTGTGCATAGCACTTCTAGTAATAATCCTGTTATTGCAACACTTTTTCAAGGAGGCGGACTGATTATGATAAAGCAAACCAGAAAAAGTCCGCCGCGCTTAGGGAAGATAGCATGCATCGCGGCGCTGACGGCGCTTGCTTTGTTGGTCTGGTGGGTTTTATGGTTTATGATGTCCGGTGGACTGATGTCCCTGGAGGAACTGCAAGCCACCATCGGCCCCGCGCTTGGGGAAGCCAGCGGGAGCGCCAATTGGCCCCTGGCCCCTTCATGGCCGACTTTGCAGCCGCTTGCCGAACTGCTATTGGACACCCCGCAGTTTTTCGCGATGTTTTGGAACACTTTCAAACTAGTGATCCCGTCGATTTTGGGACAATTACTGTTCGGTGCGCCCGCCGCGTGGGCGCTGAGCCGGTTGAGGTTTCGCGGACGCAAGATACTCACGACACTGTATATCACGCTCATGCTTATGCCATTCCAGGTGACGATGGTGCCCAACTATCTGGTAATAGACCGGCTCGGTTTAATGGATACCCTCTGGGCGGTAATACTGCCGTATGCATTTTCAGCTTTCCCTGTATTCATCATGATAAAAGGGTTCGACGCTGTGCCGAGAGAACTGCTGGAAGCGGCGTCCATCGACGGGGCGGGATATTTTAGATCCTTTGTCAGCATTGGCCTACCGCTTGGAAGGCCGGGTATACTGGCCGCCCTAGTGTTAGGCTTTTTGGAATGCTGGAGCGCGATAGAGCAACCGATGACATTTCTCAAAGACCAATCCTTGTGGCCACTGTCGCTCTATCTCCCGCAAATCGTGTCAGACAAACTCGGTTTATCAATGGTAGCGTCGCTGATGATGCTTGTTCCAACCGTGCTTGTCTTCCTCTTCGGGCAGAAATACCTCGAACTTGGCATCCAATCCACTGGAATAAAGGAGTAATTGTATGAAAAGCTTGTATGACGCGAAAGAAACCGAGATAGCGCGGCCGGATATGATGGATGAGGATATAGCGAATATAGTGAATATGGCGAATATGACAAATATCGAAATAGGCGCGGGAATAGGCTTGGATACCAATACGAAAGAAGTTGGGCCTATAGAAGATGACTCCGGTTTTCCAGAGGTTATGCCCCAGGGAAAGGGTTTGAGCCGTGTCCTGAAGCGGCTTCCCGCGTTGCCTCGTTTCGAAGACAAGGCGCAAAAGCGCGCCGGGGGCAATATTATAAAATTCCTCGCTGGACTACTGGCCCTCACCCTCATTGCCCGTGGTACAAGCGGCGCTACGCTTGCCAGAGTGGGGGTCACAGCGCCGCAACGCAACGAAATTGTTGAATCGGTTACCGGAAAAGCGACGGTGACGAGCAGGGACAGGATCGACGTCATCGCGCCCGAGGGCTTAACAATTATGGAAATGTTGGTTGGCGCCGGCCAGAGCGTCGAGGTGGGCGACGCCGTGGCGCTGTTTGACATGGAGGAACTTGGGAATAAGCTTATACGCGAATCGGCGGCGCTAGACAAATTGCGCCTGGATCTGGACAAACTTGACAGAGGGGACAACAACGACTCGGTATCCGTCGAAAACGCCTTGCGAAGCCTGAGACGTACGCAGGAGGATTACAATACCACCAAGGCTCAGGGCGAATCCGATATCAAGGATGCGAGCGACGCGCTGGCAGAAAAATGGGCGGAAGTATTAGAGGACCCCGATGCGGGCGCGCTTGAAAACGCGCTACGGAGCCTCAACCGCGTGAAAGAAGACTACAACGCCACTTTGGAGCAAGGTATAGCAAATGTGGCGAGCGCCCAGACGGCGCTGAGCGACGCGATTGCCGCCGACGATACGGAGGTAGACTCGAATGCCCTCGACAGTGCAAAACGCAACCGCGACCGGACGCGAGCAGACTATAACGATGTTAAAGCACAAGGGGATGCCAGCGTAAAAACCGCGAAAGACGCCCTAGAGAGCGCGGCGCTAAAGGAAACCGAGATGGAAGCCGCGTGGGAAGCCGACAAAACGAGCGCCGAAGCCGAGGAAAACTATCTTGCCGCCAAAGCGGAAAAAGAGAGGGCGCAAACAACCTTGGACGCGACAGAAAAAAAAGCAGCGGAAGACTTATTGTCCGCCGCGCGTAAACTGGAGGACGCAGAAACATCATACGTACAAGCGACGGAAAATTATGAAAAGAACTCCGACCAAGCTATAGACTCAAGGCAAAACGCGATCGACAGGGCGAGAGACACGCTAGCGTCCGAAGAAAAAAAGGCTGAAGAGAACCTGCTCAGCGCCGCTCGCCGCCTTGAGGATGCGGAGATAAGCTATGCGTCCGCGAAGAAGGATTATGACAAAAATGTGGAAAAGGCTTCAGAAAACAAGCTGACAGCGCTCGACAGCGCACAGAGTGCGCTTGATAGCGCTAGGAAAAGGGCTGACGAAAACCTGCTCAGCGCCGCGCGCCGCTTAGAGGACGCTGAGATAAGCCTCGAGTCGGCGCAGCGGGACAGCAGTAAAAACGCGTTGAATTCGGCGGATACCGCCGCGTCGAACCTGCTGAGCGCCGCAACGCTCCGTCTGGATATCGAAGAAAAGGAAATAATAGTGGACGCGCTTGCTCTTCTTGTCAGCGACGACGGCGTCCTTTATTCCGATATTGAGGGTGTAGTGATGTCGGCAAAACCAGAAGGTGGAGTAACCGGGAAAGACGCTCTTATAGCATTCATGGACAGCGTGAAGGGTTTCGAAGCTTATATACTCCTCGATACGACCAATGCGGACAAACTGTCTATTGGCGACGACTGTCAGGTATCGGCGGGAGGCGGCTCGATGTACTACAACCCCACTGTAACCAGTAAGATTCTAGCCATCGGGCTTCCTGACGAACAAGATAGAGTACGCGTCACGATCTCGCTCCCTGACGGCGACTGGTCGGAAGGGCAAAGCGTGGATATACGCGTCACTCAAAGCCGTGCTACGTATGACCAATGCGTCCCTATATCAGCGGTAAAATCTGACAATACCGGCTACTACTTGCTGACAGTCGAGCAAAAAAACACAATTCTGGGCACCGAAAACATCTTGGTAAGGACGGCTGTGAATATACTGGCTGCGGACGACGATAATGCGGCGATACAGGGATCCGCGGGCCGAAACAGTCGAATAGTCTCCAGCAGCAACAAAGCCGTAGCGGCGGGCGACAGGGTCAGGATCGAAGACTAAAGTGGGTTAGGAGCGTGTGGGGAAGGATGACGGCAAATCTTATACATTATGGAACAACGCCGCTTGCGGAGACATCGCTTGTCAAAACTGCGCAGGCATCGCTAGGGCGTCTGAGAATAAATAAAAAACAGCTAGTCATCGACGCTATTTTGTGGGGGGCGCTGGCGGCGCTCATAGTACTGGGCTACGCAAACCTCAACGGGCTACTGCGGTATCCGCGAGTTTCGCTGAGGTTTGACTCACCTATCAGTGGGAAAGCCGCTTATCAGGCGCGCCAATACTCGATAGAACACAGCGAAGAAGAAACATTTTGGCTCACATTTTGGCACGAAACAACGGCGCGAGTTAAAGGTGATTTTAACAGCGCCGATGCGACCTGTATTATTTTCAGCGGGGACGCCGCGCTGGTTTGGCCGGCGCGGTATCTGACAGGCATAGTGCCTGGAGTGGCGGACGGCTTGGGATGCTCGGTTTCGTCCATGCTCGCCTGGGAGTTGTGGGGTGGAAACGATGTCGTCGGGAAAGAAATTGAGATTGACGGTGAAAAGCACCTGGTTCGGGGAGTATTCGAAGGGGACGACTTGTTGGCTTTGGTATCTGTAAGGGATGAGGACACCAGCCAGAGCTTCACGGCAGCGGAACTAACGAGAGGGCCAACCTCCCCAACGCGTAGCGAAGCGTTGACCTTTGCCAGTTCAGCAGGACTTGGTAGGCCAAAGAGTGCTTTAATAGATACCCCCACATTGCTCGCGTCGCTTTTGGCGGTGGCGCCCCTTGTGATATTGGCGTTTTATGCCCTGATACTGTGCGTAGGCTATCTGAAGGTCTATCCTAACGCTTTGCGAGGCGGTATGTTGCTTGCACTTATTGCGTTCGCCATGTTGCTCCCTAGCTTTCTCGACAAGTTGCCGGACTGGATCATCCCTACACGCTGGAGCGATTTTTCTTTCTGGAGCGGCATAGCGAGCCAAATAGGAGACGACCTGCGCGAGTATTTGCTACTGTCCCCCAAGCTGCGTGACGTGGCGTATAAGACGCTGATCATCAAACAAGCAGTCATAGCGTTCCCGGCAGCCGGTTGCGCCATGGCGGCCTGCTTCCGAAGCTATGGAAAGAAAAATAAGTTAACTGCTGGCGATAAATAACAGAACCTGGGTATGCACTTGACGCCAACTGACCCAAACCCACTTCAGACAACTAAGCGATAAGGGGGTATCGACTTCGCTTCGACTGCGTACAGCGTTCGTC
>JGI24702J35022_10001904_pt1 | contig 12848 bp, 13 predicted proteins | sample TergutTh196P4_FD_35022 | JGI IMG/M metagenome (IMG submission 35022)
GTGTCGCGCCGGGCGTGTTTCGGGAATCGTCCGGCGCACAGCGGGTTTTTTTCGTCGAAGTCGAGGCGGGTGAAGACGGCAAGGTGCGCAACGTTTTCGTGAGCGAGGAGAAGGACGGCAGGCTGTCCGTCGTCGTGGCTGCGAAAGGCTCGGCTGAAACCGACGAAGAGGGCAATCGCTATGTGATCCTCGAACAGGGTCGGCGCTATGAAGGCAATCCGGGGACGCCGGAATACCGGGTCATGACTTTCGACAACTACCAGTTGCGGATCGAATCGGGCAAACAGGTTGAGCCGTCCTCACGGAGACGCACGAAATCGATCGCCGAATTGCTCCGGCGACGGGATACACACGATCTTGGCGAGTTGAGCTACCGCATCAATACGCCCCTGGCGGCATTGCTGCTGGCGCTGTTGGCGATTCCGCTTTCCTTCGTCAATCCACGCGCCGGACGCGCCAACAATCTGTTGCTGGCGATCCTGATTTACCTGGTCTACAACAACGCTATTCTCGTGTTCAAAAACTGGGTGTCATATAATAAGTTATCGTTTGCGTCCGGGTTGATCCTGCCGCATCTGGCGGCACTGACATTGTTGCTGTTGTTTTTCTACCGTCGCCTCGCGGTGACGCCGTTCTGGCGTCGTCGCGCGTCCGTTGCACTACCGCCGACAGGTATCGGGGAAAGGGATGCGAATGTAGATGCGCAGGAAGACGAACCGCCCCCTGAAGAACCCGTGCAGCAGGAGCCGACGCAATGAGTCGCATCCTGCTCACCTATCTTGCGCGGGAAATCTATGGTGCGTCCCTGACGGTGCTGGTGGTCTTTCTCGGTCTGTTCGCTTTCTTCGATTTCGTCAATGAGCTCGACAACATCGGCAAGGGCAGCTATCAGATCTATCACGCGCTGGCATACGTGGTAATGCTCATCCCCAGCCGGACGTATGAGTTGCTGCCGGTGGCGGTATTGATCGGTTCGCTCTATGCCCTGACCACGCTGGCCCGTCATTCCGAGATCACGGTCATGCGCGCTTCCGGCCTGTCGACGAGGATGCTGCTGGTAATGCTCTGTCTGGCCGGTATCTTGCCGGTGGCGCTCATCTACGTTTTTGGTGAATACATCGCGCCGACTACCGAGAGCGCGGCGCGGCAATGGAGGCTGACCTCGACCGATTCGGCCATTTCGCAACAATTGCGTTCGGGGCTATGGGTCAAGGACGGCACGCGCGTGGTCAATGTGCGCACCCTGCAACCGGATCGCAGCATGGAGCGGATCCGGGTGTTTACGTTCGATGAAGCCAATGTGTTGCGATCCATTGCCGATGCTGCGCGCGGCGTCTATGTCCAGGCGGACGAGAAGGGCAAGGGATACTGGCATTTGACCGGCGTGACGCGCACCGATTTCTTCGACGATCACACCGCGCTGGCTTCGCCCGACGAAGTGATCTGGGAGTCGGCTTTGACGCCCGAGGTGCTCAGTGTGCTGATGGTGCTGCCCGAGCGGATGTCGGTGACGGCCTTGCTGGCCTACATCGGCCATTTGCGCGAAAACCAGCAGAACGCGAACCTTTATGAAATCGCCTTGTGGAAGAAGCTCACTCTGCCTTTCACCGCATTGGTAATGATGATTCTGGCCCTGCCGTTCGCACTGACCCATGAGCGTAGCGGCGGAGCAAGCGCAAAGGTGTTTCTCGGCGTGATGCTCGGTGTAGCCTTCTACCTGCTCAACGGGATGTTTTCCAGCCTTGGAATGATCAATTCCTGGCCTCCCCTGACGGCCGCAATTACGCCGAGCCTGCTGTTTCTCGCGGCGGCGGCGGTGATGTTGTACGTGGTGGAACGGAGGTAGGTCGGCAAAAACGACCTCTTGGGGCATCTCTGCACCCGCCGCTCGCCATCCTGCGCGAAGTCGCAGGATCCATGCGGCGTGTGGATTGCAGCGACTTCGCTTCGCTACGCGCAGCAATGATGACTGGAGAGGATTTGCAGGGGATCCTCGGATCACCGACGATAGGTATTTTCGTCCCAAAGGGTTAGAGTGGCGAGCTTTGTCGCTCGTAACGTATACGCACCCTGTTCAATGAATTCAGAAGCCATGCCCTCCATCGATCCAGCCTGTTATCACTGCGGCCTGCCGGTGCCGCGCGAGGCGAGTCACGTCGTGGCCGTGGATGGCAGGCAGCGCAGCATGTGCTGTGCCGGATGCGAAGCGGCGGCGCAACTGATCGTCGATAACGGCTTGACCGACTACTACCGTCGGCGCGACGCCATGCCCGAAAGACGCCCCGAGGCGATTCCGGCCGAGTTGCTCGAGTTGGGACACTTCGATCATCCCGAGTTTCAACAAGGGTTCGTTCGCCCGGTCGGCGAACATGAGCGCGAGACATCGCTGATCCTCGAAGGCATCACCTGCGCGGCCTGCGTGTGGCTCAACGAGCGGCACATCGCCCTCCAGCCGGGGGTCTCGGCGGTGCAGGTCAATTACGCCACCCGGCGCGTCCGTGTGCGTTGGGACGAGCGCCAAATCAGGCTCTCCGGCATTCTCGGGGCCATTCAGGCCATCGGCTATCGCGCCTACCCCTACGATGCCGCGCGCGCCGAGGACGTTGCCGCGCGCGAGCGACGCACGATGCTGTGGCGGGTGTTCGTCGCCGGATTCGGCATGATGCAGGTGATGATGTACGCGGTTCCGACCTATTTTGCGGGCGACGGAGACATGACGCTCCGCGCGCAATTGTGGTTCCGCTGGGCCAGCCTGATCCTGACCCTGCCGGTGGTGTTGTATTCTGCCGCACCGTTTTTCAGGCATGCCGTGCGCGACATTCGTCTGCGCCGACTGGGGATGGATGTGCCGGTCGCGCTGGGCGTTGGCTGCGCCTTTCTGGCAAGCCTGTGGGCGACACTGGCGAACGGGCCGGAAGTCTATTTCGATTCGGTGACGATGTTCGTCTTCTTCCTGTTGGGCGGGCGTTACCTCGAAATGCTCGCCAGGGCGCGGGCGGTGCGCGGCATCGAAGAACTGGGCAAGATTCTGCCCGCCTTCACGGAGCGTTTGCCGGACTGGCCCTGCCCCGACGGCGAGCAGGTGCCGGTTTCTCAACTCGTGCCGGGGGACTGTGTGCGGGTGCGTCCGGGCGGCGTGATTCCCGCCGATGGGGTCGTGATCGACGGCGTGAGCGAGGCCAACGAAGCGTTGTTGACCGGCGAGAGCCGCCCCGTGCCCAAGAAGGTGGACTCTGCGCTCACCGGCGGCAGCATCAATATTTCCAGCCCGCTCGTGATGCGGGTCGAGCAGGTGGGAGACAGTACCCGGCTGGCGGCGATTCGTCGCCTGATGGAGCGGGCGGCGTGCGAGAAACCGAGGCTGGCGGCGGTCTCGGACAACTGGGCAACGATTTTTATCGTCGTCCTGCTGACGCTGGCAACGGCGACATGGATCGGTTGGCATTTCATCGATCCGTCGCGGGCCTTGTGGATATTCGTCTCCGTGCTGGTGGTGGCTTGCCCCTGCGCCCTGTCGCTGGCGACTCCCGCCGCGTTGACGGTAGCGACCGACGCCCTGGCGCGCATGGGTGTGCTGGTTACGCGCGGGCATGCCATCGAGGTGCTGGCGCGGGTCAATCATTACGTGTTCGACAAGACCGGCACACTGACCGAGGGGCAAATGCGGCTGGAAGAGACGCAACTGCTTGGCGCGATGGATGCCGAGACCTTGTACGCGCTTGCCGCCGCGCTGGAACAGGGGTCCGAGCATCCCGTGGCGAGCGCCCTGCGTGCTGCGGCTGCCGGAAAGCCGCCGGTCGCGGTCAGCGATGTCACCGCAGTGACGGGGCATGGAATGAGCGGGCGATACAGCGGCGGGGCGGTGTGGATCGGTCGTCCGGATTTCGTTGCCGAGCGCGCTGGGCTGTCGGTGCCGGTCGAAGTCGCCGGGATGGAACTGAAAACCGGAACGGTGATCGCGCTTGCCGATGAACACGGCTGGCTGGGGCTGTTTCGCTTTGCCGATGCCCTGCGTCCGGCGGCGGCGGATTACGTCCGCCAACTCGTGGCGGCGGGGATTCCGGTGACGATCCTCTCGGGCGACGCGCCGACGGCCGTGGCGGCGGTCGGGGAGCGACTGGGAATCTCCGATGTGCATGGCGCCATGACGCCGCAGGACAAGCAGGCATTCATCGCCCGCCTGCAGGAAGACCCGGCCAAAGTGGTGACGATGTTCGGCGACGGCGTAAACGACGCGCCGGTGCTGGCGCAGGCGCATGTTTCGGTGGCGATGGGCAGCGGAACCGATCTCGCCCGCAATCAGGCCGACATCGTGCTGCTCGGCGAAAATTTCGCCAGGCTCGGCGACGGCGCCGGTCTGGCCCGGAAAACCTTGTGGATCATCCGGCAGAACCTATGGTGGTCGTTTGCGTACAATCTGTCCGTCGTGCCGTTGGCAATGATGGGGTGGGTGACGCCCCTTATAGCGGGCGTCGGCATGGCCGGCAGTTCGCTACTGGTGGTTCTCAACGCGCTGCGCCTGCAACGGCGAGGCCGGGAGTGAGGAAAAAATGGAGGAGAGTCTTTACCTGTTGATTCCGATTTCGTTGCTGCTGGTCTTCGTCATCGGCGCGGTGTTCTGGTGGTCGCTGCGTTCCGGACAGTTCGACGATCTCGAAGGCCCGGCGTATCGCATCCTGTTCGACGACCGGGATGAGCCTGGACGCGGGGAAGAAGAAGGCGCCGGAACGTCGAGGGAAAAGTGATGTCGGCTCCGGATGGCGCTTCGCTTATCCAAGCTACATTCTGCATTCACCTGGGGCGCGTTTCCCTTCATGATATGCCATTGAAATTCACGGAGCAGCACGGACAACAAGCGTTTGCTTTGACCTGTGTCAAACGAACGAAAAAGGAACAGGGCATACTGCATGGTAATCAGACGAGACAGTCGGGTTTTCCTGACTGGTTCCGGCCATCTCGCAAGGATTGTCTCTCTGTTGGGGTTGGGGGTGCGCGCATGCGCACCCTTTTTTTTTACTGTTTGCGCCTTCCTTCGTTCAGCATGCAAAAACGCCGGTACCCATTGTCGGGCTTACATGTCCGTGACGAAATGCACTAGAATGGACACTTCTACAGTTTGATCTGTATCAAATTGTAGATTCGGCTCACGGGTATTCTTCAGCCGACGAGAACAGCGCCTCGCCGTTCTTGGAGACGTTCGTTGTACAAAGAAGGATTTTTTTTTAACCAAGAGGTGACTTCACATGCAATCGCAAACGACTTACGATTACAAAGTCGTGCGCCAGTTTACCATCATGACGGTGGTATGGGGCATAGTGGGCATGCTTGTCGGTGTAATCATCGCGGCACAGCTTATATTGCCTGAACTGAACCTGCACGAAATCCTGCAATATGGCAGGTTGCGTCCGCTCCATACCAACGCGGTGATTTTTGCGTTCGGTGGTTGCGCCCTGTTTGCAACGTCGTTATATTCCGTGCAACGAACCTGTCATACGAAACTGTTCGCGCCGGGACTGGCTTCCTTCGTCTTCTGGCTCTGGCAACTGATCATTGTCTGCGCTGCCCTCTCCCTTCCTCTTGGTTTCACGACCGGCAAGGAATACGCCGAACTCGAATGGCCGATCGACATCATGATCGCTGTGGCCTGGGTGGGCTACGCGGTCGTGTTCTTCGGCACGATAGCGATCCGCAAGGTGTCTCACATCTACGTGTCGAACTGGTTCTTCGGAGCCATGATCATCGCCGTGGCCCTTCTGCACATCGTCAACAGCGCAGAAATTCCGGTTTTCCCCCTCACGACCCTGAAGTCCTACTCGGCCTACGCCGGGGTGCAGGACGCGATGATCCAGTGGTGGTATGGGCACAACGCGGTGGGCTTCTTCCTGACGGCGGGCTTCCTGGGCATCATGTACTACTTCGTGCCCAAGCAGGCCGATCGCCCGATCTATTCGTACCGCCTGTCGGTCGTGCACTTCTGGGCGCTGATCTTCACCTACATGTGGGCCGGCCCGCACCACCTGCACTACACCGCGCTGCCTGACTGGGCGCAGTCCGTCGGCATGCTGTTCTCACTGGTCCTGCTGGCGCCCTCCTGGGGCGGCATGATCAACGGCATCATGACCCTGTCGGGTGCCTGGCACAAGCTGCGCACCGATCCGATCCTGAAGTTCCTCGTCACCTCGCTGTCGTTCTACGGCATGTCGACCTTCGAGGGTCCGATGATGTCGGTGAAGAGCGTCAACGCGCTGTCGCACTACACCGAATGGACGATCGGCCACGTGCACTCCGGCGCACTGGGCTGGGTGGCGATGATCTCGATCGGCGCAGCCTATTACCTGCTGCCGCGCCTCTACGGCAAGACCGAGATGTACAGCACCAAGCTCATCAACACCCACTTCTGGATTGCGACCATCGGCATCGTGCTCTATGTCGCTTCGATGTGGATTGCTGGCGTGATGGAAGGCGTAATGTGGCGCTCGACCCACCCCGACGGCGCGCTGTCGTACAGCTTCATCGAGAGCGTGAAGGATAAAATGCCGTTCTTGCTCATCCGTCTCGCAGGGGGTGCGCTCTTCCTCTTCGGCATGCTGATCATGTTCTTCAACATGATCAAGACCATCGCCGGTGAGAAAGCCTATAACGCGCCGGTGGTGGTTCCTGCCGCCGCTCACGCTTAAGCCGGAGAAAAAACATGGCTCAATCAAAACATGATGCGATCGAGAGCAACGTATTCCTGCTCATCGTCCTCACGTTGCTTGCCGTCAGCGTGGGCGGGCTCGTGGAAATCGTGCCGCTGTTCTTCCAGAAGTCGACGACTCAGGCGATCGACCACGAGGGGAAGGCGATCGACGTGAAACCTTACGGCGCGCTCGCCCTGGCTGGTCGCTACGTCTACATCCGGGAAGGCTGCTACAACTGCCACTCGCAGATGATTCGTCCGTTCCGGGCCGAGACCGAACGCTATGGGCACTTCTCCGTCGCGGGTGAGTTCATCTACGACCATCCCTTCCAGTGGGGGTCCAAGCGTACCGGGCCTGATCTGGCGCGTATCGGCGGTCGCCGGGATGATGAGTGGCATCGTAAGCACCTGCTCAATCCGCGCGACGTCGTGCCCGAGTCGAACATGCCGGCATTCCCGTGGCTTGACCGGCAACTCAGCGTCGACATTGGAGCTCACATGGAGGCGCTGAACCTGGTCATCAATCCGGGCAGTGAAAAGCCATACTCCAATGACGTCATTGCGAATGCGTCGCAGGAGATTTCCGGCAAGACTGAGCTCGACGCCCTGATTGCCTATCTCCAGGGGCTGGGTTCGGCGTTCAGTAACGTGAAGTAAAGTGGGGGTTGCGCAGCGATGGAAGTAATGAGAATCATTGTTATGGTCATGTGTCTGTTGTGTTTCCTGTGTATCTGTTATTGGGCATACAGCAGGCACGCCAAGACAGGATTTGACGAAGCCGCGCAATTACCTCTGACTGATGATGATCTGCCGGCACATCCGGCTGACAGGAAGGAATGACAAATGGCTGACTTTATCGGCGATTTCTGGGGCTTGTACGTAGCGGGTATCGTTGCGTTTGGCCTTCTGCTCTGCCTCGTCTTGTTACTTGCGAACAGGACGGTGCAGCAATCGGGCGCTCCTCAATTGAAGGGGCATGTGTGGGACGAAAACCTCAGGGAATACAACAATCCGTTACCGCTCTGGTGGTTGGTTCTGTTCCTCGGGACAATCTTTTTCTCAATCGCCTATCTCGTGATCTATCCGGGATTCGGCACCTGGAAGAGCACACCGGAGACTGATAATGGTTTGCGCAGTGAGTACGCCAGGGAAATGGATAGCGCCAAAAGTGTCTATAACCTGGGCAAGCATCTGGGTGTGTCCCTGGAGGCTCTGGCAACCGACGATGCCGCAATGAAGACGGGGCAGCGTCTGTTCCTGACCTATTGCTCGCAGTGCCATGGCTCGCAGGGCAAGGGGTCCAAGGGCTACCCGAACCTAGCCGACAATGACTGGCTGTTCGGCGGATCTCCGGAAACCATCAAGGCTTCCATCACGGATGGTCGTGCCGGGGTGATGACCCCCTTTGGTACTGCGCTCAGTGACGAACAGAAAAAGGACGTGGCCAACTATGTGCGTTCTCTTTCCGGCCTGAGTGCGGATGGTGACCGCGCGACGCGGGGCAAGGATGTCTTCGCGGCCAATTGCACGGTTTGTCATGGTCCGGATGGAAAGGGCGCTCTCTCGATGGGAGAAGCTTTCGGCGCGTTGGGCGCCCCCAATCTGACCGATAACGTCTGGTTGCATGACAATACCGAAGAAGCCATCATCGAAGGCATCACCAAGGGGCGTAATGCGGGTCCAGGCAGCCTGGAAAGCCGCATGCCGGCCTGGAAGGATTTCCTTTCGGATAGCGAAGCCAAGATACACATCCTGGCTGCGTATGTGTATAGCCTGAGCAAGAAGTAAGCATGACGAAAGCACCCTGTAGAGAGTCCATTCTCGCAGGGTGCTTTTTTGCGTTTTGTCGGGCTGCCCAAACAGCCTGTAGGAGTTTTTCGCCATGAGTGACCCCGGTTCCGATGCTCCTTCGCTTCCGGAGAGTCCGATTCCGGATGCTCCGGCTCCGGTTTCGCCCCCCGCAGGGAAAGAAGGCGAACCGGAATCGGGGAGCTTGTACGCAGCGCACAAGAAGCTCTATGTGCGCTCGACGACCGGCCGGTTTGCCAGGTGGCGCTGGATACTGGTGTGGCTGACCCAGATCATCTTTTTCGGGCTCCCCTGGCTGACGTGGAATGACCGTCAGGCCGTGCTGTTGCATCTGGTTGAGCGCAAGTTCTATATTTTCGGCTGGGTGTTCTGGCCGCAGGATGTGCTTTTCCTGTCCATATTGCTGATTGTTTCAGCGTATTCGCTATTCTTTTTTACCGCCATTGCGGGGCGTTTGTGGTGCGGTTATGCCTGTCCGCAAACCGTTTATACAGAAATATTCCTCTGGATCGAGGAGAAAATCGAGGGCGATCATACCGCACGAGCCAAGCTCGACAAGGCGCCGATGAGTGGGCGCAAGCTTGCGCTCAAGTCGGCCAAGTACGCGGTTTGGGCTGCGTTTGCGCTATGGACGGGCTTTACGTTCGTCGCGTGGTTTTCGCCTTTGAAAGGATCGGAAGGTTTGCTGGCGTCGCTTCTGACTTTCGGATTCGGTCCCTGGGAGACGTTCTGGCTGTTCTTCTACGCTGCTTTTACCTTTGTGCTTGCGGCTCTCCTGCGTGAACAGGTGTGCCTGTACATGTGCCCGTATGCGCGTTTCCAGTCGGTCATGTTCGACCCGGACACGCTGATAATCACTTACGACGCGGCCCGTGGCGAGCCGCGTAGCCTGCGCCGCAGGGGAGAAGACCCGGCAGGCAGGGGCGACTGTGTCGATTGCGGGATCTGCGTCCAGGTGTGTCCGACCGGCATCGACATCCGCGACGGCTTGCAGTACGAATGTATCGGTTGCGCGGCCTGTATCGATGCCTGCGACATCGTCATGGACAAGCTCAGTCTGCCGCGCGGACTGGTGCGTTACACGACCGAGCATGCGCTGGAACGTGGATGGGGAGCCTCGGAAATTCTCCGTCATGTGTTGCGGTTGCGCACCCTGATTTACGGGACGATCCTGTTCGGGATCATCGCCGCCTTCATTTGGGGACTGGCGACAAGGATACCGTTACGGGTCGGCGTTATTCGTGATCCTTCGCTCGGGCGGGTGCAAGGCGATATGGTTGTAAATGATTACCTGCTGAAGATCATGAATATGGCTGAGACGCAACGGACTTTCGTTGTTAGTGTGGATGGCCCGGAAGGAATACGCCTGGGTGACAGCAAGCGGATCACGAGCGGTAACCAGGTTACGGCCGAACCGACAGAAAACCTGGAAGTGAACATAGAGGTGATGATTCCCAGGGGAAGCGGTCAACCGGGGTCGAACCGGATTTACTTCGAGGTCGTCTCCAAAGACGATCCCGGTGTGAAGCGGCGCGAAAAAGCGGTTTTCCTGTATCCCAACTAAAGTAAGGAAGAGATTGAATGTCAGTAGGTTCTCAAACGCTTGACAATCAGCCCTGGTATAGGCACGGCTGGCCGTGGTTCCTGTTCGGATTGCCTGCGGTTTCTGTGGTAGTGGGCATCGCCTTGTACGTCATTGCCAATGTCTGGGAGGTTGACAGCATCGTGGCGGGTGATTATGCCAAGGACGGCAAGGGAGTCGAGCTACGCGTCGAGAGATTCAGACAGGCGCAGAGCCTGGGGTTGTCGGCGCATGCAACGGTGCGTGAGGACACGTTGAGCATCAAACTGTCCGCCACGCAGGAGAAGGATTTGCCCGCAGTGCTTCGTTTGAACATCATCCACCCCACTCAGGACAGGTTCGATCAGATCGTGTTGCTGCAAAGGGGGGAGGATGGTGTGTATTCAGGGCCGATCAAGCCCCTGCACGCCAGCCGCTGGCAGTTTCAATTGGAGGATGAGACCCGAGCATGGAGCATGACCGGGGACGCCAACATTCCGATGGAGACGGAGGTATCGATTGAGCCGTTTCACTCGGGTCGCATCAATCCGGCCGAATCGCTCAGGCCGTCCGATTCATAGATTTTTGAAGGAGGAGTTCTGCTATGGAAGCTATTATGGAATTGTTCTCGACCACGATCGGGTTGCTCAGTGTGTTTACCATTGTTTTCGTCATTGTCATGGGCGTTTTCTTCATGCGGTTTTTTTCAAACCGCATGGCGGAAGATGAGCGCAATGCTGCCCGGCAACAACGTGAGCGGAGCAACGCCAAGGCTTGATTCGATGTTTTCGTCGTTCCCGGCAAACGGCCCGATTTTTTCGGGCCGTTTGCTTTCGTGGATTGCAGGAAAAATCAACGATAGACGAGTACCGGCGTTTTGCTGTGAGTCAGCACTCTTTGGGTTTCGCTGCCCAAAAGCAGCCCGACGATGCCGCGACGGCCGTGAGAGGCCATGAAAATCAGATCGCACCCATGCCGGTCTGCTGCGGCGATAATGGCTTCATAGGGCGTTTCGCTGATCTGCGTATCTGTGTCGGCAGGAACATTGGAGGCTTCGGCTTCGTCCCTGGCGCGATCCAGGATGCGTTGGGCTTCCTGTTCTGCAGACTGGGCAAATTGTTCCGGAGTCGTCGGATCGATCAAGGCGCCTTCTCCGTAGATGGGCATCGGAAAATCGGGTTGCGAGTAGAAAAAGGTCAGTCGCGCGCCGATTTCCCTGGCGAAGGCGATGGAATGGGTTACGGCGGTCTCGGAGAGCGGTGATCCGTCTGTGGGTACGAGAACATGTTTGAACATCGTGCATCCCTCCTCCTGTTTACGATGCCTGATTATAGTAAGAGTTGCTTCGTTTTCGTATCCCGGCCATTGTCCGGATATTTGGTAGCCCCGAGGAAATTGGTCACGAGCAGGTTATCGATTGGAAGCGTTTCCATCGGTTGGATGGCGTTATCATCATCCGGAAGCGTTTGCATCACTTGCTGGAATCCAACGTTAGAAGCGGAAAATGGGGAGATCCGTCATGACAAGAGAAGGCGCACCGGAATCGGGACGGCGGGGCAGGACCACACATCATCCGAAAGCTTTTGATTTCGACCCTAAAAAAGAGATCAAAAGAAGCATGCACAGCCTGCATGCCGGGATCGAGGGAGCCATTGATCCGTTGGGCATGAGCGCGCCCATCGTGCACGCGCAGATGGCCTGGTTGGTTCACCCGCAGGAGCTTGCGCAGCGTTGCGTCAACCTTTCCACCGATTTGTGGAGATTGCAGCTTCATACGATGAACCGTATGTTTGGGCTGCCCAGTGTTGATCCCATCAGCCCACACCCGGACGACCTCCGGTTTTCCGATCCCGTATGGACGGAATCGGCTTCGTGGGATTTGGTCAAGGAATGGTATCTGGCCTATACCCACAACATGCAGGACATGCTCTACGACACGCCGGGGCTGAACGGGAAAGAGCGCCGTCGCGCCGCGTTCTGGTGGCGCAAGTGGCTTAATGCGGTGGCGCCCACCAACTTCCTGTTTACGAATCCGACGGCCATGCGCAAGATGATTGATTCCCGTGGAGAAAGTCTTTACAAGGGATTCCAGAATTTTCTTGCCGATCTGAACGCGGGCATGGTGCGCATGACGGACCCCAGGGATTTTCACGTTGGGGAAAATCTTGCGACGACGCCGGGTGCGGTGATTTTTCGCAATCGCCTGCTCGAAGTCATTCATTACACACCGACGCAAGCCAGGATTCACGCGGAGCCGGTGGTGATCATCACGCCGTGGATCAACAAGTTCTACGTTCTCGACCTCACGCCGAAGAAGAGCATGGTTCGTTATCTGCTCGATCAGGGGCTGGATGTGTTCGTCACGAGTTGGAAGAACCCCGATGCGTCGATGCACGATTGTTCGTTCGATGATTATCTGACCGAGGGGGTGCAGACCATCATCGACGTGGCGCGCAAGTTTACCGGCGCGGACAGGGTTCATGCGGCGGGCTATTGCATCGGGGGAACCGCGCTTTCGATCTACATGGCCTGGGCCAACAGGCGCTATGCCAAGGACGCAGTTCCGGTGGCCGATTGGACGCTCTTTACGACCCTGGTCGATTTCCACAAGCCGGGCGACATCGAGGTTTTCATCGACAAGTCCAGTATCCGTTACCTGATCGACAGCATGAGCAAAAAGGGCTATCTCGAAGGCAACCAGATGGCTTCGGCCTTTCGCCTGTTGCGCTCCAACAGCCTGATCTGGTCGTATGTCGTGCATGGCTGGCTGTATGGCGAGAAACCCGCGCCGTTCGATGT
>JGI24702J35022_10001905_pt1 | contig 12842 bp, 9 predicted proteins | sample TergutTh196P4_FD_35022 | JGI IMG/M metagenome (IMG submission 35022)
ATGCTGATTTCGAGCCACGATTTGAACCATATTACCGAAGTTTGCAACCGAATTGTATTATTAGAAAAAGGAGATATTGTAAAAGACTTACAAACCAACGAGGATACTTTAAAAGAATTGGAGAGTTATTTTGCTGTTTGATTAGCATTATGAGGATTTTTTTTATTGCAAACACCTTTTAATCCCAATTTTTCTCCTTCTTCCAACATCATATTATAAGCATCGGCAAATTCATTAGGAATCTTCCCATCTAAAATAGCTTCTCTAATAGCGTCTTTAACAATGCCCACTTGTCTGCATGGCGATAGCCCAAACGTACTCATAATCAATTCGCCATCAATGGGCGGTTGCCAATTGCGAATTCTATCTTTTTCTTCTATCTCTTTAAGTTTTGTGCGAACATTGGCAAAATTATCAGAAAAACGCTTTATTTTTTCAGGATCTTTAGAAGTAATATCAGCCTCGCAAAGCAACATCAGGTCGTCAATATCATCTCCTGCATCAAACAACAGTCGACGGATGGCTGAATCTGTAATTTCATCTTCCACCAAAGCAATAGGTCGTAAGTGTAAAGCCACTAACTTCTGCACATAACGCATCTTGTCATTAGTCGGCATTTTTAATCGGTTGAAGATCTGTTTTACCATTTTCGATCCGATATATTCGTGTCCGTGAAACGACCATCCAACTTTTTCGTCATATTTTTTAGTAACAGGTTTGGCAATATCGTGCAATAAGGCTGCCCACAAAAGCCACAGATTCGATTGTACCAATGCAATTTTGTCCACTACTTGTAAGGTATGTAAGTAATTTTCTTTGTGTCCTTTGCCATTCATCACTTCCACGCCTTTCAAAGCATATAATTCTGGAAGAAATTGATTGAGAAGTCCGGTTTCTTCACAAATTTTAATTCCAACGGAGGGTTTTTTAGAAAGTAATATTTTATTAAACTCATCCACAATTCTCTCTTTTGAAATAATATCCAACCGGTGTGCATTGCGTTTTATGGCGTCATAAGTTTTGGGTTCAATAAGAAATCCCAGTTGTGAGGCAAAACGCGCCGCACGCATCATGCGTAAGGGATCATCCGAAAAAGTGATGTCAGGATCCAAAGGCGTGCGCAAAATTTTATTTTGCAGGTCATCAAATCCATTGTATAAATCTACCAATTCACCCTGTTTTTTCCCGGAAATTCCTATTGCCATAGCGTTAATCGTAAAATCTCTACGGGAAATATCTTCTTCAAATGTACCGATTTCTACAGTAGGTTTTCGGGAACTGAAATCGTAAGATTCTTTTCGCGCCCCCACAAATTCAATGTCAGAGTTTTCATAAACAAACTGCGCCGTGCCGAAGTTTTTAAAATGATTCACCTCTAAGGTTGGTGATATTGTTTGGGCAACCTCTTGCGCCAATTTTATGCCACTTCCAATTACCAAAATATCAATATCTTTTGAAAAACGATTCAGAAACAGATCACGCACAACGCCTCCCACCGCATAAGTATCTAATTTCATTTCCACTGCTACTTTGCTAACTATTTTATAAATTGGATGTTGGAAATATAATATATCGTTTTTCATTAAGAAGCAAAAATAATACAATATTTATATTATTGTTGTAAAAAAACAATACATATTAATTATCTTCGTTACTACTTTACTTTTTATAAAAGTAAAATTTATTTTAAATGATGGACAAATGGAGATAATGAAGAATAGTATGAACAGGTTAAAAAAGTTTTTTTTCTTTACGCTTATTTTTTTCGTTTCATTTAGTTTATTAGCTCAAAATGAAACACATCCTGCAGCACCCATCCTAAATAAAACAACTCAAAAATATAATTCCCTTGCCGCTTTTTCTTTCGATTTTCAAATGAAAATGGAAATAGACGAACTATTAATTCATAGTTTTGATGGCGTGTTGTTGGTTAAAAAGGAAAAATATTTTTTAACCTTTGAAGATCAAATCATTGCTAATGACGGAAAAATGATGTGGAATTATCAAAAAAACACTAATGAAGCTTCGCTCTTTGATGCAGAAGAAGATGATTTTGCTGGTTTCAACCCTATTACAATACTTAATAATTGGGATAAAGATTACAATGCTAAATTGATTCGGGAAGAAGAACTCCATAAAAAAACAATGTTCATTTTGGATTTAACCCCAAAGAAAAAAACATCTTTTTACAAAATAAGATTGTATATTGAAAAAGATAATTCTTCTATTTATCAAGTTATTATGTATGAAATAGATGGACCTACACTTACATATACCATTACAAAATTTAATCCGAGTGTTGCCATTACTGATACCAAATTTACCTTTAATAAAAATGATTATCCTAATGTGCAAGTTATTGATATGAGATAATTATTGAGAGTTGAAAATGGAGAATGGAAAATGGAGAATGCTTTCATAACTACTTGATATGCAAAAAACGAGATAAAACTATATATTTGCCGCCGTTTTCTATATATGGCACAATCGTGAATATTCATAAGTTTTTTTTGGGCATTTTTTTGTTATTGTTTTTTGCCTCGTGTAATTATACCAAAAATTTAACCAAAGATGAGTATGCGCTAAAAAAAAACAGTATTAAAATTGAAGGAGTTAAAGGTACGCAATTCGATGATTTAATCTATTTGGTAAGACCCATTCCAAATAAAAAGTTTATGGATATTTTCCCAATAAAAGTATCGCTTTGGACCTATCATCAACCCAAAATAGATTCTGTTTCCGGTAAAACAAAAGATACTAAATTTAATAAATGGCTTAGAGAAAGAGGCGAACCCACCGTATTGTTAGATAGCAATGACCGAAAACGTTCTATTGCGCAAATTGAACTGGCATTGTTTCAAAATGGCTATTTTGATGCGCAGGTGCAATCTCAAGTATTATACTTAAAAAAACAGAAAGCACGGGTTAATTATACCGTTACGCCTAATCAACCCTATACGATTAGAAAAATTGATTATCAAATTGAAATACCTGAATATAAACGTATTGTAATTACAGATACCGCAAATTCATGGATAAAAAAAGGGATGATTTACAATGAAGAGTTGTTTGTGGCTGAACGAAACCGAATCATTAGTTTAATTAAAGATCAGGGATATTTTTATGCAACAACAAGTATCGTTACTTTTTTAGTGGATACTATTCAAGCATTTGAACACTTAAATGCAAAAGGAAATCCAACGGTAGCAATTACCATAAGAGTATCTTTTGATGAGTTGAACGATGAATCTCTTATTTCAAAATCTGTAAATCGCTACCGATTTAATGATGTGTTAATTAATACGAATTATGATTTGAATTTTGATAAAAACATCAATTTAGATACGATTTATTATTTGGATTTTAGAAATAAATCGGATTCTACTTTGTATAAGTTTGTTACTTTAAAAAAATTAAAACGAAAAACCAATAGAGTAAAGTTAATAAAAGATTATACCAGCCGCACCATAGCCGGCGCAATATGGATGAAAAAAGGTGAAATCTATTCTCAAACTGCATACGATAGAACTTCCAAAAAATTGCGCGATTTAAGAAATTTTACCATGATCAATATCTCTTATAATGAAGAAGAAAAACTTTGGGATTCGATTCATAAAACAGGAGTATTAAACACAAACCTGCGGCTAACCAGAGCCAAGCAAAATAGTGTGGGCGCAGATTTTGACCTAAGAACAGACAGAACCACGCTGGGAGTTTCTTATGCAAACAAAAATATTTTTAGAGGCGCCGAGTTATTGAGTATTAATGCCTACGGAAGCGTCTATTATTATAATTGGATTAACTGGCTCATCAAAAAAATTGACAATGGAAATCTTATTTTTGGTGAAGTGGGTGGAAGCGCTTCATTAGAATTTCCAAGATTATTGATGTTGCCAAAGTATCAAAATGTTAAATTGTGGAGTTATGCCACTGAAATAAGATTTTCTGTGAACTATTTACAACTCTATTCGCGGTTGAATTTGCAAGCCTCTTATACTTATAAATGGAGTCCCACACGTTTCCTCGCACATTCCATTTCGCCAATAGAATTGGCTACGTTAGACAGCCGTTCCAATCGCGCCAATGAATTTTTTAACTTTTATCCCGAAAGTTATCAACGTAAATTCGATAAATTTTTTCTTCCCTCAGCAAAATACACGCTCAATTATACGCCTGTCAAAAGTATCAAACATGCTTTTCAATTATATTTTTCTTATGAAACTGTGGGATTGCTGCTGTATGGAACAAACATGGCGGTGAATAAGGATAATATGTGGAAAGTGTTTAATTCTTTTAATTATGGAACTTTTCAAAAGTTTGATTTGAATCTTAATTATACTGGAACGATCAACAAAAACAACTCTTTTGCCACCCGTTTTATGTTGGGAATGGCAATCCCTTATAAAAAAGGTACGGTAATACCTTTTGAAAGAAGTTTTTTTGTGGGAGGCGCAAACAGTATGCGGGGGTGGACTTTTAGACAATTAGGTCCCGGCGGATTTTATTCAAAAGAGATCATTGATAGAGTTGGGGATATGAGACTTGAGTTTAACTTAGAATATAGAGGAACTATTTATAAAGCGTTTAAATTTGGTATATTTTCAGATATGGGAAACGTTTGGCTATTATCTAAATATGAAGATATGCCCAATGCAGAATTTAATTTTAACAGTTTTTATAAACAGATTGCGGTTTGTGTGGGATTAGGACTTCGGATAGATTTTAGTTTCTTTATTGTTAGATTAGACTACGGACTTCCCATCTACGACCCATCCAATCCGGTTGGAAACTACTGGATTAATAATAAATGGAAGAAAAATGGATGGTGGAAAGAAACACAAGGAATACAATTTGGAATCAACTATGCTTTCTAAACCATTATTTTTAAACATATTAAGAACACAACTTAATGTAGAACCTACACAAGGGCAAGAGTCGGCAATGATAAAGATGGCTGATTTTCTGTATAAAAAAGCCCCGAACCAACTCTTTATTTTAAAAGGTTATGCAGGTACCGGAAAAACTACGCTCATCAGTGCATTAGTAAAAGTATTTGTGAATTTAAAAAAGCGATCTGTTTTGTTGGCGCCCACAGGAAGAGCCGCGAAAGTGTTTGCTTCCTATTCCGGCGAAAAAGCCTTTACCATTCATAAACATATCTACAAAATAACGCAAAAAGAGGGATTGATTAAAGTAAGCAGAAGGGTAAACGAATCCTGTAATACATTATATATTGTAGATGAAGCCTCTATGATATCTTTTGAAAAAAATCAGGGCGAACTGTTCGGAAATAGAGAGTTGCTTACCGATTTAATTGAATATGTATTTGAAGGGGATAACAATAAATTGATATTTATTGGGGATGATGCACAACTTCCTCCTGTGCATAGTGATGAATCGCCCGCGTTGAATTTAGATTTTTTAACAGCCAATTTTGAAGTTGAGTTAAGTAGTTATACGCTTACCAATGTGGTGCGTCAGGCACACTACTCAGGAATTTTATACAATGCTACCTTGTTGCGAAATATCTTACACACTCAAAAATATCAACTCCCCTTCTTTTCTTTACAATCGTTTGAAGATATTAAACGAATAGGAAGTTTAGAATTGGAAGATGAACTGAACAGATTGTTTGCAAATTATGAAACAGAAGAGATTGTTGTAGTAACACGCTCTAACAAACGTGCTTATATTTATAATAATGAAATCAGGAATCGTATTTTTTGTCGTGAAAACAAATTGGCTACGGGTGATTTTTTGATGGCGGTAAAAAACAACTACTATTGGATTGATGAACTTTCGGAAGTGGGTTTTATTGCGAATGGTGATTTGATTGAGGTAACTTCCATTAAGAAAACACAGGAACTTTACGGGTTTATTTTTATGGATATTCAGGCGCGGTTGTGCGATTATCCTAATCATCCGGATGTAGATTTTAAGATAATTTTAGAGAGTTTGGAAAGTGAGGGCGCTTCCATGACAAGCGAACAAATGAAACAACTGTATCAAGAGATAGCAAAAGATTATGAACATATTTCAAACAAGCGCGCTCGTTTCATGAAAATAAAGAACAATCCGTTTTTAAATGCTGTTCAGGTTAAATTTTCCTATTCATTAACCTGCCACAAAACACAGGGAGGGCAGTGGAAAGTGGTGTTGATTGATCTTGGCTTTTTTAAGGAAGAAAGAATTGATAAGGAGTTTTTACGATGGTTATATACTGCGGTAACGCGTGCCACCGAAAAAGTATATTTGATAAATTTTGATGATAGATTTTTTGTTAAAGAAATATAACAATAATAATGTTTTTATTTTTGTATGAGATTATTTTTTGTACCATTCATTAAAATAGGGTACGATTGGTTCAATATATTTGTATGTTAACGATTCTTCTTTTGTCTCCTTTTTAAGGATAGCCTGTTTAGAATCAATAGAATTAATAATATAGAAAACAATACTGAAAAACACCGCTACTTTTGCAATAGCAAACAATCCGCCGAGTAGGTTGTTTACAAATTCTGGAATCATAAGTTTTATTATTTTTTCCACCAATCTTCCAATAAAATATATAGCAACCAACACTGCCAAAAAAGTGATAGCAAAATATATTTCTTTATGAATATTGGGGTTATTAATCCATTTTTCCACTAAATCTGAAAAAACGAAAGCGGCATAAATACCGAGAATAAGTGCTACCAAACTCGCTAATTCCCTAATTAATCCGTTCTTAAACCCTTTATATGCAAACCAAAGGGCAGGGATACAAATGAGAATGTCTAAGTAGTTCATTTCTAATTATTTTTTTTTTTGTCATTATATCTTAGGAGTTTGTATTGCCAACTATTAATGTTAACATATTAACCATCCATCATTGTTTCACCACTTTCACTACATCATTTTCTACCCTCAAAATATATATCCCCGCAGGCAAATGCGAAATATTAATGAAATGATGAGATGATGAGGGGATGAGTGGATGTATTAATAATTTTCTACCATAAACATCAAAAACTTCTATAACAAGGGAATTTATCCCATTGTTACTGTCGTAATTCGTAATTGTCAGCTCGCCCGCCGTTGGATTTGGATATACTTGAATCTTTGTAACATTCGAAACAGGTAATTCAATAATTCCGATATTTTCCACATTGTATTTCACTGTAACAGCGTCTTCCCACCCTTTACTTTCCATATCATCCCAGTCGCCGGAGTTAAAAGAATTGAAATTGGCATAACCTACTGCGACAATAGCATCAGAAAATGCTGTTAGTGCATAATAGATTTCAGTATCGTTCCCTCCAAAATTATTTTTCCATATCACATTTCCTTCATGGTCAAACCTTACAATAATTGCGTCATCGTTACCTTTTCCTGCAATATTTGCCCAGTCTCCGCTGCTAAAACCATCTGCACCTCCTACTGCAACTAATCCATTAGCAACTTCAGTTACAGCATAAAAACAGTCCCGCCCATTACCTCCGAAGTTCTTTTTCCACACAATTTCCCCGTCATTATCATATTTAACTATCATAGCATCTTCCCAGCCTTTTCCTGTTATTTCTTTCCAGTCTCCTGTTTCAAAAGAGTTAGGAAAAGAGATACCAACAGCCACAAGACCATCTGATACCGCTGTTACTGAATAAAAAATGTCGTCTGAAATTCCTCCAAAATTCTTTTTCCACATTACATTGCCATCAGTATCATACTTTACCATAATGGCATCTTTATTACCTTTGCACGTATCCAGTTCCCAGTCTCCGCTTTCAAAAGATCCTGAATATGATATACCTACTGCAACAATTCCATCGGAGGCTTCTGTTATAGAAAAGAACCGATCTACATCATTACCTCCAAAATTTATTTTCCACACAATATTTCCTTCGTAATCATACTTCACCATAATCGCATCATCACTTCCATTACCTTCCATATCTTCCCAATCGCCTTCACCGAAACCGTCTGAATAACCTGCAGCAACAATTCCATCGGGAAGTGCTGTAACAGAAAAAAACCTTGTATATCCTGTTTGTTTTCCTCCGAAATTCTTTTTCCACACGATATTTCCGTCATTGTCATACATCACCATTACTGCGTCTTGATATCCTTTACTTTCAAACTCTTCCCAATCGCCTGTGCCAAAGGAAGAATAGGAAGAATAACCTACAGCCACAACTCCATTAAGTACGTTATATACTGCATCATACCTGTCTATCCCATTTCCTCCAAAGTTACTTTTCCATATCACATTACCGTCTTGGTCATATTTAATAATGATGGCATCTACATCGCCTTTCCCTTCAATATCTTCCCAATCGCCATTTTCAAAAGAACCGAAATCGGAATATCCCACCGCAATAATACCATCTGAAACTGAGGTTACGCCGGAATAGAAATCATTACGTGTTCCGCCAAAATTCTTTTTCCATAAAATTTCTTGTGCAAGAACAAAAGATGAAGCATAAATGCAAAAACATAATATCGAAATTTTTAGAAATCTACTTTTCATTATTGGTATTTTATTGGTTAATAATATTTTTGAGACAAAGCTTACCACTTATTTGGAAGTCGGATATGGGCTCACAAAAGTAGTGCGAAAATACAAAAAATGACATTCCATGTGCAAATTTGCTTCCTATTATTGAGAATGGATATCCATAAATATCTTTATCTTCATTTTATTTCTTCTTCTTTAAACTTTCATCACCAAAAGAATAAGTAATACCAACAATAGCATTAAAGCCGATGTTTTTAAAATCGTAATATTTAGCAAAATGTTGAAATCCAATATTATTAATGGTAGCAAAACAGGAAAAACGTTTGGTTATTAAATATTCAAATCCTGCTCCAAAATTCAAAACAGGTCCCATAGGAATGGGCGTATAACCTCCTAAATATGGATCATTATGAGCCGGAGGAAAATATAGAGGCAATTCTTCTTCTGTGAGAGGTCGTGCTCCATAACTGCCAAAACCTAATTTCATATTCAAATCAAAAATAAATTTTTCTTTCAAATAATATTTTCCAGCAAAAGCAACCTCCCAAGTGGGTTTATACCAAGGGTATAAAAGGTTTTTTAGATTAAAATATCCCCAATAATTTCCTTCCAAATTCAAATACAATCTATTCACCACTTGCCAGTTGAGGTTGGCGCACACATTCAATAACCCTACATCAGAATACACTACGTCGAATTGATTTTTTAATAAAGAGTTTTTATCTATGAAGAAAAACGCCATATCTCTAATTTTGGGCGAGTAACGGGCAGAAATATGATAATTCAATTTTTTAAACAAATTCCCTTTTACCCCTCCAAAAATGCTGATTTGCGTTTTGGTAAATTTTAGTGAATCCAATCCGGATTTTAAAAATGGATTTTCATAGAGTAAATCTTTGAGAGAATTGTATTTGGTATTTCCATCTAACCCTGCATAGATACTTAATATTCCGGGAACAATTCCTAACTGAACCTCCGCAACCGGATATACAGGACATTGCGCTTTATCATCCGGATAAAGTGTAGTAAAACTTTTAATAATGGGAAGCCCTATTCCTAAACGGATATGATATTCTCTTACTGAAAATTTAACGGTAGGTATAAACTCAATCTTAAAACTGCTTCTTGTTAAATCTACAATAGGATGGATATCAGGATTCCATCCGTTTTCATCCATTTCATTATACCAATTATGAATATAAGAATCAAAATTAAAATCCAACTGCGGACGTAGCGAGCCATTAAGTTTTTGAAACATAATATCATAAGCAAAAACAGAAGCTACGCCAATATGATTTTCCATATCTTCTCTGTAAGTATAAAGAAAATCGTAATTCAAACGCACATCCTGTTTAAGTTTTTTGTCTTCCGGCACAAAATTGGATCGTAGTCCAACTTCAGCGTGCAGATGATGAAAGTTATTTTTTAAAGAATCTCTGTACGGTTTTTCATAACAATAATATAAAGGATCGGGCGTATATTCTCGACTAAAACCGTACAAATGTGCTACTTCATGGTTATAACCCACAGAAGAATAAAGGGTTTGGTTTTGGAAAAAAGTATTAAAAAATAGTTGGGTACGGGTATCGCTAAATGGGGAGTAAGCGTAGTTTTTCATGGTTTTTCCAATAGGGGGCGCCCAGCCGGAGATGTGACTGGCATTAAGCCCATAAGAGAATTTTGAATTATCAAAATTATGAATAGAAAGTTCGCCAAGCGGGGTAATTGGATATCCAAAACCTATTTTAAGAAAATTTCGGTACAGTTTTTTCATCACTTCTCCGGGTAGTTTTACCGGTTTTATGGGAGTGGGGGCAAAAGAGAGTTCCATAGATTGCGGAACTATCTCATATTCAAAATCTACAGACTCCTGAGGAGTTTCAGGAATTTGCGCAGGTTGCGTGATCTTTTGAAAGTTTTGAAGTTTCGGCGTAAAATCTAATCTAAATCTTGCTGTGTCAATAGGTTGTGAAAAAGAAAAACTCACAAAAAGAAAGAAAATTGAAGTTCCCAGTATTTTTTTCATAAAAAAAACAATTTACCCCTTGACAAACGTAATTTTCAAACATATATTTGCAGCGCATCAAAAAAAAATCTACAATTAATCTAAATCAACTCATCATGATCTCAGAAAAACTACTTCATTATGTTTGGAAAAACCAATGGTTTACCAAAGAAGATTTACAAACTATTCACAAAAAATCTGTTTCAATTATTAATCAAGGATTTCCACATCAAGACGCAGGTCCCGATTTTAAGCAGGCAATTATTAAGATTGGCGGCGTTACCTGGGCAGGAAACGTGGAGATTCACATCCGTTCTTCCGACTGGTATAAACATGAACATCAAAACGATATGAAGTACAATTCGGTAATACTGCATGTGGTGTATGAACACGATCGGGAAGTTTTTATTGAAGAAAAAAATCCTTTACCTACGTTGGAATTGAAATCTTTATTATCTTCTCAACTATTGTTAAGATACAGCCAATTAGTAAACGCCTTACACCCACTTCCTTGCGAAGCATATATCGAAAAAATAACTCCATTAACGATAGAAGCGTTTCTTGCGCGATTGTTTCACGACAGAATGGTAAAAAAACAGAAATCTATCTTTGAAATATTACATAGTTTTTCGGAAGATTGGGAGCAAGTTCTGTTCTACGTTTTGTGTCAAAGTTTTGGATTTAAGACTAATGCGCCTGCCTTTGAGATGTTGGGCAAAGTTTTACCATTCAAAATAATAAAGAAACATTTGGATTCTCATTTACAAATTTCCGCACTTATTTTTGGGCAGGCTGGAATGTTGGATGATGAATTGGAAGATTCTTATTATCAATCATTACAAAACGAATATTTATATCTAAAAACCAAATACAGACTGATTCCGGTAGATGTAAAGAATTGGAATTTGTTGCGTTTGCGTCCTCATAATTTTCCATGTATTCGGTTGGCGCAATTAGTGGAAATTATTTTTCATCATCGTGATCTGTTTACTAAAATCACTGATTTTCACAATATTTCATATTTTGAAAACCTATTTGTTAATAAAATAGATGAGTATTGGAAAACGCATTATTATTTTGGAAAAACGAGTAAGGCAAGTGATAAAATTATGGGAGAAAAAAGTTTTCAGTTACTTTTAATTAATGCGCTCGTACCTTTTTTGTATTCTTACGGCACCTTTATCGGAAATGAAAAACTGCAAGTTTATGGCTTACGCATTCCGGAATTGTTGCCGTTTGAAGAGAATCATATCACAAGCCGGTATCAACAGATTGGTTTTTGCGCCAAACACGCGGTTAATTCGCAAGCGTTGTTGGAATTACATTATGAATATTGCGAAAAAAAACGGTGTATTGATTGTGTAATTGGGCAAAAGGTGGTGAGTATGGAATGATTTTTCGTATATGCAAGGCACGATAAATTNGTTTCGGTAGGGGCGTTGCGCGCAACGCCCCTACGGGATACCACCAAAATTCACGAAATATTGACAACGAAATGAATGAATATATGTCTTCCATTTCACCAAAATCGGGTGAAATGGGTACAATTGTTCGTGCTTTTAAATCTGCCGTAACAAAAAATATACATCTTGCTGGGTATGGCTTTGAATGGCAACGCAATTATTACGAACATATTATTCGCGATTATGGAGATTTTTTTCGTATTGGTGATTATATTACAAATAACCCTACCCGATGGGAAAAAGATTGTTTCTATGTGAAAAAACAATAGGGCATATCGTAATTAAAACAATATTCCATTTATTTCACCGCTCTCTCTCTTACAATTTCAATGTCGCCCTCAATTTCCGGTACCCCTCCAACGTTGCTTTGATTTTCTCTTTATTGGAAAGTATCAACTAATAATGCTCTCGCCCATATCTTTCAATGATTCTAAAAAGTATCATATTAATTTCTTATTTCCAAACGAGAAAAAACGCATTTTCCATTAATAATGAGTAAATTATTTTCGTTATTGGGTTGGTTGGGAAATCGTTTGTCTTCAATGGCACTGAAAACGCTTTCGGTATTGATTTTTACCGTCCATTCTGCGGGAATCCAAATCGTGCAACTCCCAAACACTAATGAGATATCAACAATAGCATTATTTTGATTTTGGATGATACATTTTCTAAGATCAATGATTTGGGAACCAAAAACAGTATTAAAAATACCTCCTGTAAAATTTTCGTTTAAGTAACTTTTTTCATTACTGCCGAAAATGACCTCACTTTTTACAAATCCATCTTTCATTTCATGAAGATTAGAACCATACTTTTTACCTCCCCATTTATTATCCGTGTTGTTTCCTTTGGTAAAAATTTGCTGAATAATGATGACAAT
>JGI24702J35022_10001907_pt1 | contig 12835 bp, 9 predicted proteins | sample TergutTh196P4_FD_35022 | JGI IMG/M metagenome (IMG submission 35022)
CCGACTTTATCGGCGAATCACTCACTTCCATCTTCGATGCCAAAGCCGGTATTGCGCTGACGGATAAATTCGTAAAAGTTGTTTCGTGGTACGACAACGAGTGGGGTTATCCTGCAAAGTATTGGACTTAATCGCCCACATGGCGAAAATCAACGGTTAAAAAAACCGTATCCAATCGAAAAAAAGCTGCATTCCACCCAATGCAGCTTTTTTTATGTCAGGGGGACGGAGAAATTGACATAATGTCAATTTCTCCGTCCCCCTGACATACTATCTTATGGTCTTTTTTTTGGCATGATATTTGTGGTATTCCCAAAGAAATTACTAATTTTGCAGGGCATGAGCGAAAAATATATGACAACTAATTATTCAAGACAATTACTGAATGTAATTGAATACAGTCGCGAAGAAGCGACCCGGCTTCAAAACATTCTAATCGAACCCGACCATCTTATGCTTGGAATCATTCGTGATGAAGGATGTAAAGCAACCGGTCTACTCAAAGAACTTAACGTAGATTTACAGGTTATCAAAAAAAGCATTGATTATGTATACAACGGTTTTACACCCTCTTACTTGACTCCGCCGAGCCAAATCAACGTGAGTCCGGCAACCCAAAAGGTACTTCGTATGAGCATTCTCGAAGCGCGTCTTTTTAAAAGCGACTATGTAGGAACAGAACATCTGTTATTGGCCATTTTGAGAAAAGACAAGTTTGATGTTGCAGCCATATTAAACAAAATGGGGGTTACTTACCAAACCATATATAATATGCTGGCCATTCCGGCAGGAATCAAAACGTTAGATGAAAAAGACGGATTGGTTGAGATTCGTTTCGGTTTCACCGAAGACGATGAAGATGATGATGATGAGTCTTTTGCATCATTCCATAAAGAACAGACGCCGTCGCCGGCCAAGAGCAACCAGCCGCAAACGAAACCATCGAACGATACCCCGGTACTCGACAATTTCGGCACAGATATGACCAAAGCGGCTGCCGAAGGCAAGTTAGACCCTATCGTAGGCCGTGACAAAGAGATACAACGGTTGGCACAGATTTTAAGTCGCCGCAAGAAAAATAATCCGGTACTTATCGGACAACCGGGAGTAGGTAAGTCAGCGATCGTCGAAGGTTTGGCACAGCGTATCATACAGCGTAGAATCTCGCGTGCGCTTTACGATAAAAGAGTGATCAACTTAGATTTGGGTGCAGTCGTGGCAGGCACCAAGTATCGCGGCCAGTTTGAAGAACGCATCAAAGCCATACTGAATGAACTGACAAAAAATCCGAATATCATTCTGTTTATCGACGAAATACATACGTTGGTAGGGGCAGGATCGGCCTCAGGCTCTATGGACGGCGCCAATATGCTCAAACCGGCGTTGGCTCGNGGCGACCTGCAATGTATAGGCGCCACAACGTTAGACGAATACAGGAAAAGCATCGAAAAAGACGGAGCGCTGGAACGACGCTTTCAGAAAGTGCTCGTCGACCCGACAACCCCTGAAGAAACATTGCAGATCCTTCAAAATATTAAAGGTCGGTATGAGGAACACCATAAAATGATTTATACGGACGAAGCATTGGAGGCATGTGTCAAATTGACAGAGCGCTATATCACCGACCGTTTCTTTCCCGACAAAGCCATCGATGCGATGGATGAGGTCGGCTCACGCGTACATATCACTAATATTGTGGTTCCTCCCGGCATCGAAGAATTGGAGGCTAAGATTGAGGCCACCAAAAATGAAAAATTAGCCGCTGTCAAATCACAGAATTTCGAACTGGCAGCCGGCTTCCGTGATACCGAACGACAATACCTGACGGAATTGGAAAATGCCAAAGCGATTTGGGAAAAAGAGATGCATCAACATCGTCAGACAGTTGATGAGGAACAGGTTGCAGAAGTAGTTGCCATGATGTCGGGNATTCCCGTACAGCGGATTGCNCAAACTGAGAACGCACGGCTGCGTAAGATGGGCGATATCTTGAAAGAGAAAGTGATNGGACAAAACGAAGCCGTTGATAAAATAGCAAAGGCCATCCAACGAAACCGCATCGGACTGAAAGACCCTAAGAAACCTATCGGTACGTTTATGTTTCTTGGGCCTACCGGCGTAGGAAAAACATATTTAGCTAAAAAATTAGCGGAATACCTGTTCGATTCGGTTGACGCCCTGATTCGGATTGATATGAGCGAATACATGGAGAAATTCACCGTTTCCCGCCTGATAGGCGCTCCTCCCGGATATGTAGGTTATGAGGAAGGCGGGATTCTGACAGAAAAGGTTCGCCGCAAACCATACTCCATCGTTTTATTAGACGAGATGGAAAAAGCGCATCCCGACGTGTACAATATCCTGCTGCAAGTATTGGACGAAGGCCACCTGACAGATAGTCTGGGACGAAGGATTGACTTCAAGAACACCATCCTGATTATGACCTCCAATATCGGAACGCGCCAGTTGAAAGATTTCGGACGGGGCATAGGCTTTCATGTGGCAGGTGAAGGCGAAACCGACCGCGATTTTTCACGCAACGTAATCCGCAAGGCGCTTGAGAAAAAGTTTGCGCCCGAATTTCTGAACCGTGTCGACGATGTAGTCATGTTCGACCAGTTGGACAAGGATTCCATCAACCGCATTATCGACATCGAACTGAGCGATGTATACCAACGCCTCGAAGGCTTGGGATACCCTATCCGCGTAACCGACGAAGCCAAAGAATTTATCGCATCGAAAGGGTATGATGTTCAGTTCGGAGCGCGCCCCCTGAAACGCGCCATCCAAAAATATATCGAAGACGAATTAGCCGGAATTATCCTCGAAGGTACTGTCGGACAAGGCGATACCATCGTCATGGGATACGACAGGGAAAACGACCGGATGACAAATGAAATAATAAACATATGGCAACACAAGGCAATATTGGGGTGACAAGTGAGAATATATTCCCCATCATCAAAAAATTCCTGTACAGTGATAACGAGATTTTTCTTCGTGAGTTGATTTCAAATGCAATCGATGCAACCCAAAANCTGAAAACCCTGTCTTCGGTCGGCGATTTCAAAGGCGAATTAGGCGATTTGACCATCCGTGTGAAGATTGAAGGGAAAAAACTGATTGTTTCAGACCGGGGCATCGGGATGACGGCAGAAGAAATCGAAAAATATATTAACCAGATTGCATTTTCGGGCGCCGAAGAATTTGTGGAGAAATACAAAAATGATGTTTCATCCATCATCGGCCATTTCGGTCTGGGCTTTTACTCGTCGTTTATGGTTGCAAAAAAGGTGGAGATTGTTACCAAATCCTGCCTTGAAGATGCAGTACCTGTGAAATGGAGCTGCGAAGGAACGCCTGCATTTACGCTGAAAGAAACAAAAAAGGAAGATCGCGGTACAGATATCATCCTGCATATCGACGACGAAAACAAAGACTTTCTCGAAAAGACAAAGATTCAGTCGTTGCTTACCAAATATTGCCGTTTTCTGCCATTGTCGATTGCCTTCGGCAAAAAACAGGAATGGAAAGACGGTAAGTATGTCGATACGGACGAAGACAATATCATCAACGACACCCAACCTGCATGGGTACGCAAACCCACCGACCTGAAAGAAGAAGACTACCGGAAGTTTTACCGCGACTTATATCCGATGAGCGACGACCCGCTGTTCTGGATACATCTCAATGTGGACTATCCGTTCAACCTGACGGGTATTCTCTATTTTCCGCGTATCAAAAGCAATATCGACCTGAACCGGAATAAGATTCAACTATTCTGCAACCAGGTTTTTGTGACGGATTCGGTCGAAGGCATCGTACCCGAATTTCTGACCCTCTTGCATGGCGTGCTCGACTCACCCGATATCCCGTTGAACGTATCGCGTTCGTACCTGCAGAGCGACCGGAATGTGAAAAAGATTTCGACCCATATCACCAAAAAAGTAGCCGACCGGTTGGAAGAAATATTCAAGTCCGACCGTCCACAGTTTGAAGAAAAATGGGACAGCCTGAAACTGTTTATCCAATACGGCATGTTGAGCGACGAGAAATTCTACGAACGCGCCATCAAGTTTGCCTTGTTGAAAGATGTGGACGACACGTATTTCACACAGGAGGAATACCTGAAACTCATCCAAAGTGAACAGACTGATAAGGACGGCACAACCATCTACCTGTATACGACGAATAAAAACGACCAATACAGTTATATTCAGGCGGCTAAAGACAAAGGATACAGCGTTCTGGTGATGGACGGACAGTTGGATGTACACGCCATCAGTCAATTGGAACAGAAATCGGAGAAGACACGTTTTGTGCGTGTCGACAGTGATACGATTGATAATCTTATCCGTAAGGAAGAGAATAATACCGTTCACCTGAACGATGACCAACAAACAGCGCTGAGGGAAATGTTCAAAAGCCAGCTTCCTGTGATGGAAAAGATTGAGTTCAACGTAGCCTTCGAAGCACTGGGTGAACAGGCTAATCCGGTGATGCTGACACAGAGTGAATATATGCGGCGGATGCGCGAAATGTCGTCGTTGCAGCCCGGAATGTCGTTCTATGGCGAAATACCCGACAGTTACAACTTGGTTCTAAATACAGACCATCTGTTGGTGAAAAATTTGTTGGCCGACGAAGATACGAACTGTGCCGACCGTATCAACCCGATTCAGGCCGATATCAAAGGCTGGGAAGCCCGGCAATCCGACCTTCGGGCGACGCAAAACAAAAAGAAAACAGACGAAATCACGGAGACGGAAAAGGAAGACCTCGCCAACACCAATAAGAAGTTGGACGAACTGCGCGACGAGCGAAATGCCATATTGGCGGAATATGCCGGAAACAATGCAAATGTCAGTCAGTTAATCGACCTTGCGCTGCTCGGCAACGGCCTGCTGAAAGGCGAAGCGCTAAGCCGTTTTATCAAACGCAGCGTTTCAATAATGAATAATTAAAAAAAAAATCATTTTTTTTGCATTATATTAAAAAAGTATAATATCTTTGCATCGCAAAAACAGAAAAGAAATGAACCAGTTTGTTTTCACATATTATTTTTACTACTTTTACCGGGACAAGGTAAAGGCAGGAAATGATATGTAAAGTTTTTGTGTTGAAATTCAATAAATATAAAACAAAAAATCCTGCCGAAGCAATCGGCAGGATTTTTTTAGTTAAAAACGGATAGAATTAATGAATAAAAAAACAAGACAATGAGAAAAGTAGCAATTCAGGGGATTGCAGGTTCATATCATGATGTGGCTGCACGGAATTATTTTGAAGGCGAAAAAATTGAAATTATCGGATGTGATTCATTCAAGGAAGTAATTAAAAATGTGTGCGACGATCCATCGGTAGTCGGTTTTATGGCCATAGAAAATACGATAGCCGGCAGTCTGCTGCAAAATCATGAATTAATNCATAAGAGTGGATGTGTTGTTATCGGCGAATACAAACTGCGGATATCTCATGCGCTGGCTGCGCTGCCGGGCACCAAAATATCGGATATAAAAGAAGTACATTCTCATCCCATCGCATTGATGCAATGTACTGAATATCTTGATACGCTGCCTGAAATAAAAAGAGTGGAAACGGAAGATACAGCCAAAAGCGCCCAATGGATCGCTGAAAATAATTTGTCAGGACGTGCGGCGATATGCGGCAACTTAGCTGCGGAAATGTTTGGACTTGAAGTACTTGCTGAAGGGATTGAAACCAATAAACGGAATTTCACGCGATTCCTTGCCATAGCTGACACATGGGCAGCTGAAGAGTTGCAACAAGGCATCATCAAAAACAAATCATCGCTTGTATTTCTGCTTCCCCATATTGCGGGCAGTTTGTCGAAAGTGCTATCCATACTTTCATTTTATGATATGAATTTATCAAAGATACAATCATTNCCTATCATTGGACGCGAATGGGAGTATCAATTTTATGTAAACCTCACTTTCGATGATTATACAAGATATAAACAGGCTTTAGATGCAATCATACCATTAACAAAAGATTTAAAAATATTAGGCGAATATGCAGAAGGACAACAAAGTGTATAGTATCGTTCCTGCTTCAAGAACAGGAAGTGTCGAAGAATATTACTTTTCGAAGAAACTCAATGAAATTGCCGCGATGCGTGCTGCCGGCAAAGACGTAATTAACCTGGGTATCGGAAGCCCCGACCTTCCTCCTGCGAGCGAAGCGATTGAGGTGTTTTGTCGGGAGATACGGAAAGACGATGTGCATGGTTATCAGCCATATACGGGGATTCCGGCGCTGCGTGAAGGGTTTGCGGATTGGTACCAAACATGGTATGGAGTGAATCTCAATCCATTAACAGAGATTCAGCCGTTGATAGGTTCAAAAGAAGGGATTCTGCATATTTCGATGGCCTTCCTGAATCCGGGCGATGGCGTGTTGGCGCCCAATCCGGGTTACCCGACATATCATTCGGTAAGCAAATTAGTAGGCGCTAACCTGATCTTATACGAACTGAAAGAGTCGAATCACTGGTATCCCGATTTGAAAAAGTTGGAACAAATGGATTTGAGCCATGTGAAACTGATGTGGACAAACTATCCCAATATGCCCACCGGCGCTAACGCAAGTATGGAGTTGTATACACGTCTGGTTGATTTCGGACATCGTCACGGCATCGTGATATGTAATGACAATCCATACAGTTTTATCCTGAATGATAATCCTTTAAGTATATTAAGCGTGCCCGGCGCCAAGGATATATGTATCGAACTCAATTCCATGAGTAAATCGCACAATATGCCGGGTTGGCGTATGGCTATGCTGGCTTCGAACGAACAGTTTGTGCAGTGGGTTTTGAAAATCAAAACGAACGTTGATTCAGGCCAGTTCGGACCGATGCAATCGGCTGCTGTTGAGGCATTGAAAGCGCCGAAAGCATGGTATGACGGAATGAATGCCGTATATCGCAGCAGGCGGGAGTTGGCAGGCAGGATCATGCATACGATGGGATGTCGTTATGACGAAAATCAGGTGGGCATGTTTTTATGGGGCAGGATTCCTGACTCGGAGATAAGCGGTGAAGCGCTGGCAGATAGAATTTTATGCGATGCCAATGTGTTTATCACACCCGGTTCTGTTTTCGGAAGCGCCGGTGATCGCTATGTCCGCATCTCGTTATGCTGTAAGAATGACGTATTGGAAGAAGCATTAAAAAGAGTTCAAGGTTCCGGGTTCAAGACTGGGCATACCCCGTCTCTACATTAAATCTTTAAATTTTTAAATCTTTAAATATATAATATGGAAAAAATGAATTTCGAATCAATTGTATTGCCGGGCATCGATCCGAAGCGTCCGATCGTCATATCCGGCCCATGTAGCGCTGAAACAGAAGAACAGGTATTACAGACTGCCCGCGGGCTTGCCTCCAAAGGTATCAGGATGTTTCGTTCAGGCATCTGGAAACCACGTACCAAGCCGGGTGGTTTTGAAGGGGTCGGGTCTGTGGGGTTGCCTTGGTTGAAACGTGTCAAAGAAGAAACAGGCATGTACACGGTCATCGAAGTAGCTACGCGCGACCATGTTTTTGAAGCCTTGAAAGCCGGCATCGATATCTTATGGATTGGTGCGCGTACGGTGGTCAATCCTTTTGCCGTACAGGAAATTGCCGATGCACTGAAAGGCATAGATATCCCCGTCCTGATTAAGAATCCGGTGAATCCAGATCTGGAATTGTGGATTGGCGCTATACAACGCATATATAGTGCAGGTATTCATCGTATTGGCGCTGTCCACAGGGGCTTTAGTTCGTACGACAAGAAGTTGTATCGGAATCTGCCATTGTGGCATATCCCGATTGAATTACGTCGCCTTTATCCTGATTTACCCATATTTTGCGACCCGAGCCATATCGGAGGCAAGCGTGAACTCATTGCTCCGTTAAGTCAACAGGCGATGGATATGAATTTTGACGGATTATTTATCGAATCGCACTATCGTCCTGATGAAGCATGGAGTGATTCAGCCCAGCAAATCACACCGGATGTATTAGATTTCACCCTGAATATGTTGGTTATTCGCGATGCCACACAAACGACAGAAAATCTGGCAGAACTGCGTCGTCAGATTGACGGGGTGGATGATAATCTGTTGGAATTGCTGGCCAAGCGGATGCGTATTTCGCGCGAGATAGGCGTTTATAAAAAAGAACATAACATGCCGATACTTCAGACACCACGTTATGTTGAGATATTGGAAGACAGGACAAAAGCCGGCGCTACAATGGATCTAAATACGGATTTTGTGGAAAAAATACTGCGTGAGATTCACGAGGAATCCATTCGCCAACAAGTAATTATCATGAACCGAAAATAATAGATAAACAGATGAGAATAATGATTTTAGGTGCAGGAAAGATGGGTTCTTTCTTTACCGATTTACTTAGTTTTGAGCACGAGGTGGCTGTCTTGGAGAAAGATCCACTACGGATGCGTTTTATTTACAATGCCATACGAATGCAGTCGCCCGATGAAATTAAGGACTTCAAACCTGAGTTAGTGATTAATTGTGTGACGCTGAATCATACGATTGATGCTTTCAAGGCTATCTTTCCTTATTTAGAACCGAACTGTATTATTTCCGATGTGGCATCCGTCAAAAATAAGTTACAGGATTTTTACGCTACCTGTGGCTTCCCGTATGTATCGACCCACCCGATGTTTGGACCGACTTTTGCCAATCTCGGTTACTTGGAGAAAGAAAATACAATTATCATTACCGAAGGCAATCATTTGGGTAGGGTGTTTTTTAAAGACTTGTACAGCAGACTGAAACTGAACATCTTCGAATACTCATTTGAAGAGCACGACAAGGTGGTGGCTTATTCTTTGGGTATTCCGTTTGCCTCGACCTTAGTATTTGCCGCTACGATGGTTCATCAGGATGCGCCGGGTACGACATTCAAACGCCACATGAAGATTGCGCAAGGATTGATGTCGGAAGATGATTATTTGTTGTCGGAGATTCTCTTTAACCCCCGCACCCCGGGACAGATTTCGCGTATTCAGGAAGAATTGAATGTATTACAGGATATTATCCAACAAAAAGATTCGAATGCGATGAAAGATTATTTGGCACGTGTAAGAAAAAAAATCAAATGACATACTGTTTATTGTTAGCGTTATATTATCTTTGTCGCATTGGTTAATAGATTTAAAGATTTAAAGACTCAAAGATTTAAATTTTTAAATTATTAAATTTTTTAAATATTTAAATTATATGTTATATTTATCCACCAAAGAGAAATACCGGAAATACGCATTGATATGCTTGATTCTCCTGTTGGGATTCCTTATTATCAAGGTGTTATGGCCATTTGTCAATGGCTTGATGGCGGCTTTCACCATTTTTGTGCTTGTTCGTCAGCAAATGGTTTACCTGACGAAGAAACGTAACTTCAACAAAAATCTATCCACTGTATTGATATTATTGGAAGTCATCGCCATTATTATTGTGCCGGTCTTTTTTCTTTCATCGGCATTGATAGGCAAGATACAGACAATCAATGTCGATATCACCGTGTTGACAGAGATAATCCAGCAATTCGAGAAATTGATCAAAGATCGATTTGATTATGATTTGTTGAATATGGACACATTGAATACCTTGTCCGGTTATTTGACTAAAGCGGTTCAATTTATCGTTGGACAGGCAAGCGGGTTGGTCATTTCATTTATCGTAATGATTTTCCTCCTTTATTTTATGTTAGTTGATTACCTGAAGATGGAACAATACGTATTGGATTTGCTTCCATTCAATGAGCAGAACAGGGATGAAATAGCGCGTGAGATTTTTATCATCGTGCGTTCAAACGCTATCGGAATACCCTTATTGGCTATTTTTCAGGGGCTTATTGCCTATTTTGGATACCTGTTTTTCGGCGTTCCAAGTGCACTTTTTTTCGCCTTTTTAGCCTGTTTTGCCACAATTATTCCATTGGTTGGAGGCGGTTTGGTCTGGGTGCCGTTGATGGTATACTTAGCAATCATTGGCGACTGGTACAATGCCATAGGTTTGGCTATCTGTTATGTAGTCTTTGTGGTTAGTTCGGATAATCTCTTTCGGCTTATTATCCAAAAAAAGTTAGCCAATATCCACCCGTTGATCACTGTTTTCGGCGTGTTCTTCGGGTTGTCTGTCTTTGGCTTTTGGGGAATTATTTTTGGTCCGTTGCTATTATCGATGCTTTTTTTGTTAATCAAGATTTTCAAACGCGAATACTTAGATAAAGTTGAAAATTGAAAATTTTCAACTTTATCTGCTCCCCCGTAGAGGCGGGTCTACTATGGCCGCCACCACCATATCACCGGTAACATTCACTGAGGTGCGCAACATATCTAACGGCCTGTCGATACCCAGAATCAATGCCAATCCCTGTGCAGGAATACCGACCGACGTTAATACCATCGTCATGACCACATAACTACCACCGGGAACACCCGGCGTACCGATAGATGAAAGGGTCGTCATAATAATAACCGTTAATATCTGACTTAAAGTCAAGTCTAATCCAAGCACCTGGGCAATGAAAATGATAGAGATAGCCTGGAAACAACTTGTTCCGTCCATATTGATGGTTGCACCGAGCGGCATCACAAACGAACATGTCTCTTCACTTACGCCTAACTTGTTTTTGGCCGTGTCCATCGTTACAGGTAAGACGGCAGAACTTGAACTTGTACTGAAAGCAAGGAGTTGCAACGGATAGGCTGCCTTCAGAAATTGCTTGCAAGGAATACGCGCAAAAAGTTTAGCCAACAAAGGGTAAAAGCAAAGAATCAGAAACAGCAACCCGCCTACAACAGTAACTCCGTAAACTGCTAAAGCGCTAAACAAGCCGATATCGCCCGACGTATCAACGACTAATCCAGCCATCAATGCCATCACACCGAATGGCGCTACCCCGATGATATAATTAACCATTTTCAGGATGATGTCATTCAGCGCATTAAACAAATCGATCACCGGTTTTATTTTTTCTTTCCCTACACTTAATGCCGCAATGCCAAAAAACAAGGCAAAAAATATGATTTGCAACATATTGCGATTATTGCCTATGGCACTGATAAAATTATTGGGCACAATATCGTTGATGAAATTGAGCGGTCCTTCCTGCTTGCGTTGTTCTTCCATCACGGTACTCACCGTTTGGCTGTATGTTTGCTCCAGGGTATTGGTTTGTCGGGCATCGAAGAAACGCCCGGGTTTGATCGTTGTCACCAACGTTACTCCGATCAGAATAGCAATTACGGTTGTAATAAGATACAAACCAACCGTTTTCAATCCCATCTTCGAAAACTTGCTGATATCGCTCATTCCGATTACACCCTTGACAAGCGATACAAAGACCAACGGAACAGCCACCAACTGAAGCAGCCGGATAAATAATTGTCCCCAGGGCTTCACCCAATCCGTAACAATTTGTTGACCACCCACACTCAATGTGATGATCCCTGCCAAAATCCCGATACACATACCGGCCAGAATTTGCAGGTAAACAGGAATTTTTATGCTTGCTTTTCGTTTCACACCCATGCTTTTTTTAAATTCTTGCGCTGCAAATATAGAAGTAATTTTCCACATTACCCACAAACAGATAAAAAAGCCTCATCAAGGACGACATTCGGTTGCCAGTAGAGCGTTTTGTGGTAGTCAGGTCTGTAAGAGCTTTGTGGGATGGAATAATCGGGTGAATAAAAAAAACCTAGGTTGATTGTAACCCGCAAACTTGTACAAATCAGTCCTTACTGTTCTTTCAATCGACAAATCTTTTCCGCTTTTAGTTTGAAAAAAACTTCTGAATCCTGTGCTTTCAATTCACTTTGATTGATTTGGCATAACAGGAAAAAAGACAAATAACATAGAAGAATTCGCATATCTGTATTGTTTAAAATTGTTGTTCTATTGTTTTTTTTCTTTTCAGTAATATACATTTTTATTCTACGCGGATCTTTTCTACCTGCCTGACAATTCGGCCGTCGACGGTTAATCCTTCGATAACAACTGAATAGGTTGTCGGAAAATCGGAAGTGTAAAAATCGAAACTTACTTCTCCTTCTTGGGCAATCACAACATCAGGTTTCCAAAAGATGGTAGTCCGGTAATCGGGAATTGTCAGGTGTTTGGCTTCCAATGTTTCGTATTTGGGCGCATAAAACTCAACAGGCTTCTGATAACCTAAGGGAGTGTAAATGGCAAAATTTGTTTTTTCAATCAGGGGTGAATTGGCTCCTCTGCGGGTTGTTATACTGATAACTCCGTAAGCGCCGCGCATTCCAAATGCTACTGCATTAGCCCCTTTAAAAACATCAATACTTTCAATTTCATTAGCTGAGATATATAATCCCTCCCGCTCAAATCCGTCAACATAGACAACAGGCGGTCTACTTGCTCCTCTGATTGATATTGTTTTTCTTTCTCCTGCTAATCGCTCTGTTACGCCAGGAACAAGCATAACAATCAAATCAACAACTGTTTGTCCGCTAAAATGGTATTTTTCTATTTCTTCTCTTTTTAAGGTTATACTTGAAATATCATTAGCCCAAAATCTCAATCTCGCTTCTTCTTTCTTTTCAATTCTTGGTGCAGTTATCTCCACCTCATCAAGCATAATCAACCTTATATCTTCTTCATATCCGGAGCGCTGTTCTGCCTTTTCTATGAAAGCATCAGTCCCTCCCCGGTCCTCCCCCACAGGGAGGGGAAAGAGAGTGGAGGCGTTTGGCTTCTCCTCCGGTAGTTTCAGCATTACTGTAGGTAAACTTTGAGGAGAATGAACCGGAGAAGGAAACAATTC
>JGI24702J35022_10001909_pt1 | contig 12831 bp, 2 predicted proteins | sample TergutTh196P4_FD_35022 | JGI IMG/M metagenome (IMG submission 35022)
AATAGATTTTAGTTGATAATTTGAATATAATTTTTTTTTGTATTATAAAATATGTTGTTTATTTTTAATATTTTAGCATAATATAATCGTATAAAAATTTATTTCATACATAATTTTTCATACTATATATGTAGCGTGCAAAAATACATTTTTTTATATAAGAACACAAAAAAACATAACCTACTTTTACCTAATTTTTTAAAAAATAAAGGTTTACTTAATCATTATTTTCTTACCAGCACTTCATCAATCATTCCGTATTCTTTGGCTTCGGCGGCAACCATCCAATAGTCGCGGTCGCTGTCTTTCCACACTTCTTCGTAGGTTTTTCCACTGTGATTGGCAATAATTTCGTACAATTCTTTTTTGAGTTTTTGAATTTCGCGGGCTTCAATTTCAATGTCGGAGGCTTGTCCTTGCACGCCGCCCATGGGTTGGTGAATCATTATACGGGAATGAGGCAGTGCAAAACGTTTCCCTTTAGCGCCGGCGCACAACAACACCGCTGACATGGACGCCGCAATACCTGTGCAAATAGTGTGAATATCGGGTTTTAAATATTGCATGGTGTCGTAAATGCCCAAACCGGGATATACGCTGCCACCCGGAGAATTAATGTAAATCTGAATATCCTGATCCGGATTTTGAGATTCTAAAAACAACAATTGCGCCTGAATAATATTCGCAACATCGTCGTAAATAGGAACTCCCAAAAATATAATTCTGTCTTTCATCAATCTTGAAAAAACATCCAACTGCGTGATATTCAATGGGCGTTCTTCTATAATGTAGGGAGTTAAATAATTTTTGGCAATAGATTGGTACTGTTCCAATCTCAAACTGCTAATTCCGTGATGCTTTACTGCATATTTTTGAAATTCGTTTTGCATAAAAGATGATATTAATGATTAGTGATAAAAAACGCAACAATAATAGCACTTATTATATCTTGAAATAGATAAAATAAACGGGGCTACCTTTTTGAGGCAGCCCCGTTATTTCCTTATTTTTTCTGATATACCGGCTTAAAGTCGTCGCGGCGGTTGTGCGTGCGGTTCGGCTCGTTGGTATTCGGCAGTTCGGGCTGGAAGCGCGATAGTGTGCTTGATTCTAATCTTTCACGGGCAATACCTTTGCTAATGAGGTAGTTCTTGGCAGCCTCAGCTCTTCTTTCCCCTAACTTATAGTTATGCGGATCGTTACCCAAATCGCAAGTATTACCAAAGATTACCAATCTAAGTTCCGGATATTTATTCAATATCTCTACTTTTTTATCCAAATCAATGATACTTTCAGGTCTTAATATCGCTTTATCGAGATCAAAGTAGATAGGACCGAATAAGAAATCAATATCTTCGGCGGGGATATAAGACGGAAATTCGCCTTCTTCTTCAACGGGTGGCGCAGGCGGTTCCTGTCTGGGCATATCTTTCAGCGCATCCATAATCTCTTTCAAAATAGAATCTAACGGTTGCGGTTCAAATTTATAGATATACACGGTATCTTTATCACAAGGCGCAAACGATACTTGCGGTTCCTGTTTTTGCGACAGTTTGCCGAGTTTTATGCGCAACCCTATTTTACCTCCATAAGAGAGGGTGCTTACTTTGTCCACATATCTATTTTGATTATCTGCGCCGTAGGTACTGTTAATAATGGAATTATAAGAAATTCCGTTTCCTGGATGGTCTTCTGCGTTGGTAACGTAATCGTTTTCGGGTGCGGGACCTGTGAATAAAGTTTTTTTGGTTTTATCATCCGGTTTTCTGTTAATATCCATTAATCCGTAATCAATAAACGCGCCCAGCGCAATATCCACTCTACGACTTAAAGAGATAAGAATACCGGCTTCTCCTACGGCAGCGATGTTAAATTTGAACTTGTATTTTCCGGTTCCGTCGGATAAAACTTCGCCGGGGTTATAGATGCTGCTGAATGCGTGATAGGGCATTGGTTTTCCTCCAAAACCGCCTAATTCCATATTGTCTTCGGGGTAATAGCCGGAGATCATCAGTTTATGCTGGTCTTCGTTATCTCCGTCCACAATAGCATATTTTGCGGAAAAAGCATATTGGAATTTCGCACCCAGCGACAAATAAAGTCCAAAATACTCTTTTTCCCCAAATTTTTTCTGGAAGTTAATCAATAGCGGCACTTCAATGAATTTACCAGACTGATACTCTTCCCAATTTTGGGTTCGTACCCTAAGTTGATAATCTTTAGGATGCAGGGCAAAGTCATTGTCCACATAATTCCCTAAATCAAACCATTTATCTTCGCGGAAGTCGCCTGATAATAATGCTTTGGTTCGGTAATGGGAAACGCCGGCGCCGAGCGAAAGTCCTACATGTTTAGTAAAGTAGTAACTAAATTGCAATCCGGCTTGTCCACCGAGTAGGATGTCATTTTTTGGGGTAGCAAAATTAATGCCGTTCATTTTGTACTTGAATCCGGTAGGTCCTGCCCCACCCCAAATTGAGATATAAGAACCTTTTTCTTGAGACATCAGTGAAATACTTAAAAGTATTAATAACGATAACAGAATACTCTTTTTCATTTTATTATTTTTTTTTTGTTTATTAATCATTTTAATTTTTCTTTTAATAACTTCGGCAGGGGATTTTTACTCCCCTACCGGTTATTAAAAATACTCGGTTACTTTTGAATTATTAATTTTTCAATAAATTCATTACCGCTTGTTGTAAATACTCTTACCGTATAGACTCCTGTTGCTGCATGAATCGTTACTTCGGTTAAGGAGCCAGTAAGTTTGAATTGTGCAATTATTTTACCCATCATATCATACACGAAAGCGTCTCCGTCGGGTTGTTCGCCGTATGGTAATTGGAGTAAGAAATTCACTTTATCGCCGCTTATGGTTGGGTTAGGATAGATAGTCAGAGTTGATTTGCCTGATTTAGATCCGTCATTAGGAATAAACGGACAGGCTTCATCGTAACTACCGTCTGCTTTGAATGCTTTCACATTATACGCTGCCATCGGTGTAAATCCGCCCTCTTCGGTATAATATTGATCAGATCCCCACAGCGCTATCGGTTGTCCATTTTTATACCACTGATAAGCGACATAGATATTTTCGGCATTAGACACATACATTACGTCATCCCATTTCATTTCAATCTTCACAGGATTTACTTTTACGTTGAAGTAATAGGTCATTGTGCCGCATTCATTGTTGATTTCAACGGAATAAACGCCTGCTTTTGCTTCGCCAAATATATCTTCATAGAAAGCATGGGTTGCATCCGGTATGATTTCATCATTGAAATACCATTGGTATTGAGCGCTACAGTTCAGTTCAACAAATAGATAGAGGTCATCGTTTTCACACAGGATCAGTTCGGCTTCAGACTTATTAACCGCGATTGGCGATCCTTTTACGGTGATGATAATATCTAATGTTTTCACGCAATCGCCGTAAGTAACCGTTAATTTAGCCGGATAATCGCCAAGTTTCACGCCTTGCGGTATCGTTACTATAATTCCGTCTTGCGGTAATGGTGTTTGTTCTATTACGCTAATAAATCCAGCGGCGTTGCCTTCCTGTCCGAATATCAATGTATATTGGGCTCCCTGAATATTAATTTCATATTCTAAGGTAACGGATGGGTCTGCGCTGCAAGCTACCGTAATTGTATTCATACTGAACTCAATATTAGGCATTACCACTACTTGCACTTCACCAATATTTTCATATTCGCATTCGCCTGTTTTTAAGGTAATGAGGTAGGTAACGGTTACATCGGAAGTACTTGTGTTGTATAGAACTTCACCAATATAAGCGTTGTTACCGCTGGCGCCTTCGTTGTTGTTAATATCGGGATCAGGCAATCTTATCCATGATATTTCACTTACAGGAATAGAGGTTGTAATGGTGTATTTGAACGTGCCTCCCGAGCAAGTAGTACCTGCATGGGTAGCGCTTGTCATCGTTGGTTTCGGATTCACCACTATCATAAATATTCTTTCTTCGCCTGACGCGCACTTGTCAAATTTGGCTTTTACTTTTAATGTAGCGGTAATTTGAGATGCGCTGTTATTTGTAGCGACAAAAGAAGGAATTACATCGTATCCTGAGGTTTGTCCCAAACCGATATACCCTGACAATAATGTCCATTCATATACCGTACCTTCAATATTGTTCAAACTTGCAAATGCTTCTGTCAAGTCAATATCGGGCGTTTGTTCGTCTGCACAAAATTCATAAGGTCCAATATTGAGATCTACGGATGGCGTTGGGTTTACAATAATGCTAAAGGTAATGGAAGCGGTGCATTCATGTCCGTACAACGTGAAAGTAGCCGTAACTTCATAAATTGCTTCCAATATCTGGTTGGTAGTATTTACTGCGGTGAAAGCTGGTAACGAACCAGTACCGTTTTCAGCAAGTCCTACGTTTACGCCGTTGGTAAGCGTCCATGAATAGATTACTCCCGGAGCGTTTCCAAATTCAACGCTTTGCGTTTGTTCGCCGTTACAATATACTTTATCCGGTACATCATTGATTTGCGGAACAGGCAATACGGTAATAGTGAACTGTGTGGGTGTTCCGGGGCAATATTTTTCGGGATATTGAGCGTAATTCAACGTTGGCACTACTTCATACACAGCCTCCAATACTGTTGTGCCATCATTCGTAATGGTATAACTTGCAAAGTTTCCGGTACCTGTTAGCGGTAAAGTTGGGATATTACCTGACACCCGTGTCCAAGTGTATGTAGTATTGGTAACGTTTCCTGTAAACAATACCTGAACAGTAGGTTCGTCGGAGCATACGGTTTGTTGTGTAGGCGTAGCGGTTACGGTTGGAGTTGGCAGTATTGACACCGTGAATGTTTTCCATACCGTTTCGGAGCATCCGTTGTAGTTTGCTCTTACGCGATAGTTTGCAATCAAAGGATCGTTACCGGTGTTCGTAGCCAAGAAGCCGGGGAATATATCGGTACCATTTGTTGCTATTGGTAACACAGTGCCGCTCACATATTCCCACGTATAGGTAGCCAGCGGATTGTTTCCGGTAAATGTATATGCGGGTGCGATTTCGCCGTTGCAATATACAAAGTTCGGAACTTCGTTGGTTTCTAATGCGGGTTGTACGGTAATGCTGAATTGTGTTGGAAGACTTGTGCAGGAATATGCAGGATAATCTTCGTAATTCAATACCGCTACTACATCATAAATAGCATAGATTGGGAAAATATCCGGATTGTTCAGTACTATTCCTGTGATATTTCCTTCGCCTGTTGGCGGCAGAGCAGGAATAAGACCTTCAATTCTTGTCCAACGGTAGGTAACATCTTCCACATTTCCGCCGAAGGTAATATCTTCAAAGGTTTGACCTGAGCAGATGTTTTGATCTTGCGGAGTAGCGGTTGGTATTCCCGGAGTGGGCAGGATTACGATATTGAAGTAATTCCATTCATACTCATAGCATGTCAGGTTGTCGAAACTGTAACTTGCCAGCACTCTATATTTACCAACCAACGGGGTGTTGCCCGGGTTGTAGGCTTCAAAGCCGGGTATGTAGTTTTCGCCTGAGGCGGGAATTCCTGGTATCATCGTGCTGCCCGGTTCGTTTACAAATTCCCATTCAAAGAATACATCAGGAATTGAACTTGCAAAGTCGTATCTTGGAACGGTGGTAGCATTACAGTACACCATATCATCCACATTTGTAGTAACCGGTCTTGGATTAACGGTTATTAAGAAGTATTCCGTTTCGCCGAGACATCCGTGTTCGTTCACCGGAGTAACGCCATACAATGCGGTTACATATTCAAATCCATCATTGGTAGCGACAAACGCCGGCATTGTATTCAAACCTTCCGTAGCTGTTAGCCCGAAGTCGTAACCATATACACGTTTCCACAGGAATGAGGCGGCGTTGTCATCACCTACAAAGGTATATTCGGGTACTTCTTCGCCATCGCAATAGATAAAGTTATGGATGTAAACCACCGGAAGTTGTTCTACTTCAATGGTTATTTCTAACGCATCTGCTGCATGGGTTGCACAACCGGTAAGTCTATTCACTGCAATAGCATAAACCGTATGCGAAGTAGCCTTCTTATAATCTGTATAGATATTATTAAACGGAATGGTACACTCGGCATCCAAATAGTAGTAAATTCGTACTAATGCAGGATTGTAAGAGATGAAACTATCCAGCATATCTTCGGTAATTATATCGCCGTCGCAAACGGTTAGAATTGCGCCTTCAGCAATTGTTGGAGCATCCGGCAGCGGATTCACCGTAATAGTCAGCGCTAATGCGTCTTCAATATCGGTAGCGCAGCCGTGCGCAATGCTTCTTGCAATGATATAAACCGTATGTGAAGTAGCCACATCATAATTGGTAGTAATGTTAGAGAACGGTATGGTGCATTCAGCATCCAAATAAAATTCCAACGTAACTTGATTATGATTATAAGCCAACATGCTGAACAACAATTCGAGATCAATCACTTCGCCTGAGCAAACGCTCGTATTTATATTTTGTACTACAAGCGGCGCTTCGGGTCTCGGATTAACCACAACGGTTAATGCCAATGCGTCTTCTGCATTCGTAGCGCAACCGGTGGTGATATATCTTGCAATTACATAGATCGTATGGTGGTTAAATGCGGCGTAATAGGTGGTAATATCGGAGAACGGTATGGTACAAGCCGCATCTAAATAGAACTCAACGGTTACTTCCGTATCATCGTACTCAATGAAACTGTACAACAGCGCTTCAGTAATTACCTGCCCGTCGCACACGCTCATGTCTGAGCCTGTAATGATAACCGGAGCATTCGGTCTCGGATTCACTACGATGGTCATCACTAACGCATCTTCTACGGGATTTGAGCAAGAACTGCCTGAGTAGTAAGCCAACGCATAGAAAGTATGCGTGGTAGCCACTGAGTAATCAGTCAGTACGTCCCAAGTGAGTTTTACCTTACAATCTTCATCTATAAAGAATACATATTCGTAATCCGGATTTGCGTCAATGAGGCTGAGCAGGAAGTCGTTCGTAATATAATCTCCGTCGCACACTTCGGCGATAGCGTCGTCAGCCCATTCGGGAGCATCGGGTATCGGATAGATGGTAACGTGAACAGCAGTACGTTCGCTTTCGCAAGCGCCGTTGCTTTGAACGGCATAGTAAATACCGCCATCTGTTAACGGAGCGTCTAACGCCATCGGTTCGGTTGCTTCCAACGATTCATACCAGCGTACACCGAAGCCCACAGCAAACAGGTCGGCAACGACAGCGCTTCCGCAGAACTCTTGATGCGTATTGGTTAATACGTTAGCCGGTATTCCAATAGTAACGGGTACTTCTGTTCTTACAATGCTTTCGCATGCGCCCACTTTCACTACTGCCCAATAACTTCCGGTTTCAAGATGAGTTTCCATCGGAAGCGGGTCGGTAGATGTTAAGGTTGCATACCAAACAATATTTTCGTAAGGCGTTACGATGTCGCTCAGGAGTGCGCCTTCGCAGAACGCTTGCGGCGGTATGTTCACAAAGAGTTGGATAACATCTCTGTAAATTACCATTACCGGAGTACGTTCTGTGCTTTCGCAACTTCCAATCACTTGTGCGGCATAGTAAGTAAATCCGTTTACTAACGGGGTGTTCGGGTCTATGGGTGTTCCGCCCACAGGTTCTAAATACCATACTACTTCTTGATATTTGGTAATCAAGTCAGCCAAAGTATTCACGCCCAAGTTGCAGAACTCTTGCGGAGAAGGAATATCGGGTGCGGGAACAATCATTTCCGGATCTAATATTACAGTTACAAATGAGCGTGGACTTTCGCAGCCTCCCATAGTTTGAGATGCCCAGTAAATTCCGCCGTTTTCTAATGGTGTATCTAACGACAACGGTTCATCGCTAAATTCGGAATCATACCATTTTACATTTTGTCCTTTCAGTACTTTCAACGATTTTACGGTTAATTGTGTACCATCTGCAACGCAAAGTCTTAATGGAGATTCTACGGTTGGCGGATTGATATTTTCATAGATAAATACTTTCACAGCAGTACGTTCGCTTTCGCAATCACCGGCTTTGTTCGCCACGTAATAGGTATGAAGATGTACTAACGGAGTAGTAACATCTAACGGTTCGGTAGTGTCTGGGCTGTCGTACCACGTTACGCCGAATCCTGTTACTTGAAGGTTGGCGATGGTAGCGTCTGCGTTAGAGCAGAAGTTTTGTTCGCCAAGGGTACTTACCGGTTCGGGTTCGCCAATGGTAATTACCACCGGAACGCGCTCGGTTATCGTACATTCTTCGTTAATCTTAATTTCAGCATAATAGGTATGGTTCAACAGTCTATCGGTGGTAAGCAGCGGTTCTACATCATCAATATCAAAATACCAACTGATATTAGCATAAGGAACGTTGATGTCGCCAATGATTGCGCCGTCGCAGAAACCTTGATCTTTGATCACCAATTCAAGTTTTTCGGTATCTGTTAAGAATACTTGAACGGGGGTACGGTCTGTGCTTTGACATTCGCCAATGAGCCATGCGGCATAATAGGTAACACCATCTTCCAATTCGGTTTCAAGCGGTAACATATCGCCGGCTTCATTATACCAAACTACTTTCATACCTACAGGCAGAATCATATCAGACAAGTGGTAAGTTCCCTCTGCGCAGAAGTATTGGGTAGGAATTTCCGGTGCAGGAATAATCATATTTTCAATGATTTTAACCGTAACGTAAGAGAGACCTCCTTCGCAAGTACTAATGGTTTGAGATACCCAGTAGGTAGCACCATCTACCAATGGTTCTGTCAAATCTAACGGAATGGTTCCTTCAGCATCTGCATACCATTGAATATTCACACCTTGAACATAAATATCCGCAAGGGTTAAGTTACCTTCTACGGAACATAATTCATAAGGAGTGGTTACTACCGGAGGATGAACATTATCATATACATTCACTTTCACGGCAAACAATACTAATTTACAATCGCCGCTTGTGTTGGCTGCATAATATGTATCGCCGTGAACTAACAGCGCATTCAAATCTGCAACATTTTCTAATTCGGGATCAGAGTACCAGGTAATTCCGTAACCGGTAATTGCCAGGTCGCTTACAAATGCGCCGAAGCAGAACTCTTGTAACAGTGTTGGGTATTGATGATCTACCGGATCAATTACAATTTCTACTTCAACCGGTTCTGTACTTTGACAATCTTCGCTCACTGCAATATAAGCATAATATTTACCGGTGGTTAGGATGTAGTTTGCATCTAACGGACCTGTACCATCTTCGGCGTACCAAACAATGTTGTTGGAAGGTACTATAATGCTGCTAATCATTGCGCCTGAACAGAAGTACTGCGGTGAAGTAATATCAATAGTAGTGGTAATAACAGGAACAAATTCTACGGTAACCGGAGTGCGTTGTTCGCTTTCACAATTACCTACGATTGAGCCTGCATAATAGGTTACTCCTTCTTCCAATTCCGTGTCGGCAGGTAAAATATTTCCGTCTTCATCATACCATACGATATTTATTCCCATCGGAACAGTCATATTGTTTAAGGTATAAGTACCATCTTCGCAGAACTGTTGCGGAGTTGGAACGTTTGGCGCAGGAATTACCATATTTTCAAGGATGGTAATCTTCACATAAGAGCGAGCGCTTTCACAGGTAAATCCAATAGTTTGAGATACCCAGTAGATATCACCGTCATAAATCGGCGTACTCAAATCTACCGGATCATTATCATATTGACTTAAATACCATTGAATATTTGTACCTTGAACAAATATATCCGCCAGTGTTAATGTTTCGCCGTTAGCGCACAATACATAAGGATTAGTAACGGTTGGCGGCGGAACTTTGTCGAATACTTTTACAGTAACAGCAGCGAGAATCAACGAGCAAGCGCCGTTGGTGTTCACTGCATAATAAGTATGGTTATGAATTAAGAGATCATCTAACTTATATTCTAAGGTTAATGTTTCATCAAACCATTTAATACCATAACCCATAACTGAAATATCGGCAACGGTGGCGCTGTAGCAGAACTCCTGTTCACTTTCAGGGTATTGATAATCATCGGGGTTGATGATGATTTCAACCGGTACTCTTTCTGTATTTTCGCAGGTTTCGCCAATTGCTATGGCAGCCCAGTAGGTACCGGATGTTAAGATAAATCCGGGGATTAACTGTTCGGTACTTGTTTCATCGGCGTACCAAACTACGTGGGTTGGAGCAATGATAGAACTAATCATCGCGCCGTAGCAGAACATTTGTGGAGATTCAATTTCAGGTAGTTTCGTAATTTCGGGTACAAATATTATCTGTACTTCGGTAAGTTCTGTACTTTGACATTCGCCTACTTTTGACGCAGCATATAAAGTAATATCGCCGTCTAAAATAGTATTGGGTAATACCGGTTGCGTACCGGCAGCATCTAAATACCATTGAACTTTTTGACCGTTCACAGGAATATCTCTCAAACGGATCACATCAATCAAACTTTCGCAAAGTTCTATGGGTGATTCAATTTCAGGTGCGGGGATAATCATATCGTTGTTGATTACCACCTTCACATAAGATCTGCCACCTTCGCAATTGCTGCCTACGGTTTGAGATACCCAGAATATATCGCCGTCATAAATTTTCGTATCTAACGGTAATACTTCTTCGGAGTCTTCGGTAGCGTACCATTTGAGTTTAGTACCCTGTACGTTTCCTGCCAAATCGGCAAGGGTCAAGTTACCTTCAACTGCACAAGTTTCGTAAGGTGTTGTAACAGTTGGAGGCGGAACATTTTCATAGATAATAGCGGTAACTGCTGCAATTGTCAATGCGCAATCGCCGCTTGTATTTACTGCATAGTAGGTTTCGCCATATACTAACGGTTCATCTAATGGCAGTTCTGTACCGTTTTTATCATACCACTTCACTCCGGAGGCGATCACTTGAATATCGCCCACTACTGCGCCGAAGCAGAATATCTGTTCTTCGGTCGGATATTGATAATCGGCGGGTTCAATCATGATAACTACCGGAACACGCACCGTACTTTCGCAGTTTCCATTAATGGAGTATGCCGCCCAATAGGTACCGTTGGTTAAGATATGTTTACTGTCTAACGGTTCGGTTGCATATTGGTCATCATACCATACAATATTGTTTGGAGCAATGATGCTGTTTAGCATGGCGCCTTCGCAGAAATATTGCGGAGAAACAATATCAGGAATAGTAGTGATTTCCGGTACAAACGTGATTTCCACTTTTATCAGTTCGGCGCTTTGGCATTCACCCACAATTAACGCTGCATAAAGGGTAATATCCTTGTCTAATACCGTATTGGGCAATACCGGCTGCGTACCTTCTTCATCGAGATACCAGGCAATGTTTTGACCGTTGAGCGGTAATTGATTCAATCGGATGATATTCTTCAAGTTTTCGCAGAGTTCGAATGGTGAGTTTATAACAGGCGCGGGTATTTCCATATCTTCGGTGAGTTTCACTTTTATGTAAGAACGTTCACTTTCGCAAGTATTTCCTACGATTTGAGATACCCAGTAAATAGCGCCATCCACCAACGGAGTAGAAAGATCTAACGGATCATTTCCAAACTGACTTGCATACCATTGAATATTGGTAGATTGAACGTAACCTGCCAAATCTGCTAGCGTTAAGTTATTTTCCACGATACACAATTCCACAAATGATGTAACTGTGGGTGGTAATTTGTTGTCGTAAACGCTTACTTTCACTGCTGCAAAAATCAGTGCGCAATCGCCGTTGTTGTCGGTAGCATAATAGGTTTTACCATGTTCTAACGTATAATCTAACGGCAATTCGATGGTTAACTCTTCATCGGCATACCATTTAATTCCGTATCCTGTAATTGTTATACTTAAAATAGTAGCGGGTTCACAGAATTCTTGTTCTATGGTAGGATATTCATAATTAACGGGGTCAATTACAATTTCTACTTTTTGACGTTCTGTGCTTTCGCAATTTGCGCTCATGGCAACCGCAGCCCAATAGAAACCTGTTTCTAATATTTGGGTAGCCGGTAGCGGATCAGTATCAAATTCATCTGCATACCATCTTATATTGTTTGGAGCAATAATATCTTTTATCATTGCGCCGTTGCAGAAATATTGCGGCGTTTTAACATTAGGAACGGTGTGAATTTCCGGTACAAACATTACTACGACAGGGGTAAATTGCGGGCTTTGACACTCGCCTATAATTTGTGCTGCATAGTAAATCTTACCTTCAATTACCGCTTCTTCCGGCGCTAATTTCAACAGTCCGGCAGGATCTTCATACCAAACTATATGATCATATCCAGGAGTGGGGATGTCTAACAATCTCATCAATCCTTCCATAGTTTCACACAGTTCGAGCGGAGAAGCAATAACAGGCGCCGGCACAATCATTTCGTTGTTGATAATGACTGTTACGTAAGAGAGTTCACTTTCGCAACCCATACCCACCGTTTGAGATACCCAATAAGTAGTTCCATCTACTAACGGTTCTGTTATATCTAACGGAATGGTTCCTTCTGCATCTGCATACCATTGAATTTTAGTACCTTGAACAGGAATATCCGCCAGTGTTAAATTACCCTCAACCGCGCAGGTTTCGTAACGAGTGTTAACGGTAGGCGGTTGAACGTGATAAACGTAAACAGTAACTTCATAACCGATGAGCGCGCAGTCGCCGCTTGTGTTGGCTGCAAAGTAAGTGTGTTCGTGTTCTAACTTATGGTCGAGCGGCAATTTGTGTTCCAAATCTTTATCTGCATACCATTCTACCTTGTAACCCGT
>JGI24702J35022_10001910_pt1 | contig 12830 bp, 9 predicted proteins | sample TergutTh196P4_FD_35022 | JGI IMG/M metagenome (IMG submission 35022)
GGCGGCAGAATGCCGCCGCTACGAGGGGAAGGATTCTTCGCTGCGCTCAGAATGACACCGTTGCATAACTTACAATTTATATAAGGAGTGTGTATCATGCCATTATCAGTCAGAGAGAATTTTATGCGTTGCGTCACAGGAGGGGAGCCGGAGTTTGTGCCGAGGTATTACTTCGGCCCGGATCCATATGCCACGTTGCCGCCACAATGCACCTCTGTCATGTGTTCCGCTTTCGGGCGCAAGAAGTCCGCGAGGGGTTATACGCAGGATATGTGGGGCATCGAGTATATCGGCACGGAGGATACCGGCGGGCAGGAGCTGCCTGTGCCGGGGGAGTTTATGCTCGATGATATTCGCAATTGGCGCGATGTCGTCAAGGCGCCGGATTTGTCTGACATCGATTGGGAGAAGATGGCAAAGAAGGATATCGAGAGCATGCCTTTGAATCCTGCGGAGGCCGCCGTCATGGGCTCGGGGACGGGCGGATATTTCATGCTCCATATGAACCTTATGGGCTTCACGAACGGGTTGATTTCATATTATGAGGAGCCGGACGAAGTGAAGGCGATGTATGCTTATTTCCACGAGTTCTATTCGAAGGTCAATGAGAAGTTCATGGAGTATTATCCCGTCGACATTTTTACCGTCGGCGACGATACCGCGACGGCGACCAATCCTTTCATTTCGCCTGAAATGTACAGGGAGTTCATCAAGCCGTTTGTGATGGAAGATACCAAGATCGCGCGCGACCGGGGGCTGCCGATTATGATGCATAACTGCGGGCGGTGCGAGGATTCGATCGATGATTGGATCGATTTTGGCGTCAATTCGTGGAATCCGGCGCAGGTCGTCAACGATCTCGAGGGGATTAAGGCGAAATATGGCAACAAGATGGTTTTGATCGGCTGCTGGGACAGCCACGGGCCTGTCGCTTGGGATACTTGCACGGAGGAGCTTATGCGTTCCGAGGTCAAGCGGGTGATAGATACGTTTGGCAAGGGGGGCGGGTTTATGTTCTGGGGCAGCACGTATGGGCCGCCGGACCATCAGCCGTTGATCAACAGGCGCAAGTGGATGACGAGCGAGTATGAGGCGCGACGGTTTGATCCTTATAAATAGGCGAGATGGCGGCAGAATGCCGCCGCTACGAGGGGAAGGATTCTTCGCTGCGCTCAGATGACACCGGGGCGGAATGCCGCATTTTGCGGGCGGCAGGTTGCCGCCCCTACGGGGGACGGTCAAATCACCCGCCGTCTGCGGACGGCACCCTCTTTTCTAAAGAGGGCAGGGGTGGAGCGTGGGGGCGGAATGCCGCATTTTGCGGGCGGCAGGTTGCCGCCCCTACGGGGGACGGTCAAATCACCCGCCGTCTGCGGACGGCACCCTCTTTTCTAAAGAGGGCAGGGGTGGAGCGTGGTGGCAGAATGTCGCATTTTCGGGCGGCAGGTTGCCGCCCCTACGGGGGACGCTGAGAGAGAGATAGTTAGGTGGAGTGATTTGTGTTTAGTAAGATAAAATCGGTTTTTGGCGCGCAGGATATGACTGTCGGCAGCCCGGTGAAGCCGCTGTTGATTTTTACGGTTCCGCTGTTGCTGGGAAATATCTTGCAGCTTTTTTACAGCACCGTCGACAGCATTGTCGTCGGACAGTTTTGCGGGCCGAACGGGCTTTCTGCGATTGGCGTCTCGATGCACCTCCAGTTTCTTTTCGCCGTGTTTTTCATGGCGATCGGCACGGGAGTCGGGGTGCTCGTTTCGCAGTTTTACGGCGCGAAAGACAGGGACAGCTTGACGAAGACTGTTGGTTCGGCGATTTTTCTGGTTTTCTTTACGTCGCTTTTTGCGACAGGGCTTGGGCTGTCGGTATCGGGTTGGGTGTTCAAGATTACGAATTGCCCTCCTGAGATTTTTGATGATGCGCAGGCATATGTCCGGATTATTTTCTTGGGCTTCATAGGCATGGCGTATTACAACATTCTCGGAGGGGTTTTGCGCGGCGTCGGGAACAGCACGTTTCCTTTGGTAGTGCTTATCGGGACGACGCTATTGAACGTTTTTCTCGACATATGGATGGTGGCGACCCCGGACCAGTTGCCTTTTGGGCTGGGCTTGGGGGTCGCGGGCGCGGCATGGGCAACGATTATTTCCCAGGCGGTGTCGGCCATCGCTTGCTTGATTCGTTTGGTGCATATGAAGGATGTGCTTGCGCTGGGGGTCAAGACAATCAAGCTGACGAAGAATATAGTAATGTTGATTGTGCGCATCGGTTTGCCGGGCGGTCTGCAGCAGATGATCATGTCGATGAGCTTCATGTTGGTGCAGAGCTATATCAACGCTGTCAAGATTCCCTTCAACGGGATTTTTGACGGAGCGGTGTTTGTCGCCGTGCATACTGCCGTCATGCGCATCGACCAATTCGCCATGATGCCGGGGCAGGCGTTCAACATGACGGCGAGCACTTTCGCGGGGCAGAACATCGGCGCGGGAAAGACGGATCGGGTCATTAAGGGGTTCAAGGTGCTTTTGGTGATGTCGCTGGTGGCTTCCGCTATCGTTATTTCGGCCATGCTGCTTTTCAGTTCGCAGCTTTTGAGCATGTTCATCAACGATCCGAATCCTGCGCGGACGCTGTTGATTACTGACATCGGGAGCAGGATGATCCGCATCATGCTCATCGGGTATGGGATGATGGCGGTGTCGTTTGTCATCGGCGGAGTTTTGCGCGGGGCGGGCGATACGATGACGCAATTGATTATCACGATTGTGACGAATATTGCGTTCAGGCTGCCGCTCACCATCATTCTAGTGAATGTGACGAAGTCGGCAGAGTATCCCGGCGGGAAGCCGGAGGCGATTTATCTTTCGATGATTTTTTCGTTTACGTTGAATTTGATCGTGAACGGGATTTATTTCAGCAGGGGAAAATGGAAGACCAGGTCGGTGGTGAAACAGCGACCCGGTCTTGATACGATTAGTCAGTGATGTGAACGTGGGACGGAGCTAGGGACGGGGGACGCGGCGCGCGGGAATGGATTGCCGCGCCTTCGGCTCGCAATGACGATGGACGAGAGACGGATAGCGTTAGGGATTGGATGCCGCGCCTTCGGCCCGCAATGACGATGGACGGGGGACGGGGCTCAGGCCACCGTGACGTATACCAGGGTTTGGTTGACGAGCTGAAACGCGACTTCGCCGAAGGTGATCGGACCGAAGAATGATTCGATATCTTTTCCTTCTAATTCGCCGAAAAGGAAGTTCAAGACGCAGTTGCAGGAGAAAACCGCGTGCGTGCTGTCGAGCGTTTTCAGGCGGTTATTAAACTCGTCGACATAGCTCGTGACGGGTTTTGCCATGCGGTATTCGATGCCCGGAAACACGGGGGCGTAGAACGTTACGATGCCGTCCTCGACAGCCTTGAACGAAATGTTGATGCCGACGCCTGAGTAGTTGCCGACAAGCGGGAACCTGATGTCAATGTCGTTTTTTGTGAGGTAGTCGGCGAAGACAACCTCTTTCCCGTCCACTTTGCAGTTTTTGACCGAGAAGCTTTCTTCCGCGAACTCGATGACAGGAGATTTTTCGTCAGGCTCGAAAATGTTCACAATGGCGAGGCTGACCATCTTGTCGTCGGGCACGCAGATGTGCGCGACGACGGCTTTGTCTGAGAACGATTCGCCTGTCAACCCGTTGGTGGCTATCGGGGTCTGGCCGGGGACGTCGAGATTGATCCCGGACACCCATCCGACGATGTTTTTGATGAACATGCCTTCAAAGTTCGGGGCTTCGCGAGCATATGATATGTGCACCTCGCTGTCGAACGGCAGCACGACTATGGAGAAGCCGTTGCTATATGCATCGACGGTGATGTTGTGTATGCTTTCCGCGTCATAGACGCTGATTTTGAACTCGTCATAGGGAAGTTCCGTCACGAACAGGGATTCGTTGGTGACTATGCCGCCGGTTTTTGCCATGAAGTATTCGGTCGAACCGCCGATCCAGTTTCCTTTCGGCAGTTTTTTTACCAGNGTTTCTGTGCCTGCTATGTGTAAAAGCGCGCCGCTTTTGATTTTTTGGCATACTTCATCATATGTAAATAGCATTATTTCGTTCCTCCTTATAGCTTGGAAATGATCGTGAAATCCGACGACATGATGGCGCTGTACTTGTCGAGAAACATGTTGATTTCGCTCATGCAGGTTTGTACGGTGTCATGTGATGAGTCTTTGCTGTATATACCCTTTAGGCGAGTGATCAACAACGAAAACCCAAGCTGAGAAAACGTATGATTGCCTTTCAGAATTTTTTCCGCTTGAGCGAGCGTAACATTCATACTCAATTCCTCCTTCTTTTTTTGCTTTTGATGATATTACCACATTAAAGTGTGGTTTTCAACGTTTCTTTGAGAAGAAAAATAGAAATTCACAGATATTTCGCATTTTTCTTGAAATATGATTGGAAATTGTGTATATTCATTCATAGGCGGCCGATGGTATTCTNTCTGATTGACGGAATCTGTCGGGTTGATTCGAGTTTTCGGATGGGGGGCATTAAAATGCCGGATGAACGCATGTCTTTGAATTTGTCTGATAATGCGGCTTTGACCAAGCTTAAGGCCGTAATCGCAAATTTCGCGGGCGTAATATGGAGCGTTGATCGCGATAATAACATCACGTTGTTCGATGGGTTGTACCTCAAGGAGATCGGCGTCACTCCCGATTTTATCGAGGGGAAGAACCTGGACGTTGCCAAGAAAAAGAGCCGGCATCTGGACATTATAGAAAATGTTGACAAAACATTTCAAGAGGGCCCTCAGGACTGGATCGCCGATATCGACGGCAAAAAGTTCAGGACGCGGACTTCGCTCATTCGTGATGACAATGGCGAGGTCAGCGGCGTCGTCGGCAGCACGGAGGATGTCACCGAGATAATTATGCTCCAAAGGGAGCTTGAGGATACCCTCGAAAAGGCTGCGGTCGCCATTTCCGATCTGGAATTGGCGCAGCATACCGTGTCCGCGATGTTCGAGTCGAACCCGCATATCAACATCCTTTTTGATTCATCTTTCAAGGTTGTGGATTGCAATCCTGCCGCGTGCGTGTTTCTGGGATTTGATTCAAAGGAAGCGCTGGTAGAGGGTTTTATCGAAAGGGTCGTGAGAAGCATCCCGGAAGTCCAATCTGAAGGGCGGATTTCCGTGCCGCTGCCGGAGAGGCTTATGACGGCGGCAAAGGAGGGCGAATGCAAGTTTGAGACGGAGCTGCATATCAACGGCGGCATCAGAATTTTGGATGTCGAGTTTCGGAGGATTCCATATGCGAACACATTTGCCATTGTCGGATATATAGCCGACTTGACGGAAATCCACGAGCGCGAGCGCGAATTGATCAGGCGCGACAAGCAGTTGAGCGAGGCCGTCGAGGAAGCGCGGGCCGCGAACCAGGCGAAGAGCGCGTTTTTGAGCACTATGAGCCACGAGATTCGCACGCCGATGAACGCTATTCTCGGCATTACGGAGATCGAGCTGCAAAACGAGGCGCATAGCCGCGAGACGAAGGAAGCGTTCAGCAAGATTTATTCTTCCGGGGACGTGTTGCTCGGCATTATAAACGATATTCTCGACCTGTCGAAAATTGAGGCGGGGAAGCTGGAGCTCGTCATTGACAAGTATGAAATCGCGAGCATGATCAGCGATACCGCGCAGCTCAACATGATGCGCATTGGCAGCAAGCCTATCGAGTTTGAGCTGGAGGTCGATGAGGAGTCGCCAAGGACGCTTATGGGCGACGAGCTGCGGATCAAGCAGATTTTGAACAATATCCTTTCCAATGCTTTCAAATACACGCTTTCCGGGACTGTCAAGCTGACGATCAATACCGAATACGGCCCGGGCGCGGGCGACATGGTGAATTTGGTGGTCAGCGTGAGCGACACCGGGCAGGGGATGACCAAGGAGCAATTGGAGAAGCTCTTTGATGAATATTCACGGTTTAATGTGGAGGCGAACCGCTCGACGGAGGGGACCGGCCTCGGGATGAGCATTACGCGGAATCTGATCAGCCTGATGGATGGCGAAATCATGGCGGAGAGCGAGCCGGGAGTGGGCACTGTTTTCACGGTGAAGATCCCTCAGAAGCGGGTCGGGACGGCCATGCTGGGCAAGGAGATCGTCGAAAACCTGCGGCAGTTCCGCGGGAGCGGCAAGGCACAGATGCGCAGGGCGCAGATTTCACGCGAGCCGATGCCATATGGCAGCGTTTTAATCGTGGACGACGTCGAAACGAATATTTATGTCGCGAAAGGCCTTTTGTCGCCGTATAAGTTGGAAATCGATTCTGCGGAGAGCGGATATGAGGCGATTGAAAAGGTTAAAAACGGCAAAACTTACGATATAATCTTTATGGACCACATGATGCCGAAGATGGATGGCATCGAGGCGACGAAGATCATCAGGGGGATGGACTATGCTCTTCCGATCGTCGCCTTGACGGCGAACGCTGTCGCGGGGCAGGCGGATATCTTCCTCGGGAATGGCTTTGATGATTTTATATCAAAACCGATCGATGTGAGGCAGTTGAACACCGTGCTCAACAAGCTGATTCGCGACAAGCAGCCGCCGGAGGTCATTGAGGCGGCGAGGCGCGGGGCCGGAGGCGATGCGGATTCGTCGGCGGGGGGCGCGGGGAAGCCGGTGGTCGATCGCAAGTTCGCGGAGGCGTTCGTGCGCGATGCGTCGAAGTCGCTCACGGTTTTGGATGCGCTTTTTGAAAAGGGCAGCTTAGTTGATGAAAACGACATAAGGACGTATGTGATCCATGTGCATGGTATGAAGAGCGCGCTTGCGAATATCGGTGAGATGGAGCTGTCTGCTGTGGCTTTGAAGCTGGAGGCTTCCGCGCGCGACGGCGCGTCGGGCATTATGGTTGAAGAAACGGCGGCGTTTCTCGAGTCTTTGCGTCTTGTCGTTGATATGTTGATGCCGGATTCTGAGGTCGCGGGCGCCGCGGCTGCCGGCATTGCCGAGGATTTGCCGCTTTTCAGGCAGAAGCTGGCGGAAATCGTCGCTGCGTGTGAGGAATATGATGAGAGTTCTGCAGAAGAGGCTTTGGGCGCTTTGAGCGACAAGGTTTGGTCGCAGGCGCAGAAGGCGGTTTTGGATGTTATTTCGGAGCATTTGTTGCATAGCGATTTTGATGAGATCGTTGCGGCGGCGAATGCGTATCTGGAGGCGTGAGTTCGGCGGCTTTGCGTTGACGGGGTTTCGGCGGCTTTGCGGCGACGGGAGGCTCTGCGGCTTTGCGGCGGCGGGGGGCTCTGCGGCTGGGGCAATAACGGTTGAAAGGGTTAGGGCAGGCGATGGATGCTCGGCCGATAGGGGTCTTTGATTCCGGATTGGGCGGCCTTACGACAGTAAAAAAGCTCATTGAATTATTGCCCGAAGAAGATATCATCTATCTTGGCGATACGGGCAGGGTGCCATATGGCTCGCGTTCGCGGGATACTATTATAAGATATGCCAGCCAGGATGCTGAGTTCCTTGCGGGATTTGACATTAAGGCGATGGTGGTCGCTTGCAACACAGCGAGCTCGGCGGCGCTTGACCATTTGGTCGGTGCTTTTGACATGCCGGTTTATGAGGCGATCAACCCGCCTGCCGCTGCTGCCGTGAGGCTTACGAGGAATGGGCGGATCGGTGTGATAGGGACTGCCGCGACCGTGCGCAGCGGGGCGTATGAGGCGGCGATCAGGGCTGCAGGCGCCGGTGGCGGAGCGTCGGGCGCGGGTGGCGGTGCTGCTGATGGTGCTGGTGGCGCGGCGGGCGCGGGTGGCGGCGCTGCTGGTGGTGCGGGAGCGGCGGGCGCGGCGGGCGAGGGAGCGTCGGGCGCTGCTTATGGTGCGGGCGCGGGAGCGTCGGGCGGCATGGGCGAGATTGAAGTGTTTTCGGTGGCTTGCCCATTATTTGTTCCATTAGTGGAAAACGGCAGGACGGACGCCGGCGACGTCGCAGTATCGGCGATTGCGGGAGATTACCTCCGAGAGCTCATTGCTGCGGATATCGACACGTTGATATTGGGCTGCACGCATTATCCGCTTTTGCGCGGTGTTATTTCAGAAATATTGGGTCCGGGAGTCACGTTGGTGGATTCGGGAGCCGAGACGGCGAGAGTTGTCGCCGATGATTTGCGTAAGAACGGTTTAGCGGCAAGTAGGGCGGCTGATGGTAGTGAGATGGATGCCGGCGGAAGGTCGGATGTTGATGGCTGGTCGGACGCCTCCGGCGGCAGAGCAGGCACGGTCAGATTTTTTGTCACGGACGGCATCGAGAATTTTTCGGAATTAGCGTCGCGTTTTTTGGAATCGGATGTTAATGGCATGGTCGAACAGATTTATCTCGAGTGAGGGTATTTACACTCGCGCGATGCGACGCTCGCTTTGTCCGACAATAAATGGTATTTGCGCGAGCGCGACGCGACACTCGCTTTGTCCGACAATAAATAATATTTGCGCGGGCGCGACGCGACGCTCGCTTCGTTCAACAATAAAATGGAGAATTATTATAATATGAAAAAGGCTTTGATTTCTATAAAGGGCTCTCCTGCCGTGAGCAACGGCGAAGAGGAGGGTTATGAGCTGATGACCGATGGCGAATATGGCTTGGAGGATGGCGTTTCGTCCTTCAGTTATATGGAAAGCGATATGACGGGCACAAACGGATTGCTGACTATTTTTGATGTGGAGCAGGATCGCGTTGTTTTGCATCGCGGTGTCGAATCTGACGCTGTGATGATTTTTGACGAAGAGGAGAAGCATCATTTTCTTTATGATACGCCGTATGGTTCTGTCACTATGGGTATTGTCACGCACAGCATTGTGAAGAATATGCGCGATGATGGGGGTTGCTTGGAGATCCGGTATGATTTGGAAGTGGATAATGTTGCTGTGAGCCATAATCTTTTTCAGATTTGCATCAGGACACAGTAGCTGCATGACGGTTTGCGGGCGGGGAGGATTCGCTACACCTGTTCACGCCCTTGCGTCCACCTCACCGGATGTGAATTGTGGAAAGATTCTTCGCTGCGCTCAATATAACAATCGAGGAAGGGATTGACAGTTATTTTTTTATTGATCGATAGTGCGAAAAAGCAAATTGACAAGCTTATATCGGATGCGTGCGAGAAAGCCCGAGCGGCAGGTGCTCTGCCGGACGGGCCGTCTCTTACCGGAGGGGTCGAAGCGACGCGAGAGGCGTCGCATGGTGATTATGCGGCTACGCATGCTATGTCCGCCGCGAAAGCCATGAAGATGGCGCCTGCCAAAATCGCCGAAGCTTTAGGCGGGTGCATCGATCTTGACGGGAGCTACTTTAAGTCGTTTTCCATCGCCGGGCCGGGGTTCATAAATTTCGTCCTTTCCGACAAATGGTATGGAGAGGTTTTATCCGCCGTGGAGGCGATGGGGGACGATTACGGCTTTGTCGATGTCGGCAACGGGAAGCGCGTCATGGTGGAGTTCGTTTCCGCCAATCCGACGGGGCCGATGACGATCGGCAATGCGCGGGGAGGCGTCCTTGGCGACACGCTCGCTTCTGTTTTGCAGAAGGCGGGGTATGATGTCTGGCGGGAGTTTTATGTTAATGATTCGGGCAACCAGGTTGAACTTTTTGGTAAGTCGCTGGATGCGCGATACATGCAACTGTGCGTTGGCGAGGAGAATTACGAGTTTCCGGAGGATGGATACCACGGCGACGATATAAAGGAGCTGGCGGCCTCGCTTTTTGAGGCTGAGGGGGATAAGTTTGCCGGAATGTCGCCCGAGGAGCGTGCGGAGGCTTTCACGGCGTATGCGCTTCCGAGAAATATTGCATTGATGCGGGAGCATCTTGAAAGATATCGAATCCGATTTGACCAATGGTTTCTCGAGAGCAGTTTATATGAGGGCGGGTATGTGGCGAAAACCGTGGAGCTGCTTGAAGCAAATGGGTTGACATATGAAAAAGATGGCGCGCTTTGGCTGAAAAATATCGATTTGGGCGCGGACAAGGACGAGGTTTTGCTTCGCGCGAATGGGTTTTATACGTATTATGCGGTGGATATCGCGTATCATATCAACAAGATGGAACGCGGATTTGATAAAGTGGTCGATATTTGGGGCGCGGACCATCATGGCCACGCTATCAGGATGGAGGCGACGTTTTCGGCGCCTATGCTGGGGGGGCGCGACAAGCTCGATTTTCTTGTATATCAGATGGTGCGGCTGACGCGGGGCGGGGAGACTGTGAAAGTTTCGAAGCGTACGGGCAAGGCGCTGACGCTCAACGATCTTTTAGATGAGATATCGGTCGATGCTTGCAGATTTTTCTTCAATGCAAAGCCTGACAGCCATCTCGAATTTGATCTTGATCTTGCTGTCAGGCAGGATAGCGAAAATCCGGTGTATTATGTCCAATATGCGCATGCGCGTATCTGCAGCCTTGTTGCGATGTTGAAGGCGGAGGGTTTTGATGTGCCGGAATGCGCGAGGGTCGATGCCGCGTTGTTGTGCCACGAGACGGAGCTGGAGCTGATGAAGCAGGTGGCGGCGCTGCCGGAGGAGATCAGGCTGGCGGCGCGCGATTATGATCCGTCGAGGATAAATAAGTATTGCGTCGAGCTTGCGGCGCGGTTTCATAGGTTTTACGGCGCGTGCAAGATCAGGGGGGAGGAGCCGGGTTTGCTCCTTGCTCGGTTGAAGCTGGCGGATTGCGTCCGCGTTGTGATCAGGAATTGTCTTGCGGTCATTGGGGTCAGCGCGCCGGAGAAGATGTGACGGGGGGCGTGGCGGCAGAATGCCACCGCTACGAGGGGAAAGATTCTTCGCTGCGCTCAGAATGACAGCGGGGCTTATTCGAGGTCGGCTTCTTTGATCCAGCGCTTGTTGGTCGGGAGAGTCAATGCGAGGCAGATGATCGCGAGAATGACGGGAATCGCGCCGACTTTATAAATGAACGAATATGTCGATCTCGCATATACAAGGCCGCCCAGGTAGGGGCCGAGGAAGAGCCCCATGTCTATGCCCATATACATCGTGTTTGTCGCGACGCCTCGGAGAAGCGCGGGCGTGGCCTGCATCCCCAGCGCCTGGAGCGACGGCTGCGACGCGCCGTATCCCAATGCCGCGAGGATGGCGCCGATCATCGCAACCGGCAGAGATTTGCTCGATCCGATGATCACCATTGCAAGCGCGAAAACGATTAGAGCGGGAAATACTATTCTATTGATCCCGACTTTGTTTGTCAGATAGCCGCATATCGGCCTCGACACCGCCAATGCTGCCGCCAATACAAGATAGAACAGGCTTGCTCCGCCAATGCCCTGTTCTTTTGTAAATTCGAATATATACGTGTTGATCAACGCATATGCTGCCATCAGCAATAATAGCACGATTGCTGCGGGCAGCGCTTTAATCGTAAATATGCTTTTGTACCATACGCCGACGTCGGCGAGCTGCTCTTTTGTTTTTTTGTCGGGAGCGATGAGATAGGATGGGATTACCGACAGTATGAATATCACCGTTCCGAAAAGGAACAGCAGAGTGTAGCCCAGGCTTTCGCTTTTGAGGGTTGTGCCGAAACCGAGGATTGTTGCTCCGACGGAGGGCGCGACCGCGTTGCCTATTGCGCCGCCGATTCCGTATATGCCGAGGCCATACGCGAGCTTGTCTGGAGGCAGGTGGTCTGCTGAGAGGGCAAGGAGAAGCGGCCCGACGAGGCTGTATTGGGCGCCGCTGAAAAACCTGAATATCATAAATGCCGGGACGCTGTGAAATATGGCGTACCCGGTATTTGCAATTGCGCCCAGCAGGAAGACGACGATCAGGAGCTTGCGTTTGTCGAGTTTTGTCATCGCGGGCCCGGCGAACGGGTGGCAGGCGAACGATATTATGAAAAACATTCCCGAAAGGAAGCCTGTCATTTCGGGGGTGGTGTCCAGATATTTGGTGTATGACGCGACGAGCGGGTTGACCGATGCGTGGCCAAGGCATAGCGTCAAGTTCGCTATGACTATGCATATGAAGCTTTTGTTCCACATGGTCGTTGGCGCGGTCATTCCCCGCTGTTCGTTCAATAGGATCACCTACCTTATGGAAAGTATTTGTCGGCGAATGGTATGTTCTTAATCGTGAATGTTTTATTGTCGAGATATTGCAACAGGCCTGCGTCCGTTTTATAGGCGAAGGCAAGTTTATATGAGCATAGCGACTGGTATTTCTCGCCATATGGTTTGTTCAAGCGCTCGCTGCCGTATTTTCCGTCGCCGAGCAGGGGGTGGCCTATTTCCGCGAGCTGCGCGCGGATCTGGTGCGTGCGGCCTGTCAGAAGGCGGCATTCGAGGAGCGACAATTGCCCGGAGGTTTTGATCGTTTTATACTCTGTGATCGCTGTCTTTGACCCGGGAGTCGCGCTCTTTTTTATATAGACGACGTTTTTTGTTGAGTCTTTGAATATTTGGTTTTCCAGCGTGCCCGAGGGGGGCGAGGGTGTTCCGTGGACCGCCGCGAGGTAGTATTTGTCGATTTCGCGGAGTTTGATTTTTTCGTTTATTATGCGCAATGATTCGGCGTTTTTAGCGGCTATGACTATGCCGGAGGTGTTGCGGTCGATTCTGTTGCATAATGCGGGGGCGAAGGAGTGTTCCTCTTGCGGGCGCCATTGGCCTTTTTGGTATAGGTAGGCTTGTATGTGGGAGATCAGGGTGTCGCGCTCGGCGGGTGCGGCGGTTTTGGTGGGGGTGCTTGCGGCCGCGGCGGTGGGTGGGGTGCTTGCGGTTGCGGTGGTGGGTGGGGTGCTTGCGGGTG
>JGI24702J35022_10001911_pt1 | contig 12820 bp, 12 predicted proteins | sample TergutTh196P4_FD_35022 | JGI IMG/M metagenome (IMG submission 35022)
GCCCAGCCCCGCCTCGTTGGAGAACACCCCACGGGCCACGCCGTAGCGTATGGCTTTGCCTTTGAACGCCTCCCGCAGGATCATCCCCAGCGCCCCGGGGATCGCCTTATAATTCATCACGAGCACAATTGTGCTTGCCAGCAGGAACAGCCCTGCCATGGCGGGCACGATTTTTTCCGTCACCCGTGCGATACGCCCCACCCCGCCGAAGATTACCAGGCCGATCAGCGCGGCGACGGCAAGCCCCACAGCCCAGCAGGGCAGCCGCAGGCTCTGCTTCGCGGCCTCGGCAATGGCGTTGGCCTGCGTCATGTTGCCTATGCCGAAGGAGGCCAGCCCCAGCAGCGCGGCGTAAATGCCGGCCAGGGCCTTCGAGCCCAGCCCTTTTTCCAGGTAGGCCATGGGGCCGCCCATCCAGCCGCTCCCCGCGCGCCAGCGGTATTTCACCCCCAGGATGTTCTCCGCGCAGCAGGTCATCATGCCCAGCGCCGCCGAAACCCACATCCAGAACACGGCCCCCGGCCCGCCCAAACTCAATGCTGTCGCTACAGTGTTCAATTCATTAGACCACATGGACAAACCCTTGATACATAAGGGTTTGTCCATTTTTTACGGCAGGAATAACGCCGACCAAGCCCCCATATGCATGACCATAAAGGGGGTTTTTTACATGGAACAGAACGAAATAAAAGAGCAAATTATCTTATCGCCCGAACTTCAAGAAAGCATCTTGAAGTTTTTTCTAAGGACATCAATCCCACGGAAAGCGAAAGAGGAACGGATGAAAAAAGCCCTGCTTGAAACGGAAAGGCAGGAGCAAAATTGAAGACAGCAATATATGTGCGGGTCAGCACTGACGAGCAAGCCAAAGAGGGCTACTCAATCAGGGCACAAATAGACAAGCTGAAAAGCTATATAGAGATTAAGGACTGGTCTTTCTACAAGGTATACGCTGATGAGGGGATCAGCGGCAAGAACATAACCGACCGCCCCGCCATGAATGAGCTGATAGCCGACATTAAGGCGGGGCGTGTGGATAATGTTCTGGTCTACAAAATAGACAGGCTCACTAGAAGTACCAGAGACTTAATTGACCTAACGGAGATATTCAAAAATCATCACTGCACCTTTAATTCGCTGATGGAGAGTATCGACACCAAAACAGCATCGGGCAGGATGTTCCTAAAGATCATCGGTATCTTTGCGGAGTTCGAGCGGGAGAACATCATTGAACGAATCACCTTAGCTTGCGAGAAAAAAGTTAAGGAGGGCTACACGCTAGGCACTTTTACGACTTCATACGGGTATGATCGGGAACCGGGTCAGAAAGTGCAAACGATTAATCCTGCGGAAGCGGAAATCGTAAGAGAGATATATGCCATGTTCCTAGATGGCAACATGTCTTTTCATGCCATCGCCCAAAATCTAAACCATCGGAATATAAAAGCCAAGCTTGGCGGGACTTGGTCACAAAACACGATCGGGCAGCTGATCAAAAATCCTAATTACATGGGTAAAGTCAGATACGGCATGGAGGATAAAGAACGCTATTTCGAAGCGGAAGGGAAGCACGAGGCGATTATATCAGAGGAAGTATATTACGCAGCGCAAAAGAAACTGGAAAAATTCAGAAAGAAAGCATATACCAAAAGACCGAAGGAAGACCACTACTATAGCGGCACCCTTTACTGTGGGGAGTGCGGGGCGAAATTATCGACCCACGGCGATTATAAAACGAGTGCAACCGGCGAGAAAATTGTTAACGCCGGTTATCGTTGCCCGAACAAAGCAAGGGGCTTATGCGGTACTGCAAGGTTCGCCCATCCGAAAGTGGAAAATGCCTTTCAGGAGTATATGGCGGGCATTCCTGATATTGCGGTAACAGGCGAAATCAGCCCCGAAGAAAAAAGCAAGCAGGACAGCATCAACGGTCTGATCAGAGAAGAATACGAAAGCGCCATCGCAAAAATTGAAAAGAAAACCAAAGACGTGATGGCGCTTTACCTAAAGGATAGAATTACTTTTGAGGATTACGAGAGAATGCTTGCGGTTCTGGCAAGCGAAAGAGCAGAGTACACGGAGCGCTTAGAAAATATTCCGACCGACCCAGACGAGGATATTATCCTCACCAGAGAAGAAATCATGACGAACTTTCGGGACAACTGGGTGATTTTAACCAACGCCGAGAAGCTACAGTTTTTGCAGGATTACATTGAAAGGATAACAGCGGTATCAAAAATCGAAGAAGGAAAAGTCTGGGGCACGGTAAAGGTTCTAAAGGTGAAATTCTATGATGAATAGGTTTTGCCAAGCGTCACAGCTTGGTTTTTTTCTTTTTCTGCCCCGTTACAACTCCGTTCTACCCACGCAAGACGGAGCATATTAATGGGACGAGAACACCGCCACCGCCCCGGAAAACCTTATAGCATAACACTTTGAAGCAGAATTTTGGTTTATGTGATGGTGAGGTCTCGGCTATTTTTTCTTCGCAAAACCACCCGAGACCTCACCATCACAACGTTAGTATTATTCTGTTTGTGTGTGTTGTGTATAAGGGGGGGCGGTGGTTAGAGAGAGTAAATTGAAGGAGGGGGATTAATGAGTAGTAAGGGATTGGAGTTACAGGAGAGGGACTGCGAGATTTTAAGGTTGGTTCATCGGTTTAGGTTTTGCCTGGGGAGGCATGTTCAGGTGCTATGCGGGTTCAGTGGAGCCAGAGCGACCGACCGAAGATTGAAGCTATTGGTTGATGCCAAATACTTAGACCGCAAGAAATATTTGTACGGCATCCCGTACATGTATACCCTCAGCCACAGGGGGCGTATTTTGTTAGGCGTGAACAAGCGGGAAGAAAAAATCAGGGTTGACCGTATCACGCATGATATTAATATTTTAGAAGCAGTTATCTATTATGTGCTTAAAGGTGTTTCTCTTTCCGCTATTGAGAGCGAAAAGGAACTGCATGTCAAAGATGGCTTTGGTCTAAGAAAGCATCAACCGGATTTTACGATTCAGCTTAATAATCAAAGCATCGCCGTTGAAGTGGAATTAAGCTCGAAAAGTAAAACCCGCTTGGAGGAAAATGTTAGAGAAAACTATATAAAATATGATCGGCAAATTTGGATTACCAATGTTAATCAGGTCATTTCGTTGCTAGGCGATTTTGGAAAGACCTATTCTAATATCGAGGTCTTGCGGCTAGAGGAAGTATTAGCACATGCCGTGGCTTGATATAGTTAGTATAGCGGCAATTCTCGTTACAGGCGGAATTTTTATGGGGGTAATGAAAATGATCTTCGGCAAGCGGGATAAAGGTGATGTCTTTGACTTTGAACGTGACTATGCGGGAGCTATTAAAAAATCAGCATATCAAGGCGAGAAGCCAACCGAGGAAGCAGTTTTTATTGGCACCTCATCGGGCAGGAAAAACGTGTTTATCCCCAGCAATGCAAAACACGTTTTTATTTGCGGTACAACAGGGAGCGGCAAGACTGTTGCGCTCTCCAACTTTTTAGCAAGCGGCGCGGCGCATGATTACCCCATGCTGATCATCGACGGCAAAGGTGACACCGACAGCGGCTCCCTGCTGGAAATGACCAAGCGGCTTTGCCCTAATCGGAAGCTTTATATTATCAACCTGAACGAGCCAGCGGTCAGTGACAAATACAACCCTTTCAAAAATACCAATACAGATGTCATTAAGGATATGCTTATCAATATGACGAATTGGAGCGAGGAACACTATAAGTATAATACCGAGCGGTATATTGGGCGGCTCTGTAGATTACTGTCTATGCAGGACATAGCAATCTCTCTTGATAGCTTAACGCGCTACCTACCAACGGTTAATTTTATCAAACTAAGCAAGGACATTAGCGAAAAGAAGCTCATGAGTAAAGCGGAACACCTAGAGGATGTCGAGCTTGCCAAAACCAGCGGCAAGATAGCCGAGAGCGCGGCGGCTCGTTTTGCCACAATCAAGGACAGCGACTTGGGGCAGATATTTGATGAAACTGGCATTGACATTTACACCGCCTTAAAGGAAAACGCCATTATCCTTTTTGTCCTGAACCCTTTGCTTTATCCTGAAATGTCCCCGCTGATCGGCAACTTGATTATCATTGACAGCAAGAAAGCCGTAAGCCACTTCTACAGGGAAAAGAAAAGACGAATTTTCTACATCATGGACGAGATCAATACCTATGCCAGTGGCTCCTTGCTTGATCTGGTTAATAAATCACGCTCTGCAAATGTCACCTGCATCTTAGCCACGCAGAGCCTTTCCGACTTAGATCATGTATCGGGAGAGTTCAAAGAGCAGGTCATTGAAAATTGTAATAACTATATTGTGCTTAGGCAAAATAGCTCGGTGAATGCCGAGCATTGGGGGAATGTGATCGGCACCCGCCAGACCATGCAAGCTACCTATCAAATCAGCGGCGCAAATGGCGAAGTTAAAAGCACCAACATGGGTTCACTGCGAAAAACAAGGGAATATATCTATCACCCGGATGATATTAAGCTCCTCTCGACAGGTCAGGCAATCTTTGTTTCGAGGGATAAAATGTTTCATACGCGCATAAGCATACATAAACCATTTTAAGGAGGACAATCCCCATGGCTAAGTTTTGCACAAAATGTGGCGCACCCTTAGCTGATGTCGCAAATTTTTGTACTGCTTGTGGTCAGGCACTATCACAGGCAGTTCCCGCCATCCAACCCCAGCCGGAGCCGCCCACTCAATATCCAGCCCCAAAATTACGGGCTGAAGGTAATGGGGCTTATGTGGCATGGTTCTTATATTATTTCATTTTATTTTCCGTTGCATCGCTGGGAATCGCGATTCCATTTTACGCTATTACGGTTATTCTTGCTTTTACGCCAGCGGCTGAAAAACTATGGCGATGGACAACTGGGGTTCGTCCGCTTCGGCTCCACTCGGAAAAAGAGCGACTACTACCACTATTCAAGGAAGTATATACGGGATCGTTTGCGGCTAATCAGAAATTGTCTAAAGGGATAAGGCTCTACATAAAAGAGGATATGACGATCAACGCCTTTGCTTTCGGCAAGAGTACGCTTGTTTTGACAAGGGGCAGCTTGGAGCTGCTAAACGATGATTGCTTAAAAGGCTTAATCGCTCATGAGTTCGGGCATTTTTCACACAGGCACACCGAAGCCGTTTTGCTTGCGAGGGTCAGCAATTTCTATGTATCCTTTATCATCAGTAAATTAACCGACCTTAAAAACCGCCTTGATCTTGAAAACAAAGCCGGAATTGCCAATGGTTTTTTCAAGGTGATCGTTGATATCATGTACTATCTTTGGAAAGCGACAGATTTTATCGGTGAGCTAATCCTAATGCACAGGAGCCGAGAAAATGAATACCTTGCGGACAGCTTCGCAGAGAGAAGCGGCTTTACCAAAGAGCTAGCCGATGTGCTGATCGAAATATATAGCGTGGCAATCAGCAAGCCACAGAGCATTAAGGAGCAGCTGAAAAATACCCATCCGCATATTACGCTGAGGATTGAGCGGCTAGAAAGAACTTTGTACTAAAAACAAAACGGCAAGCATGGACTTAACCCACGCGCTATTTCGACAAATAAATCTTCTCCTTGACATTTGCCCCCTCATCGGTTATTATGTTACACAGTAACGTAAGGGGGGCATCATGAGATTATTACTGCATGTAAAAAGGATTAAGGAATCAGTGTGTTCCTTAATCCTTTTATTTTTATTGGTTGCTTAACTGGATACAATTGTTTAGGATTTCTTCCGCAATGCGAAACTGAGCCGGGGAAAGGCAACGGAGCTTTTGGGCAATCAACACCACATCCTTGTCAGCAATAAATCCAGACAGTATGTAGTCCGTACTAACTTCAAGAGCTTCACTTAATTTCAGTAAATTTTCTGGACGGATTGCCTTTTTGCCAAGTTCAGCTGTGGATATCATTTGGGGAGTAACATCCATTTTTTCGGCTAGCTCGTCTTGCGTTAGGCGAAGTTGTTTCCTGCGGTCTGATATGCGTTTTCCCATGTCCTTTAGTAGCTGCTCATTGTCAATCATGGCAAGCCCTCCTTATCTTCATTAATTATAGCGGTTGAGGGTAAAAATTTTAAGTTCCCATGGTTGACAAATAACAACCATGGCATTATAATGATAGAAAGTCCTGCGGGGCTAAACTAAAATTATTTGGAGGAATTCACATGGGCAAACTGGTAAAGCGTGTTCTGTCTGCGTTGTTGGTGATGGTTCTGGTTGGCGTGGCTGGATCGATGGTAAATATCCCTGCGATTGCGGCGGGCGATTATGGAAGTAATGGTAAGTTCCTCGCGCCAATTAACCCGCCGCTTACAGGATCCATACCGATACGCAACCGGGCACAATTGGAAGCCGTTGCGAACAACCTAAGTGGTAATTACCACCTGATGGATGACTTAGACCTAGCGGGCATAGAGTGGGTGCCAATTGGAGCTTGGAACACACCATTTACAGGCTTCTTTGATGGGCAAGGTCATGTCATAAAAAATCTTAAAATTACAGACGAGGGATATGAACTCAATGGATTGTTTGGCTATGTTTGTGATGGTGGCGCAATAAAAAATGTTGGATTAGAAGGAACCTATATTGATGTAAGCCGAACTTCATCATCTGCTTATTTTTGGGGTGCTCCAGATATGGAGGATAATCTTATAGCCGCTGGTGGGATTTGCGGCTTATACAGTATGAATAATTATACTAGCAATGAGAAATTTGACATTAGCAACTGCTATAATGAAGGATATATATCCATTTGTTCAACGTCTATTGTACACGCCTATGGCGGGGGCATTAGCGGCATATATGAAGGCAATAAGATATTCAATTGCTATAATGCCGGAGATGTGGAGGCTTCTAATGTTTCTACCTCCTTTCGAGTTCGAGCTTATGCTGGTGGGATCAGCGGAAGAGGGGTAGCCAACAATTGTTATAACACAGGAAATGTGTCGGCTATATGTTCTACGCCATCAAGTAGCTATAGCGCAAGCGCAAGAAGTCAGGTCGGAGGAATAATAGGTCTCGGCGTAGTAGAGAATTGCTATAATACAGGAAAGATACACGCTTCCGCTACTTCTACTCGGGAGGTTTTAACGGACGTAGGCGGAATTGCTGGCAGGGGGACTGCAAGTCATTGCTATAATATCGGGGTAATATCGGCATCCAATTCTGGGACAGAGCCAACAACAAACATCGGGGGAATTGCCGGATATGGAACAGCCACTAACTGCTATAATACCGGAGCAATATCAGCATCAATTTCTGCTTCTGACTATTGGCAAAGCGTTGGGGGCATATGCGGGTGTGGAACCGTTAGCAATAGCTATAATACTGGGAGCATATCTGTTTCTGGCACATCCCCTAATTTAGCTATCGGTGGAATTATTGGAAGCTTTGCTCCTTCCGCAACAAATAGCTACGCTTTTAATCTCTATGGGAGCGCATACGGTACACAACTTACCTCTGAACAAATGAAAAATATAGCCAGCTTCGTTGATTGGAACTTTTACACGGAATGGGATATATTGCCGTCTGTCAATAACGGCTATCCGTTTTTGAGGGATATGGATGTACATATCGGTGGCGAAGACATGACCATGACACTTGACTATCTTAAAAACGTTAAATTTCCACAAGGAAAGTTTTGGAACAGAATGGGGTTAACTACAAATAACCAAGACGGTTATACAAATACCCCGTGTCCGCAAGTTTTGGTTGACGGAAAATGGAAACACGTTTCAGGGACTTCGACTTGTAACGGATTTGCGCCGAATGGCACACAGCTATCTTGGCAGTGTATGGGATTTACAGAAAAACTGGCATTTGACTTGTATGGCGAAAATCCAAGAGCGTGGGATAGAATTAATACATTAACAGATATAAAATCAGGTGATCATATCCGATATAATGGTCATTCCGTTTTAGTAATTGCTGTAAATGGCAACAACATAGTCTTTGCTGACTGTAATTCTGATAATAAATGCGTTATTCGTTGGGATAGAACGCGTACCAAGGCAAATCTTGCGGCAAATTTGACCTGGGTTAAGTCTGCGCCATATCCGGCAAATCAGGCTTTTACTATTGCTGGTCGGCAAGTGCGGATAGCTTGCCCTGTTGATGTAGAAGTATATGATGATTTAGGAAGACTTGCCGCACGAATTATTAACAATGTAGTTGATTACGATGTTGATGAAGTTGCTGCAATAGCGGCATGGGTTGAAGGTGATGAAAAATATTTTACCTTTGGGGGAGGCTTTGAATATACTTTCAAATTGATAGGCACCGATACTGGTATAATGAATATAGAGATTTCCGATATTGAATTGACAAGTGAGACAATTGGAAAGCAGAAAAAATTTATCAATGTTTCACTGGAAGACGATAAACTCTTTGAATTTACACTTGGCAAATTAGAGGTGACAGAGGTATCTGCTTCTAAATTATTTGTTGTTGATAAAGAAGGAAGCCGCATTGCTGAAGTAATGGAAAACGGCACAGAAATTTCAGGTGGTGGCGATATAACCAATATAAGCGTCTCAGGAATTACGCTTAACAGCACCGCGCTTTCAGCGAATTATAAAAAAGCCACCCAGCTCACGGCAATCGTAGCGCCTGATAACGCCACGAACAAAACTGTAACATGGAAATCCGACAATGAAAAAGTAGCCAAAGTAGACATGAGCGGCAATGTTCAGGCAGTCGGCAGAGGTAAGGCGAAGATCACCGCCACAACTGAGGACGGACAGAAAACGGCAACTTGCGAAGTAACCGTTAAATACGCATGGTGGCAATGGTTGATCATAATTTTCCTGTTCGGATGGCTATGGTATTAAGGCGATAGTAAGGGACACAGAAGAAACGGTAATTAAGGGACTAAGGGCAAGTGTGCCCTTAGTCCCTGCTTCAATTATGTTTCTGGCTTGTTGTCAAGGTCGGGTAGTATTTTTTCTTGAATCCTGTATGAGAAAAAATCTCCACCCTTCCCATGACAAGGAAAGCGTGAGAAAACGCAATGATTTATAATGACTGACATTCAATGTCGGTCGTTTTTCTATTCAAAAACAAAAAAATGTAGTAATATGTAGATGTCATTACATATTGCTACACCAAATTTAAAGGGGGATAAATGACATACGGTGAATTGTTTGCAATACTAAGCAAGCAATGGGCAAATATAAATGATATAAAGCAGTTATGCGGTAATGGACGGGATAAAGCCCGCCAAATTAGAACCGAGATAGAGCTTGACATAAGAAATAGCGGTAAGAAGCTCTTAGACGGTAAAGAGAAAAAAGTCCCTATGTCTAGGGTTATTGATTATCTGAACATGGATATTGACTACATAGCAAAAATGGCTATGTGGGAAAAGAAAATCAATAATGATAGGGAGATGTAACAATGGCTATATTTCAGTCAAAAGCAGTTACTAAAGACAAGCGAAAATGGTATTTTTCCGTTTGGTATTTATCTGCTAATGGCGAAAAAAAGCGAAAGAAAAGTCAGCGCTATGCTTCTAGGACAGAAGCGCAAGAAGCTGAACGAAATTTTTTAACAGATATTATTAAACACAACAGAATAGATATGACATACAGAGAAATGTATGATCAATATTTAGATTATACCGAGGAAAGCATAAAAGGCTCTACAAAGTATTGCAAAATCAACCGCAACAAAAATCATATTTTAAACTATTTTGGAGAAATGAACATACATAACATTACGGTCAATACGGTAATTGCTTGGAAATCAAAGATCAACAAGAAAACATACGGAAAAGGCAAGAGGTATTCGCTACAGTACAAGCAGACTTTAATGGTTGAGCTTGGAGCCGTTTTAAATTACGGAGTGAACTTTTGTGGCTTAAAAGAAAATCCTGCCCGTAAGGTAAAGAATTTTCAGGACAAAAGCGAAGCGGTCATTTCAGATGAAGAAAAAATCAGGTATATCACGCCTGATGAATACAATCTTTTCACGAGCGTGATTGATAAGCTTGTATTCAAAGTGTTCTTTGCGTTCTTGTATTACATGGGAGTTCGTAAGGGCGAAGCACAGGCACTAACATGGGAAGATATATTATGGGACATGAGCAAAGTAAGGATTATCAAGACGGTCACCAGCAAAACCGACGAGCTAGACGAGCACGGACACCAATTCAAGATAACAAATACCAAAAATCGAAAAAACAGGACAATCCAGATGCCACCGATTTTAAAATTTTTGCTATTGGAATTGTACCAATATTATATGGCTCATGAGGGATTTAGTAATAAATGGTTTGTGTTTGGTGGATATAAGCATCTGCCAAGTAAAACAATCGACACAGAAAAAGACCGCTATTTCGATTTAGCGAAAGCAACATATGAGAAAGAGATCAATCGCATTACAAATCATGAGTTTAGGCACTCACACGCAAGCTACTTAATAAGCAGGGGTGTAAAGATAGAGCTAATCGCCTATAGGTTAGGTGATACTGTTGGCGTTGTTCAAAAAACATATGCGCATTTATTTCCAGAGGTCGAAGATGCGATCATTGAGGAACTAGATTTAATAGAAGATACTTTCATTATAAAGGGCAATCTAATAGCCCCGCCAACAAAAAAAGAATTTTTAAAGCCACCACGCCTAAAAAATCCTTTGTTAGTTAGCGCTAAGTGTACCTGAAAGTGTACCCCACGCGCGTTCAACTGTATATAACCGCCTGAATATGGGCGTTTATAACTAAATGGCGGAGCAGGAGGGAGACAAAAAGACATGAACCGCTCATAACTGTTTACAGCACAATGCCTTGTATTTAGGGCATTTGCGAATTTTCACGACTTATCACGATTCGACAAGAACTGAAAAAAGTGTACCTCAAGTGTACCTCGATAACAATAAATCTTAGACAAGGACTTTTGATGAAGAATGGTTAAGGCTATTCTTCTTTTTCATTTGCAACCCAGATGCCGTCAGCTATTTTCAAATAGCCCCATACTTTTCCCCTTTCAGCCATTTAACGGTCTCACAGCCAGCTAAGACCCGCTCCGCTATATCAATACCTTTCACGACATAACAGGAACCCCCTACGGGCTACCTCCTAATATTTCATGGTGTACTTGATATTCTTATCAGCCAGTGAGTGCCGATGTCTGGAAAGGAGAAAAATAATATGGAGCCATTTGAAGTAGCATTAACTCATAACGGCTATCTCATTTCGCATCATGAAAATATTTCGGAAGCTATAGCTTTTATTGATATGATGATGAAGCCCTTGCGAAAATTAAAGCCTAAAAAGATTTTACAGCTTGGACACTATACTAATTTAGTTATCATTTATGAGCTTACAAGAGAGCGCAAAGAAATGTTTTACATTCAAGCCGTTAGCGAAAACGATTAAGATACAACTTAATCGTTTTTTCTGTCCTGCCTGTTCTCCTGCCAGTTGCGGCGCCGCATTTTTAGCCCTTCATTTGCCTAGAAAAAATGATATAATTAGTATCGTAGCTGAAATTCTCAGCACATGAGGGAACTCGTTAATCACGGGTTCTTTTGTTTTGGAAAGCGGGGGTATTGGGAATGTGAGAATTACATAATCAGACAATAATGTTGTATGTTCGTCAATAACGGACAATAAACAACAAAGGAGTTGGGCTACAATTATGCTAAGGGAGGGTTTAGTGTGAAAATGTCATTAACAGAAAATCTAGATAGTTTTAATTTAAGGGAAACAAAGAAAAAGGTGAATCATTACTTTTCAGATTTAGACAGATTGGAATGGGAGCAGGCAAGGCTGGATATTCAAAGAGGATTGACTGCTAGATATGATGCTTCAAATGAAGATAAAAAGGGTGCGTATGTTGCGACTGGCAAAGACGAATTTAATTTGTCAGCCAAAGAAGAAAAAAGGAAAGAGCTTGCTAATCACTTGGCTGGCTACCAATGGGCTAAAAATATCTTGTCTGAGCAAGAGCAATTATACATTACGGAATATTTTGTTAATGGAAAATATGAAGATGAAGTAGTGAGCTTGCTTGGCTACAAGGGTAGCGACAGTATGGGCTTTAGAAATTTGAAACGAAAAGCGATCTATAAGTTTGCTTACGTTTTAAATTTAGTAGTGTAAAACCAGAAGGGGGAAAAGAAAAAATGGAACAGAAAAAATTAACACGGTTAGCAGATGAGCTAACCGATTTTTGCCTTGAATATAAGATATTCAATATCTCATGCAGTGTAAAGGAAATCAAAAAAAGAATTGAGGAACAATTCGATGATGTTGTGTTTGTCGAGGGTCTTATCAACCTGATCATCGTTAAAACGAAAGATCATAAGGACATTGATACAGGCAAGCTCATTGAACTGCTTTCAGAGCTTGAAAGGCTAAGACTAGAGCTGGAATACAAAGCACCGAAAAAGTGAGCGAAACATGTTAAGCATTGTCAAGAGCATAAGCGCTTATGAACTAAAGGATGAGCTATGGAGCGGGGCATGGGACACCATGATGATAATTCTTGAGCAGGATAAATTGCATGATTTAATGTGCTTATTAGAGGAATTATATCCAGAGCCAGTGGACATCACCACGATCAATGACTTGCTCTGGTTTGAAGAAGATTTTCTTTTCGAGCAATTAGGCATCGGAGAACTTGTCCAAAAAGGGCTATAAATAAGGCGCTCAGAGGGGGACTTGGTTTATTTATATCGTCGCTACCCCCACAATATTTCCGGTGCCAAGGCAGGCCGCCAGCGCCGACGCGAGGGCCTGCCGCTGTGTGATGCTCCCCGCGGCGGCCTCCTGCTTTT
>JGI24702J35022_10001912_pt1 | contig 12818 bp, 11 predicted proteins | sample TergutTh196P4_FD_35022 | JGI IMG/M metagenome (IMG submission 35022)
TTGAACACGGCTTCTTTACCGGATTTGATTTTTACTTTGTTGCTTTTCTTTATGCTGGTTGTTAACATGCGTTCCGTTCCTGCGCTTACGCAATTTCAGCTTCCGAATACCAGGGAACTTCAAAAATTGAAGGAAAAATCACTCCTTATATATATAATCGTAGGAAAAACCGGAAATGATTCGGAACATGCACCAATCCAACTCAACAACGATTTTACTACTTTGGATGCGATGCCCGAAGAATTGAGAAGTATCAAAATTGACATTGAACCGGAAGACAGAAATAAAATCGTTGTAATCCTGAAAATAGATAAAAATACCCCGATGGGATTAGTCAATGATATTCGCCAAATACTTCGCGAACAAAATTTGCTGACGGTATATTATGCGGCGGAAAAACCGCATTAAGAACAATTTTTTTAATTTCACAATAAAAGTTGTACAGAATAAAAATTTTATATAACTTTGCACGCTCAATTATAAGTGCATATACTTGAAAAGTATGCTAAAAAACAATAAATCAGCAAATAAACGAATAAAAAGAATATAAGAAATGTCGAAGATTTGTCAAATTACCGGAAAAAAAGCAATGGTAGGCAACAATGTTTCTCACTCGAACCGTAGAACGAAAAGAAAATTTGATGTCAACTTGTTTACTAAAAAATTCTANTGGGTAGAACAAGACTGTTGGGTGGACTTGAACGTCTCTGCCAANGGTTTACGTATNATCAATAAAGTCGGACTGGATGCTGCAATCAGGAATGCAGCCGAAAAAGGTTATATAAACTTTTAAACTATAAAGGAGGAAAACCGAGATGGCAAAGAAAGCAAAAGGAAACAGGGTGCAAGTAATTCTGGAATGCACCGAACATAAAGACAGCGGCATGCCGGGAACATCCCGTTACATTACCACTAAAAACAGAAAAAATATCACAGGAAGGTTGGAGCTTAAAAAATACAATCCTATCCTTAAAAGAATGACAGTTCATAAAGAAATTAAATAAATTTTAAACCATGGCAAAGAAAACGGTTGCGGGATACCGCGAAAAGTCGGAAGGACGTTCGTATTCTAAAGTTATCAAAATGGTGAGATCACCAAAAACAGGCGCCTACGTCTTCAAAGAAGATATGGTGCCGAATGAAGCTGTAAAGGATTATTTCAAATAAATTTTGTAGAGACGTGGCGTGCCACGTCTCTACTTATTACTAACAAATTAAAAATATTGTCTTATGAAAATCTTAAGTAAATTTTTTGTGATGGCTTTTATAGCCTCATTATTTGTATCTTGCGGCGGCGATGATAAGCCGTTACCTACACCGGTACAGAAGCAAATATCAAAGACATGGACAATTTCTATTAGAGGTGTTGCAGGCGCGACGCTTACTTTAGAGGAAATCCCAATAACTTTAGCCGATATTCCGGGTGTTAATACGTCGAATTTTATCAGCGGAGAGTTTCAAAACTCAGGTAGCAACATTCAAATAACAGGTTTAAAAAATACGGACGGGGCAGTATTGAATAACTTTACGATGCAGGTAAACAACGCTGCTGCGGTTAATTTTGGAAGAGTTACATATACACCCAGCGGCTCAAGCGATTTTGGATCTGATGTGCCGCAATCAAGTAACAGGGAAACGACATTCCTTAGCTCGTTATTCACTGCTTATGCCGGAAAAGGTAAGACGGCGAATTTAAAAGTAACCTTTACTCCCAGTGCAGATATTGTTGCAGCTGACAATGTTAATTTGGTTATTACTATTAATGGAACGTATAATTGGAATACTTTCGATTAATAATTTAAGGTGCATCATAATGTTCTATTAAGACATCGTAAAACAATAGGTTTAAACAACCTGAAACACATATAAAAAGACTTCCGTTTGACAATAAATATCAAACGGAAGTTTTTTTTTACAACATTTTTACTACCTTTGTGAAGTTTGATAATTTGTAATCAATATATGGGTGTACTTAATTTTTTTTCCAAAGACAAAAAAGAGAATCTGGATAAAGGATTATCTAAGACGAAAGAAAGTGTGTTTTCAAAATTGACACGCGTCGTCGCCGGCAAATCGAAGGTGGACGAAGACATTTTGGATGAGCTGGAAGAAGTTCTGGTTACTTCGGATGTCGGCGTGGAAACAACTTTGAAAATCATTGCCCGGATAGAAAAAAGAATTGCCCGAGACAAATACATTGATTCAAAAGAACTTACTCATATTCTCAGGGATGAAATCGCTTCCATGCTGGCCGATAACCCTACGGAAGAATTAGCCGATTTCGAATTGCCGGAAGGCTCAAAGCCTTACGTGATTATGGTTGTTGGAGTAAACGGCGTTGGTAAAACGACCACAATCGGGAAGTTGGCTTATCACTTCAAAAAAGCCGGAAAGAAAGTTTATTTGGGTGCTGCCGATACTTTCCGCGCTGCCGCCGTGGAGCAATTAACGATTTGGAGTGAACGCGTCGATGTCCCCATCGTAAAACAGAAAATGGGCTCCGATCCGGCCTCTGTGGCTTACGACACGCTAAATTCTGCGGTTGCAAACGATGCGGACGTAATCATTATCGATACGGCCGGACGCCTTCACAACAAAATCAACCTGATGAATGAATTGACGAAAATTAAAAACGTCATGAAAAAGGTAGTTCCCAATGCGCCGCAGGAAGTTTTACTGATTCTTGACGGCTCAACCGGACAGAATGCTTTTGAGCAAGCCAAACAATTTACCGCAGCCACTGAGGTTACGGCTTTGGCAATCACCAAATTGGACGGAACTGCCAAAGGCGGGGTCGTAATCGGGATTTCCGACCAATTTAAGATTCCTGTAAAATACATTGGCTTGGGCGAAGGTTTGGAAGATTTNCAGGTATTCAGAAAACGCGAATTTGTGGATTCCTTATTCGGATAAGATGAGAAAAAACAAAGTGGATATAATTACTTTGGGNTGTTCAAAAAACTTGGTCGATTCGGAGTTACTCATGCGGCAATTCACTGCCAATGGTTTCTCGGTAGCGCACGATGCACCGAAAACCGGCGGAGAAATTGTTGTCATCAATACTTGCGGATTTATAGAGAGCGCTAAGGAAGAATCAATTAGCACGATTCTTCAATTTGGCGAAGCGAAGAAAAACAAACGAATACGAAAACTTTTCGTGATGGGCTGTCTTTCCGAACGATACAAAAAAGATTTGGAAAAGCTGATTCCGGAAGTCGATAAGTTTTACGGAAAATTCAACTGGAAGGAATTGTTGTCTGATTTGGGAAAACCTTATCACACAGAATTATCGTCCGAAAGAACGCTCACTACGCCGGCACATTACGCCTACGTTAAAATAGCGGAAGGATGCGACCGAAAATGTTCCTATTGTTCCATCCCGTTGATTACCGGAAAATACCAATCCCGGAGCATGGAAGAAATAGAAGCGGAAATCCGGCAGTTGGTAAGTCAGGGTGTCAAAGAATTTCAATTGATTGCCCAAGATTTAACTTATTATGGGAAAGATATTTATAAAAAATTCAGTATCGGCGAATTAACCGGTCGTATTTCGGATATTCCGGGCGTGGAGTGGATTCGCTTACATTATGCTTATCCGGCACAATTTCCGATGGACTTGTTAAAGGTCATGCGCGAAAAAGACAATATCTGCAAATACTTGGATATTGCGCTTCAACACAGCAGCGATGCGATGTTGAAGAAAATGCGGAGGCATATTACCCGTGCAGAAATGGTTGAGTTATTGCAGACCATTCGCCGTGAAGTACCGGGCATTCACCTCCGAACAACGATGATGGCAGGACACCCCGGAGAAACGGATGCGGATTTTGCCGATATGCTGGACTTTGTCCGTGAAATGCGGTTTGAACGTTTGGGCGCTTTTTCTTATTCTGCCGAAGAAGGAACTTATTCGTACCGAAATTACAAAGAGGATGTCGCTCCTGAAATTAAAAACAAACGGATGGACGAACTGATGTCTTTACAGGAACAAATTGCCCTGGAGATAAACGAAAAAAAAGTCGGTCAAACCCTGAGAGTCATTATTGACCGGGAAGAATCCGATTTTTACATTGGTCGAACAGAGTATGATTCTCCGGAAATTGATCCGGAAGTGTTGATAGAAAAGACGCAAAAGTTGATTCCCGGTGAGTTTTACGCGGTAAAAATTACCGGAACGCAATCGTTTGATTTATTAGGAATGATTTAATATAATTAAAAATAAATAACACAATGAATTCTACAGAATTTACCACAGCTTTGGCCAAAAAGCTGGATCTTTCCAGGTTAGAGGCCGGAATCAGATTGGATGATTTGTTGTCCGTAATTACTACGGAGCTTACAAACGGTCATGTAATTTCTATTACTAACTTCGGCAACTTAGAAGTGAAGAAAAGAAATGAAAGGATAAGCGTTCATCCGGTAACGGGAAAAAGAATGCTGCTCCCTCCCAAAATGGTTGTAAAATTTAAGCCATCTGCATCTTTCAACAAAAAAATAAAAGATTTAGATCATGAATGAAAAAATCAGTTTACAGGATTTAGTCGCTCTTTTGGCTGAGAAAGCAAATATCAGCAAAAAAGACGCCGAAACATTGGTAAAAGAATGTTTCGATATAATGGAAGAAGGTCTTGTAAAAGATAAACTTCTGAAAGTTAGAAATTTAGGAACTTTTAAACTGGTATGGGTAGAAGACCGTGAAAGCGTTGATGTTTCCACCGGTGAAAAAGTAACCATACCGGCACATTATAAGGCAACATTTTCTCCGGATATAGAGCTGGCAGAAAAAGTGAATGTACCTTATGCTTCTTTGGGAAGTGTTGAAGTAGAGGGAAATGAATTTCCCGAGAAAATCGAAGATGAGGAAGAAAACGAGGAAGAAGAGAGTGAAGATGAAACCGGAATGGAAGAAAAAATAGCCGGTTATTTTTGGAAAGAACCCGAAAGTGAACCCGAAAAAGAAGAAGTAACTGAAAGTGAGGAAATTGAAAGTGAACCGGAAAAAATTGCATATATACAAGAAGAAACCGAAAGTGAACAAGAGAAAGTTGAGAGTGAACCGGAAGAAGTTGTAATCGAGCCCACAAGACTTGGATATATACAAAAAGAACCCGAAAATAAAGAAGAAATTTTTGAAGATCTCGAAGAACTTGGAGATTTTGAAGATGAAAAAGACGAAAAAGACGAATTTTATTATTCCGAAGAAGAATATGATGAAGAATACGAACCAATTGAAGCAACTAACGGTCTTTTCTGGCTCTTTTTCCTCATTGTTTCTTTACTGATTTTATTTTTTGCCGGACATTATTTTTGCCCCATGCTTGGTCTTGGAGCAAAACAAGCAACTCCCGACTCAATAGAGATCCTTTCCCATTCTGTCAATAAGCCGGAAACTTCCGCTAATTTAGAGATAAATATAGATTCTGCTGCGTTACCGGTTGCCGACATTTCAAAGAAAGAAGCGCCTGTTCCGAAGGTAGAAACTGTCGACAATCAATCATCAAAAACGTATGTCAATAAAAAATACACCGTACGCAGAGGGAACCGGTTGAATACGATTGCTTTACGGGAATACGGACACAAAGCCTTTTGGGTTTATATTTATGACGAAAATCGAAATCAAATAAAGAATCCCGATCTGATAGACCCCGGAATGGTCATCAACATTCCGCCGGCAGCAAAATACGGAATCGACAAAAACAATCCGGAAGCGGTTAGAAAAGCGCTGGAATTGGAACGGAAGTATAAGCCTTGAAAAAAAATTCTCCGTGTGTCGTTTTGATCACAAGAAACAAAGTCCGGCGGTTTTACCACCGGATTTTTTTTTATTCTTACCTCTTGCTTTATTATAATTTAATTATGTTCTTATTATGATGTTGTTATGTTCTTGTTATAGTGTTGTTATAGTGTTGTTATATTTTTGTTATGATGTTGTTATATTTCTATGCCGTAAATATGAAAAAAAAGTATTTTCTTTATACCCCCTCAGCGTAAGCCCCGTTTACGTTGGGTTAAAAGCAAATCTGGAGATTTGCTGACAAAACGAAGTTTTGCAAATGAAAAAATAAACTATAAACTATATGAAAAACAAGCTACTATTATTGTTCGCAATGATTTTTCTTTGTGTATTGTATTCCCATGCAGAAAAAGTAACCATTGAAAAAGCGGAAAAAGTCGCACGCTCTTATGTACGCACAGTCCCCCAGCTTAAATCGAGAAATAACATTCAATTAAGCCGTACAATATTCAAAGAATTGAAATCCGGTAACTCTTTGAGAGCCTCTCAGGAAGAAGCCATGTACTATATTTTCAGCTTGAATAGTGATGAAGGCTTTATCATCATTTCGGCAGATGACATAGCCGTTCCCGTGCTCGGTTATTCCGATCGGGGAAGTTATGACGGCAGCAATCCGAATCTTTCGTACTGGATGGATTGTCTGGCGCAGGAAATTGCTTACGGTATAGAAAGCGATATTCCACAAAGCCCCGAAATAAAAGCGAAATGGGAAATATATCTCGATGAAAACGCTCCTGCTTTGCGAGCAAGCAACGCTGTGGTTGTCGACCCGCTTATTCAAACCAAATGGGATCAGGGTGCACCCTACAATGCGCTGTGTCCTGCCGGTACCGTGACCGGTTGTGTGGCAACAGCGATGGCGCAAATTATGAAGTATTGGAATTATCCGATAACAGGAACAGGTTCACATTATGATTCCAGTCCAAACTGGACCAATTTATTCGCTGATTTTGGAAACACTGCTTACGATTGGGCAAATATGGCCAATACTTATTCACCCTCCGGTGCGGATCCGAACTATGCAGTTGCCACTTTGATGTATCATTGCGGCATTAGTGTAGACATGGATTATGGAACGGGTGGAAGCAATGCCAATATATACGCTGCAATTCCCGCTTTGGTTAATTATTTCAAATACGACCCCTCAATAACTTATCTTATAAGAGACAATTATTCAACCACTGCATGGGTTAATATTCTTAAAAACGAGTTAGACGAAAGTCGTCCGGTTTATTATAGCGGACAAAGCAGTGATGGTAGCGGACACGTTTTTATTTGTGACGGATATGATTCCGGCGACCTTTTTCATTTCAACTGGGGTTGGAGTGGAAATTCCGACGGTTATTTCGAACTGTCAGCGTTGAATCCGGCAGCTTTAGGAATTGGCGGAGGCGCCGGCGGTTTTAATACTGACCAGTCCATTGCTGCGGGTATTTGTCCGGATGTGAGAGTAACATCAGGTGTCCGCTTGGGTTTATCAGACCTTTATTCTTCAAAAACTTCCTTAAGTGATTTGACGGAAATTTTCAGTGTAGGCGCAGTAAAAATAACCAATACAGGTCCGGATATAAACGGTTCCCTATACTTTGGCATATTACTCTGCCAGGAAGACGGTACTCAAATAAATTACACAAAAAATTATTATTATGATATGTCGGGATTTGCTTCCGGTTATTATTTTGCTTCGGATTTGATTTTTTCTTATAGCTTGCCATCCGGTTTAACGCCCGGTACCTATAAACTTTATGCAGCTTTCAGTACGGCAACAGATATGAATACGCCGGTTAAGATAGAAGGAGCAAACGGTGACAGATATATCAATATGGTAGTTGCAACCGACAATACGGTTACGCTAACAACAAAATCCGATATGGCGCCTGCTTTATCGCTGGTATCTTTAGCTCCTGCCGGAAACCTGTATCAGAATAAAGCCGGCAGTTTTACGGCTACTATCACCAATAGCGGCACCGGAGATTATAATTCTCATTTGATTTTGGAATTAAACGGTACGGAGATAGTTACCGACCTTGTGCTTATTCCTGCAGGAACAACCCATACCATAGCATTTTCACCGGCAAAAATCACTTTACCGCCGGGTACTTATCCTTTAACGCTTTGGTATGATCCAAATAATAATCAAGGTACACCTTCAATACAATTAGGCTCGCCTGTCGACGTAACCGTACAAGCAGCTCCTAATCCGTCTTCTTCCGGTGTACCAATGGTGGTAGCCGGCAAGATGCATATCAGCGGCCCGGTGTATTCGTCCGGCGCGGTACACGTTTTTGCAAAGACAGCAACAACTGTTGATACCGGCAGGATTGATATTGATAATACGACCGGAGCATTGCTGTATGCAGATTCAATCATTCTTTACTCGAATGATACTTCCGACGGACTGATAAAGAATCTGAACACAACCACTGCGAATGGCGCCGTACAAGGCATATCTACAGTTATTGTCCGCAAGACTTTTGCAGCCGGTAAACACACTTATTTTTCACTTCCGTTTGCTACAAAGACCTTATATAAAGGAAACACAAGTCAAAGCGTGGGTACCGGCGGAAGAAACTTTGCAGCATGGAAATTTAATGCGCAAGTACGGTCTCAATACTTAGGATTTACCAATCCTTCCCTTGTATGGACGGAAATCGATTATGCTGCGGGTTTTGCAAAAGGAATGGGTTATCAGTTTTATCATGTACTCGGAGGAGCCGTTGACTTCGTTACAACAGTAGCCGCGGATATACGGAATATGTTTGCTTCCTCCGACAAAAGCGTTACCTACACCATGTACAGAACAACCGGCCCCAATGTTTACCAAGAACCGATGGATGCAGGATGGGCATTCATAGGCGGCGTTAATGCTTCTACCTTTTCGTTTAAGCAGGCGAATGTCGGCGGATATGACGGCGGAACGATTTATTACCGGAATACGACCAATTCTCAATCTACGAATGACCAGAGATACGGAGCATACAATGAATTTGTCTTAGGGTCTGATGATGACTCGGAAATAGCCAATGTAGGGCCGTACACGCCGTTTTATATACAGGGAAACATGAGCGCTACAGGTGCATCCGACAGAACATTTACCTTCAATTCCTCAGGACTTGTGCTTGATAATGTAACCTTCCGCTCCTCCAATGAAGAAGCCAATGCGATAAAAGACAAATTATACTTTGCCCTCACTTCGGATAAAAACAACGCTTATGACCGTTTTTATCTTAACTTTGCCGGTAACAACACAGAATCATACGTGGCGATAGAGGATGCGATGAAAATGTCGACCAATTTTGTAGACCGGCCGGCCGTATGGAGTATACAAGACATGACCAATATAGGTTTGGTAGTAAATGGTCTTCCGATGAAAGATGACCGGGAAGTGCGGATGGGATTTTCCGTTCCCGAATCGGGAGATTACACCATTTCTTTAAATCCGATGCGTCAACAAGATATAAGGAACGTCATTCTGGCTGATAAGGTAACCGGTAAAAAGGTTGATTTGCTGCAAATTCCTTATTCGTTTCATACAGGGACAGTTCAAGGTGAAACCGGAAGATTTTCAATCTATATCAATAGTTCATATACGCCAATACCGGCAATCGAATCGAACGGTCTTTATGCTTACGTAAAGGATAATTTGTTGACGGTAAAGAATTTATCGGAAGGTGACAGGGTACATATTCTGGATTTGGCCGGTCGTATCGTAGCGTCGGGCAAAGTTTCAGGAAATGAATTTTCTGTTGCTTTAAGGCAAAAAGGTGTTTATGTTGTGAATGTGTCGGGGGAAAAGAGCTCGGTACTTAAAGTTTTAAATAAATAAGAAACAATATGAAAAAACAAACAATCCTGATAATACTTGGGCTACAGTTCTTCTTGGGAACACTTTCCGCCCAGTTTGTTCTGAAAAAAGAACTGAATGCGCCCCGTGCCGGGGATGAAATTATCAAGCAGCAAGTTGAGTATAAGGACCCCGGAAGAAGTGGGGCGAATGTTCTTTGGGATTTCAGCCAGTTGAATATTGTCAATGACGAATACGAATTGGTATATGATACTGTGAGTAGTGTTCTTATTGGTGTCGAACATCAAACGGCATACCGTTATGAGTTTACAAATGACAGTCTTTTATTGTCAGGTTATGAAAATGCCACCACCCTCATGCAAAGTCTTCAGCCTGAGCTTGTCCACAAGTTTCCCATATCCTTTGGCGACTCCTTATCCAACTGCTTTCATAACCGGGGCAGCTATGGCGACAGGCTACAAGTCGATATACTGGGTACGCTTACTTTCCATGCTGACTCCTACGGCATAATGATCTTACCCGACAAAGATACACTGACCAATGTTATGCGTCTCAAAACCGTTAAACGAATGGTGGAGGATATAAAACCGTTGCCATTCCATAGTCTGCAAAAAGACACACTTTCCCCACCGGTAGAAATCACTTCTGTCGACAGTATCAACTTTCGTTTAAACACCGATGCTTTAGTGATGGAAACGGAAACATGTCAATGGTATGCCTCCGGTTACCGTTACCCGGTTTTTGAAACCATCAGGAACCGGAATATCATTAACGGAAAAAGTGAAGATTATTTTGCTACGGCTTTCTTCTATCCTCCCCAAGAGCATTATTACTTAGCCACCGATCCGGAAAACCAAAAGATTGTTGAGGAACAGAATAAAGGAAAGAAAGACAGCCCCCTGGCAACTTCTACTTTCAATGCTTTTCCCAATCCCATGAGTTCAACGCTGAATGTAGAAATATTCATACCCATGGAAGCAAAAATCAAGATTCAACTGCGCTCGGTGGCCAATATTAGTGTTTATATCAACGAGAACAAGGGGAAATTCACAGCCGGAAGCCACAGCTTCCAATTCGATGTGTCGATACTGCCTCCCGGTTTCTACCTGCTCAGTATTTGGGCAAATAATTATTTGTTCAGTGAAACACTTTTAAAACAGTAAAACCATGAAGAAACTCATATTAATTCTCATCAACATTTTTTGGATTGCCGCACAATTAGCAATTGCTCAATCCACTAATCAGAATTATATAAAGACGACAACTTACTTAAATGAAACGCAAACCGGTTCGTTGACTACGATACAGTATTACGACGGTTTGGGTCGTCCCATGCAGACAGTGCAAGTAGGTGTTACGCCCAATCATCATGATTTGGTTACTTATCAGGAATACGATGATTTCGGTCGGGAATCAGCCGCATGGCTACCACGAGTTAGAGAAAACAACAACGGAAATTTTGTAGCCTTGAATACGTTTGAAACACTTTCTTCAATCCTTTACCAGAATGATTCAAAACCCTATTCCTTGCCTGTCTACGAACCTTCGCCCTTGAACCGGACAGTGAAACAGTTTGGCCCCGGACAAGACTGGCAGAATAACAACAAGGCTGTGGAAACAGCTTATCTGACCAATATATCCGGAGATGTTCTGTTAAATTGTAAACTGTATCAAGTGGGAGGAACTGCCCAAAATCCGGCTTTGACACTGAACGGGGACTACGCTACGGGGCAACTCTTTGTAACGGAAACCAAAGATGAAGATGGCAAGGAGACATACCAATTTACCAACAAACTCGGGCAAGTGGTACTAACCCGTCAAGTGTCTGTAGCTAATGTGCATGGAACACTCTGTGTGGACACTTATTATGTTTACGATGATTTCGGAAATTTGGGCTTTGTGATTCCTCCAAATGCCGTTGGTGCTTTGACCGGAAATGGAACTTGGACTGAAGCAGATAATACGCTAAAACAGTTTGCCTATTTGTATCGTTACGACGAGCGTAACCGGTGTATAGCCAAGCGGCTTCCGGGTTGCGAATGGCAATATATGGTTTATGACAAAGCCGACCGACCGGTACTTTCGCAGGATGGCGTGCAACGTCTCAAAAATGAATGGACATTTTATAAATACGACGATTTCGGAAGAATGATTATTTCCGGAATCTATTCGACGGCGACTTCACATGCCAACCTTTGCACACAATTTGAAAACTTACTGGTGGTTGAAGCCTTTACCGGCACAGGCAACTATGGCTATAGTTGGAACGTGTCGCCCGTAGTTACTCCGGACAAAGTGCTAATTGTTAATCTTTACGATGATTACAGCCGATTACTTGACCAAACGCCAAGTCTTTCTGCCGGCTTGAATTATACGACAAAAGCCGGTTATGGCCAATGGTATCAAAACGGTTCTATATCTGCCAAAGGGTTGTTAGTCGGTACGCGTACAAAAATGTTCAACGGTAGTGGAGAAATTGTTACGGCTCTGTATTACGATGAAAGAAATCGCGTTGTTCAGAAAAAGTCTACCACGCACAATGGAAGATTTTTGAACGAATATTACAAATATAATTTTATAAATCAACCTCTCAATCGCCTGATTGAATATATACTTCCGAACGGGAGTCCTATTATTTTACCTTCCGACAGTCTGACAGAATCGTATACCTACGAATACGACCATGCAGGGCGATTGGAGAAAATCATTCTGAATGGAATAATTATTGAAGGAAACTCATACAATGAATTAGGGCAACTGCAAAACCGGCAACAGGGGAACACGCTTTCGACCGATTACACCTACAATGTAAGGGGATGGTTAAAAACACTTTCGGAAAGTTTTACCGGATTCCAGCAGACACTCTATTATCAAGATGTTATGAGCGGTAGATCGTACAATGGGAATATCTCTCAAATGACTTACCAGTATGCCAATCAGCCAACGACAGTTCCAAGATCTTGTCAATATTTCTACGATAGACTGAATCGTATAGCCAGCGCTTCTCTTTTTTCTCCACTCTATGATCTGGATATGGAATCCGTCAGTTACGACAATCAGGGTAATCCAACCTCCATTCATCGGGTAATTAACCACCAGGATCAGGACGGGTGGTATATCTCTTACAACGGGAATCAAAAGACGACCGTTTCAGGTTATATCGTAGTGTCCGGTTTTACTGTACCTGTATCGGGATCACTCACTTACAATCAGACAGGT
>JGI24702J35022_10001913_pt1 | contig 12812 bp, 10 predicted proteins | sample TergutTh196P4_FD_35022 | JGI IMG/M metagenome (IMG submission 35022)
GTATCGGTAGAGCAATATGCCTGAAATTGTCTGAAATGGGTTATCCCGTTTTGGTTAATTACCAATCTAATAAAGAAGCCGCCGAAGAAACCAAACAACAAATAGAAGCAACCGGCGGAACAGCCGAACTGATCCCATTTAACATAAGTTCCGTAGAAGATGTTGATAATGTGTTGAATAAGTGGTTAGAAAACCATCCCGAAGATTATATTGCGGTTTTGGTTAACAATGCCGGCATACGACAAGATACGATGATGGTTTTTATGCAAAATCAACAATGGAACGATGTAATCAATACCAATTTAAACGGTTTCTTTTATGTAACCCGCAGATTGTTAAAAGATATGATTACCAAACGTTACGGTAGAATTATTAACATAGTGTCATTGTCGGGATTGAAAGGATTGCCCGGACAAACCAACTATTCAGCGGCAAAAGCAGCAGTAATTGGTGCTACCAAAGCATTAGCACAGGAAGTAGCCTCAAGAAAAGTAACGGTAAATGCTGTTGCACCCGGTTTTATCACGACCGATATGACTAAAGATTTAGATGAAAAAACACTTAAAACCATGATCCCTGTTGGACGTTTTGGAAACCCCGAAGAAGTAGCCGAACTTGTCGGCTTTCTTGCTTCGGAAAAAGCAGGCTATATAACGGGAGAGGTTATTTCGGTGAATGGAGGATTATAGTAAGTAAAGTACAATAGCCAGTTGCATAAAAATTCTATTCTCTTAAAAACTCTTTCGGAATAATCCACATGAAAAAACAGATAAAGAAAGCAAAATAGTTCAAGCCTATAAAAGTTTCCCAGTTGGCTTCCCCAAAATTGGCTACTAACATACTCATAAAGAATATCGTAATTAAAAAAAGATTGTTTTTTCTTTCTTTCAAGAACACCCAAAACAAAACACCCAAAATATACAAAGTACCTACAAAACCAAACCGAACTAAATAATTAAAATATTGATTATGTGTGGACTGAATGTTATTATATGCTAATTTTGATTCTGTTTCTTTAATAATTTCTTGATAAACCTCAGGATTGTTTCCTAAACCCACTCCAAACCAAAAATTTTTTTTGATAATTTTTCCTGCTAAAACCACTAATTCTATTCTCTGAGCAAACGATTTACCATTTGGGCTTTTTGTAATTTTGTATTGGTCAATCTCCCAAATGGTTTCATAAATTCTGGGATAAACTCCTAATTTACTTTCTGCATAAATATAATTGGGTATCTCATTTTCAATATTTTCGATATCTTTTTCAGAAAGTTGGGCAAAACCAGTGGCATCTTTGGTCAATCCCTTGCTGGTCATATATCGAAAAATTACACTCCGTAAAGAATAACCTTTTTCAGTTTTACTGTTATATGCTCTTCTACTGCAAGTGTTCCACAATGGAATTAACTCTTCTTCACAAAGAAACAAGAAAACATAATTGCCATTTTCTTTCATTTTTTCATTGAAATTATGTTTATACTTATTCCCTTCATCCGTATATTGTTTAATAGTATCTGGCTGATATTCAGTAGTATTATAAAACTTTTGAACACATTGAAAAACATAAAGAATGGGAAGAAAAACCAACAGTAAAATTAAACCTAATGAAATATATTTAAGAAATTTAGTTTTCATATTATACATCAACACAAACAACGCCGTAAGCGAAATTGCCCCAAAATAGATATATCCATTAAACGATTTTAACGAAAATAATATAATGATTAAAAATATAATAAGAAGAATTAATAATGATTTTTTTATAAAAGAAAATTTTCCGTATAATATGAAATATATAATGAGCCAAACCGAAAAAGCGATTTGATACGAAAAAGGAATGTGATCCACCCAGGTAACTGCTCTAAAATCAAAAAATTGAACAGTATCTAAAAATAATAATTTACAAAAAGCAACTGTTGCTGCAATGAAAACTACCCCTATATAAATACCGAGTAATCTGCAAGTTGTTTTTTGTGAAACGGGAGGTGAAGAACTTAGTACAAACGCAAAAATAAACCAATACAAACTTTTGTTAAATTCTTGTATGCCTAAAGAAAAATTATGGGTAAAACAGAGCCCTGTCAAATATAATACAGGAATGCTCATTAACAGAAGTGCATTTTTGTTGTGAATCAATCTGTTCCATTTTGTTTTAAAATCTCCGGTAATTATCCAAACTATAAGCAATGCCACGGAAGTGCAACTAATTAATGCAATGGAAGTGGGTAATGCTACCAAAAAAGCACCCAACGATAAAAGATATAAATTTTCTTTCCAGTTGGCTATTAATGAATTACAATAATTTTTAAACATTATGGAAAATATATATCAATAGCGTAAAATAGCACTAATTATTGTACAGATTTTTTAAATCGTACAATGCTTTAAGATACTGCGTTTCGTGTACAATTTTTTGCGCTTTTGCAGCGTGTTCCATATTGAGGTCGCGCATTAAATCGGTGATGCTCATTGTGCCGTTTTCGGTTTTGGCTTCGGAAGCTTTGTAAATGATTTCGCGCATACGAATAATCTCGTCATCGGAGGTCAGAAGTTTTCTATATTGTTCTGCTATTGCATTTTGCTGTTTTATTTGAAGGGTTTGATTTAACAAAAACAGTTTTCTGCTTATCTCTATGCTGCTGATATTATTTTCAATAATCCGTTTTTCGTTTTTTAAAGTATAAAGATTTCCGAATCCCCAATTTACCTGTATTCCTCCAATAGCATAAGGTTTATCCTCTGTTTTAAACATATTTAATCCGGGGCGGGCAAAACCGCTTTGCACAAAAAATCCAATTCTGGGCATATTTTTGGTTAGAATTTGCATATTTTGAATTTTTTGTGCATAAATTGAGGCATCAAAAAGTTGCAATTCTAATCGATTATTAATCTCTTGCACCAAAACAATTTCCGGTTTTTGCAAAAGAATATCAGGTGCTAAATCTTCGCCCATAAAAGCGGACAACATTGACACAAAAGCCTCTCGCAGAGTAGTAAGTTGAATAATATGTTGTTCAGCAGTTACTTGCTCCACTCTCACTGCATCAATATCCGATTCATTGGCAAATCCCAATTCGGCAAGACTCGTTACCTTATCTAAGTTGCGCTGCAACTCTTGCAAATTCACATTAATTTGTTCTAATTGACAGTCGTACAATATTATTCCAAAAAAAAGATCATTTACCCGTCCTTTGACGGCGTATATATCTACTTCATTTTGTTTTCTTTGGACTTCTGTGGCTGCTTGAATAGTTTTTTTTGCAGAACGAATTTGTCCGCCATCCCAAATAATTTGATTGAGTTGCAGATACGCCTGATATTGGTCTTTTGGAACATCCACATTGATATTAAAAAACGGATTATCTATAGATAAACTTGGTGCATCGGTTTGCCAAGATGCTTTTCCATATAGTTGCAACTGTGGAATCCACGCACGCGAAATGTTTTGCAGATTGTATTTTTCGCTTAGGTCAATCAACTCTAACTGTTGAATAAGTGGGTAGTTTTTTTCTGTTTTTTCGTAACATTCCGACAAAGATAATGTTTGGGTTATTCCTAAAAAAGGAAACAAGTAACAAGCAGCAAGCAGAAAAGAGATTCTATTTATAATTTTCATGTTTTTTTATTGTTGTCAAGATGATATTTCTACTAATTTAACATTGCAAATTAATATTTTTTTTTTAATACTTTTTTGATTATATGTTAAAGAGTGGCGATATTTATTTTAATACCGACCACTCTTAGTAGAGAACAAATTGTTTCTAATGAAAATTATAAGACAGAACGAAGAAGCAAGTTTTTACGGGTTTTTGAAATAAAACATTAATTTGTATTACCCATACCACAATCTTCAAAGGTATTGCCTTCTAACACCGCTTCAGAGTTACCATAGAAATAGATTCCATAGCCTAATGTTTTTGCTATATGACAATATTTAATAGCAACTTGATCGGCACGTGTTCCGTAAAGATATATTGCTCCTTCCCAACCGCTTGTATAGCGTCCGCCATTAATAATATCACAATATTCAAGAATATTTCCTTCCAAAATATTGCCATGAAAAACAATATAATCCCAATAACCTTTTTGGTTAACCAATCCCTCAATTTTAATTCTATCATTGGGTAGCCCCTGTGCTAATAATTTTCCATTTTTGTCCACATTAATGCGTGCCTGTTGCATCATTTTTATTTGCACACCCGGCTCGATGGTTAATGTTACAGTGGATTCAGAATCTAAACGAGTTTCCTGTTGAAAATAATAGGGAACATTTGTTTTTGTTAAGGTTACATTCCTACTTAAAGTACTGCCCATAACCAATATACCTTTATTTTGCACGGTATTGTTGAAAATATTACCGGTACCGATGTTTCTCAATTCAACTAAATGGTCTGCCCTCATAGGATGTTGGTCAACATCGCTGTTAGCACAGTTAATAAATTGGTTTCCTGAAAATTCGACAAAACCCGGAGTACCATATAGCCATAAGCCTGTAAACTTTGAATTTCTAAAAATACAATCGTTAATTGTCATTTCGCAAGAAGTAGTTACCATACCCCAACTTGCGCTATTTCCGCCATATTCGAAAATACAATGTTCCAGAATACTTCCGTCGCACTTTCCAATAACTACATTACCCCAGTCGCCCGGTTGAGGTCCACTTCTTTCCGAAGTAAACAAAATAGGCAGTATCTCAGTTCCCTTTGCAATCAAAGTAGCATTATTGTTAATACTAAATGATATATTATTAGCAAATTTAATAGTAACACCCGGAGAGATTGTCAGTCTGTTGGGACCATTAAGATATAGAGAAGATTTAACGAGATAAACGCCTGGTGCGAGAATTTTGTCACCGGTATTAATCATATCGTTGGTAAGTTCTGTAACGACGTCTCCGCCACCACCGCCACCAACAGTAACGGTAACTTTGTAAAGCGCAGTGCTACCATCCTCAGCTGTAACAGTGTAATTTACAGGATTGGCAAAGTTTTGTGCCTCACCGGAAGACGGACTTACCGTTGCTTTAGGAGATAAGGTAATAACCGGTGCTAACGATGTAATGTTTGTTCCTTCAGGTACATCTACTGCAATAGTTTTTGCCGATTCATTAATAATGCCTACAGCAGGCGGATTCGTAAAACTGAAAGAGGTTATCTCTTTTTCGTTGCTGTTAAATAGATTGCAAGAGAAAAACATACTTGCAACCGTAAGGCATGTAAAAATGATTGCCCAAGATTTAAAATAGATTTTGTTGTGTTTTTTCATGTGAAAATAATTTAGGGTTTATATTTTAAGTAAGATATTTATTCAATTGAGAAAAGTTCAGTTGAAGATTGTAACTTTCCTTTTTCATTATAGGTTTCAGATTTTACAGTACCAACGTTTGGCGCATACCAAGTAATAATTGTAGTTTTAGCCGTTTGACGCATAACTTTTGCATGGCTGGTTTGTGTTACTTTATGACACTCGAAAACTCCTGCGGGAACTGTAATTTCTTCAATTGCCAAACATTCCTGGTCGATAAGAGAAACTTCGGTACGAATTTTAAATCCCATATTCAATGTGATTATGAAATTAACATCTTCAAGTTTATCTCCGGGCGTAAGTGTGGGAGGAATACGAAGTTTATCTCCTTCAATTTCAATAAAACTTTCGGTTCCGGGCGAACCAAAGTTTCTCATATCCAATTCCACAACGCCATCATTTACGGTTACGGTCATAGGAATTTCGATGGGAGTATCCCCAATCTGGTTTTGGTTTTTGTCGAGTACTTGTGATAAATAATTGATAACCATGTTATCACCGGCACCTACTACGCTTAAAATAGTTTGTCGGGTAAAACTTTCCGGTTTGCCCTTTTCGTTCATATTAACATAAACCAATTTCATTCCTTGTTTGGATGGAAAAAAAATGTTTTGGGCTGAAACGCTCCATGCGCTCGTAATAATTGATACAATGATAATGAATAACTTTTTCATATTGAATTTTTTAAGATAAATAATGTTTTTTTTAATTTACTAATTTATAAATAATTATCATTTGGCAAAAAAACACTTAGCGAAACAGATAAATTACCCGCATATGCGGGTTTTTATAAACAAAATGAAAAAACCTGCATATACGGAGGATAAAAAAGAAAAAAACAATCTATCTTTGCGGCAACATATTTAATAATAGTTTATCATGCAAAAATTGTTACGTTTTTTATTATTCATATCGGTTTTATTTATACTACCACATATAACATTTGCCCAGTATTTCGACCACCGCAACAGAAAAGTAGATTCGGTTGAACATATTTTGGAAACCCACACATTAATAGGAAAAGATCTGGCACAAGCATATAAAGATTTAATGTGGGGATATTTGGAAATAAACACTGAAAAATCTATGATGTATGCCCAAAAATTAATAGAAACAGCACTCGCTATCAATCAGATGGATTTTGAATCGAATGGCTATAAGGTTATGGGTAGAAATTTTTATAAACTTCTTCAATACGACAGTGCATTGTACTATTATGAAAAAATTTTAGAAACGGCAGAAAAAATGAAACGTTTCCCTAAAAAATATAAAAAGGAATTTATTGATAGCGAGATTTCATCAACTTTGGGAAATATTGGAAATATTTATAACATGAGAAGTATGTATTATGAATCCATTAGTTATTATATTAGAGCGTTGCAAGTATTTGAAAAATATGAACAATGGAAAGAGAGTCTAGCACTTGCTTACTTTAATATCGGAGAAATGTATCGGTCAATGGGTAATTTAGAACAAGCCGAGAATTATTGTATAAAAATGGATTCTTTGACACAAGTAATTGGTGATTCTGCTTTCATGGCCTATGCAAAATATGCTTTGTCTGCAGTTTATTTAGAATTAAAAGATTATGAAAATGCTTTTAAAAATGCCGAAATGGCTGCCTATTACTTTTTTTCTAATCCTGATGAAGGCGAATTTAAAGCGATCATATCGACTCTTTTATCTTCAATCTATTTAGATGGTTTTAATGATGACAAAAAAGCGGAAGAATACGCACTACAAGCATTGCAGATATACGATGATTTGAATTTGCCCAAAAATTTAGCATTTGGTTGTCTTTCAAAGATTTATACAAGCAGACGCGAATGGCGCAAAGCAGAACAAGCCGCCCTTAAAGCCATTGAAAGCAAAGATATTGAACCAATTAGCGAAATAGAACAGTATCATATTTTAGCAAAATCTTATTCCTATTTGGGTAATGCGGAAAAATCGAATGAATACATTGAAAAATTATCGGAATTGCAAACATCTTGGTCGAATAAAAACTATCAATATGCTATTCGGGAAATGGAAGTGAAATATGAAACAGAAAAAAAAGAGTTTAAAATTTCAAACCTTGAAAAAGAAAAACAACTTTATATAATACTCGGAATAATCATTATAATAACTTTATTATTAGTGATAATCATTTTTATATATCGTCATCAATTTCAAAAGAATAGAATTATTAAATTACAGCAAGAAAATCAGTTGATTGCCACCCAAGCAATTTTGGATGGAGAGATCAGAGAACGTACACGTCTTGCTAAAGATTTGCATGATGGTTTAGGAAGTATTCTCGCCGCCGCCAAGTATAATTTGGCAGATATAACAAATGCATCGGGAGAAATGAAAGAAAATTTAGAAAATATAGATAAAGCAATTCATCTATTAGATAAATCAATGCAAGAAATGCGCAGAATTGCACACCATTTAATGCCCGATACGCTCAGTACATACGGACTAAAACAATCCACTGCCGATTTTTGTAGTGCGATTCCTATCGTTACTTTTAGTTATTTTGGAGATGATAATCGTTTTGATACTAAAATAGAAGTAATGCTCTATAATGTGATGCACGAGTTGGTAAGCAACTCTCTGAAACATTCCGGTGCTTCGCATATTTTGGTACAAATAATTAAAGATGAAAATAGTATAACGCTTACCGTTCAAGATGATGGCTGTGGCTTTGATATGGAAAAACCCAAAAAAGGAATGGGATTGACCAATATCCGTAGTCGTGTTGCAGCCTATAATGGGTTGCTGTTTATTGATTCGAAACAAGGGGTAGGAACTGAGGTAAATGTAGAATTGACTATTTAATCTTTAATATTTTATTTTTTATATAATGAATTTAAGTAATGATTAAAGTAATTATTGTAGATGATCATAAATTAATTACCGATGGATTAGAAAAAATACTAAACGAATCGGAGTACATCCAAGTTATTGGAAAGATGCATTCTGCTACAGAGTGCTTAAAATTTTTGTTATTCGAACTGCCTGATGTGTTATTGTTAGATATAGGATTGCCTGATAAAAATGGCATTATACTTTGTTCTGAAATAAAACAGAAATATCCAAATGTTAAAGTTCTGTTATTAACAAGTTACGGTGAACTTGCCACCATCACAAGATCTTTGCAGTTAGGTGCTGATGGGTATGTGCTGAAAAACTCTATGCCGGAAGAACTGATAGAAGGAATACAAGTAGTAGCCTCCGGAGAACGGTTTTTGTGTGAAGAAGTGAATGTAACATTAAAAAAACATAAAAATAACCCATTGACACTTACCCGCCGAGAATTAGAATTATTGAATCTCATTGTTGAAGGATGTACTCTTCCCGAATTAGCCGAAAAGATGTTTTTAGGTATTCAAACCATCCGCAGTTACCGCAAAAATTTGAACATCAAATTAGATGCCCACAACACAGCACAATTAATACAGCGTGCAAAGGCACTGAAATTAGTATAATAGCCACAGAGAAATTAATTCAAATTAAAAAAAACCATATTTTTGCCGCCAATTATAAATCAGCCTATTATGAGTAATCCAAAAACAAACGAAAATGTAGAACTCTCCCCAAACCAACAACCTCTGTTTCGTAAAATCAACTATATTCTGATAGGGGCAGGTATCCTGTTTCTATTGATAGGATACATTTTATTGTCGGGGGGTGGCTCAGATGATCCCAAAGTTTTTAATCCTGAAATTTTTAATACACGCCGATTAGTAGTAGCACCCATCTTTATGTTAATAGGTTTAATTGTTGAAGTGGTTGCAATTATGTACCGCGCAAAAAAATAAAATGCAAAAGATTAGAAATATTGCGATTATCGCACACGTTGACCACGGTAAAACGACGTTGGTAGATAGAATTTTACATCAGGCAAATCTGTTTAGGGCAAACCAACAAGTACAAGATCTAATTTTAGACAGTAATGACTTAGAGCGTGAACGTGGCATTACTATCTTGTCAAAAAATGTATCTGTTCGTTACAATGACGTAAAAATTAACGTGATAGATACACCCGGACATAGTGATTTTGGCGGAGAAGTAGAGCGCGTACTCAATATGGCAGATGGCGTTTTACTGGTTGTAGATGCTTTTGAAGGTCCTATGCCTCAAACCCGTTTCGTTACTCAAAAAGCAATTGAACTTGGATTAAAACCCATAGTAGTCATTAATAAAGTAGATAAACCCAACTGCAACCCCGATTTAGCACAGGAAGCCGTATTTGAGCTAATGTTTAATTTGGGCGCAAATAACGATCAATTAGATTTTCCTACAGCTTTCGGTTCCGCAAAACAGGGATGGATGAGCTCCGACTGGAAAACCCCTACCCAAGATATTAGTTATCTGTTGGAATTGATTATCACGCATATTCCTCAACCCAAAGTAGAAGAAGGAAATTTGCAAATGATGATCTCTTCGTTGGACTATTCTTCCTACGTGGGTAGAATTGCAGTAGGGCGACTGAAAAGAGGCACATTGGAATGGGGACAAAATGTATCGTTAGTAAAAAGAGACGGAAAAGTAATTTCTTCTAAAATCAAAGAGTTGTATCTGTTTGAAGGTTTGGGAAAAGAAAAAATGAAAAATACCATCTATCCGGGCGAAATTTGCGCCATACTCGGCTTGGAAGATTTTGAAATTGGTGATACAGTTGCCGATTTTGAAACACCGGAACCATTGGAACCAATTAAAATTGATGAGCCAACCATGAGTATGTTATTTACTATCAATACCTCACCGTTTTTTGGACAGGAAGGCAAGTATGTAACCTCACGACATTTGCGCGACAGACTTTTCGCCGAATTGGAACGCAATTTAGCGATGCGCATCGAAGAGACCGGTTCGCCCGATATGCTGAACCTCTTCGGACGCGGCATTTTACACCTCTCTATTCTCATTGAAACAATGCGCCGAGAAGGATACGAACTGCAAGTAGGACAACCTCAGGTAATTATAAAAGAGATTGACGGAACGAATTATGAACCGATGGAACAACTTACAGTTTTAGTGCCGGAAGAGTTTCAAAGTCGTGTTATTGATTATGTATCGCGAAGAAAAGGTGAATTAGTACATTTGGAAACTAAAAACGATCGGATACATTTGGATTTTATGATACCATCGCGTGGAATTATCGGATTGCGCAGTCAAATCTTAACCGCTACCGAAGGAGAAGCGATTATGTCGCACCGATTTATAGAGTTTCAACCGTGGAAAGGGGAGATTGGAGGCAGGCATGCCGGCGCACTCATTGCTATGGAAACCGGTCAGGCTTATACATACTCCATTGACAAATTGCAAGATAGAGGATCTTTCTTCATTGAATCCGGCGATAATGTATATGCAGGACAAGTGATAGGAGAACATATTCGCCAAAACGACTTGGTAGTGAATGTGTGCAAATCGAAAAAACTTACCAATATGCGCGCTTCAGGCTCCGATGAAAAGATGCGGATTGCCCCAGCTATCAGGTTGTCACTTGAAGAATATATGGAATTGATTAACAAAGATGAATATTTGGAAATTACCCCACAATCATTACGATTGCGCAAAATATTATTAGATGAAAATGATAGAAAACGGGCAAATAAAACCTATGAATAATACAATCTATCTTTCAGGTATGGAGTTTTATTCCCATCATGGGTGTTTTAAGGAAGAACGCCAGGTGGGTACCTGTTTTAAAGTAGATTTGATATTGGAATATGACGCAACACAGGCTATCCAAAATGATGATGTGGCATTCGCCGTAAATTATCAAACTGTTTATTCCGATGTTAAAGAGGTGATGAAACAACCTGTAAATCTATTAGAAACATTGTGTGAAAAAATATTAACCATGCTCAAAGAACAATATCCGCAAATAACATATTCAGAGGTAACAGTGCACAAATTGAATCCGGCATTAGGCGGGAAAGTAGCGGCGGTTTCGGTGAAAGGAAATAATAAGGCTTGAGATTAAAAAGTAACGGTTTTTATTTTTTATATGTAACAGCATGCTTTGAATATTTTTTTAACCTCTTCTATGGGAACTTTTTTACCAAGTTCTTTCTGCATAGAAGTTACTCCTTTGTCGGTGAAACCACAAGGATTTATATAGTTAAAGTATGTTAAGTCAGTATTTACATTTAAGGCAAATCCGTGCATAGTAACAAAACGGGAGGCGCGCACCCCGATAGCGCAAATTTTACGGGCAGCTTTTGTGTTTCCATCAAGCCATACCCCTGTGGCACCTTCCAAACGCTCACCCCGAATACCATAATAATCAAGAGTTTTTATAATAGAATCTTCTATTTTGTGAATATAACCTTTCAACGAATTTCCATGATTTTCTAAGTCTATAATAGGATAACCCACTAATTGTCCGGGCCCATGATAAGTAATATCTCCCCCTCTGTCAATTTTATAAAAAACAGCATCAATATCTCTTAAAAAATCTTCCCTAATAAGCAAGTTGTTAATCTTTCCACTTTTTCCTAAAGTGTAAACGTGAGGATGTTCACATAAAAAAACAGTCTCCAAATCGCGGGTATCTTGTATTGCAATTTTTGTTTGAATAATTTTTTGAAATAATGTTTCTTGTTTATTCCAGGCTTCTTTGTAATCAATAATTTTCCAATCTGTAAATTTCATTTTAAATCTTAAATTTATCTGACATATACGACGATCTTACTAACGGCGCACTTTCTACATGTTTATAACCCAATTCTAATGCAAAAAATTTGTACATGTCAAATTGTTCCGGTGTAATATATTGTATAACAGGAATATTGTCCACAGACGGTTGCAGATATTGCCCGATAGTTACGATAGAAGTTCCCATATTTCGTGCATCTATTAAGGTTTGTTTTACCTCTTCTTCGGTTTCGCCCAATCCCACCATAATACCTGTTTTTGTTAATATTTCTAAATTTGCAATTTGTCGTAATGTTTCCAAACTGTTTCTATAAGTGGCTTTACTCCTAACAACCGGAGTTAGTCGTTCTACAGTTTCCAAATTATGTGCAACAATATCCGGTTTTGAATTAATAACAGTATCTAATAATTCATTTTGATAATCAGGTATTAATAGTTCAATGATGATGTTTTTATTTTTTTCTCGGATTTTTTGTACGGTTTCAGCCCAGTGAGCCGCGCCCTTATCAGGCAAATCATCTCTGTTCACAGAAGTGATGACACAATGTTTCAGTTTCATTAAAAAGATACTTTCCGCCACTTTAGAGGGTTCAGAACAATTTAACGGTAATGGTTTTCCCGATTTTGTAGCGCAAAATTTACATGTTCGGGTACAAACATCTCCCATAATCATAAAAGTGGCAGTTCCTCTGCTCCAACATTCGCATTGGTTAGGACATTTACCACTACTACAAATTGTATGTAATTGATTTTCAGATACGATTTTTTTTACAAATGCAAAATTTTCTGTATTTTCAATTTTAATTTTTAACCAATCAGGCTTACGAGTAATCTTCATTTCAAAAATTTTGTGCAAAAAT
>JGI24702J35022_10001914_pt1 | contig 12810 bp, 3 predicted proteins | sample TergutTh196P4_FD_35022 | JGI IMG/M metagenome (IMG submission 35022)
CAGGCGGTAGAAGATACTCGCAGCCTCAGCCCTCGTAATGCCCTGCTCGGGTTTCACAGTGTAGTCCGGATATCCGTAGAGGAAAATCCTGTGGTCGTCAGTTTCCAAATACATCGGTACATCCGAATCGGGCAGCTCAACCGCGCCCAGGGGCGGAGTATCGTCAACTATAACAGTAGGGGTCGGCGTTGGCGTCGCGGTCGGCCGTGGCGTTGGCGTGGGCGTTGCAGTCGGCCTGATAGTTGGGGTTGGACTGCTCGTAACGCTTGTGCCTGGGCCTCCAGGGCCCGGAGTGACAACCGCGGCGGTAGTAATTGTGAAGTTCCCGGCATTCCAGCTTATGGTGTAATTACTGCCGTTAAATCCATTATTCGCAATAACCAGCACTCCCGAATAGTAACCAACTGCCTCACCAGCGGTCGTCCCAACACCTGTACGCGTTATTACGTACTGCGCGGGCGTTGGCGCCTCGCCTTGAACAAAGCCTGCCATTGTCGCTGTGAAAACCGGATCGGCGCTTCCAAACACTTTTGCCGAGTTGTTAACTGTAACAGTGGCCGCCTTCCGAGTAATCGTCAACGTAGCGGTCGCAGTTGCGTTTTCATATCCTTCCAAGCTGGCGTTAACTGTAATTTCATATGTTCCGGCATTTACGAACACTGGCATTTCAGCCGTGGTCTCCCCATTGTATGTGTATGACAGCGATGCTCCGGTTTCACTTGGAACTGCAGCGGCAAGCGCATGCTCCTCTCCGTCATATACAACTGTAAGGGAGTCCATTTGAACCGTTAACTCGTTGATTGCATCGGCCTCTCTAATCTCAAAATCGCCCCTGACAACTGTTACGGTGTAGTTGGCGTTGGCTGTGAAATTCGCATTTAGTACGCTGGGATAGTTCCCAACAACTTCGGCGTCATTCGTCCTTACGTAGCTTATGGTTTCAAGGTCGCCGACGTTGATCAAGCCCGCAACGGAACCTGTGAAAACGGGATCATTGGCTGCAAAGTACTTCCAGGCGTCATTGACAGTAATAGTCGCGGCTCTCCGGCTTATTGTAAATACGCCGTCTTCTTTCGCAACTATATAGTTCGGATTGCTCCCCAATGTTACGACGATGTCATATGTCCCAGCATTCTCGCCCGGCGCTCTTGCAAGTGTATAGTTAAGCGCGTCGCTGCCGACCAGCCCGGTCACTATGGCTGTTAGCGCGGGATCCGTTGCGCCGTATACTTTCGTCTTGTTCTCCGCTCTGACTGAGACTCCCACACTCTTCGGCGTGATTGTAAAGACGCCGTCTTCCTTCGCAACTGTGTAGTTTGGATTGTTGCCCAACGTCACAATTATCCTGTATGTACCGACATTCTCTCCGGGTTCTCTGGCAAGCGTGAAGTTCAGCGCGTCATTTCCCACAAGGCCTGTCACAATGGCTGTCAGCGTTGGATCGGCGTAACCGTATACTTTAGTTTTGTTCTCGGCAGTAACTTTTACATCAAGGCTCTTCGGCGTAATTGTGAATAGCCCGTCCTGCTTCGCAACAATGTAGTTGGGATTGTTACCCAGCGTTACGACAATGTCATATGTCCCAACGTTCTCGCCCGGCGTCCGGGTAAGGGTGTAATTCAGGGTATCGTTTCCAACTGTGCCGGTTACCGTAGCAGTCAGCGTGGGATCGGAGCTCCCGTAAACCTTTTCCTTATCATCAGCCGTCACTTTAACACCGGCGCTCTTAGGCGTAATTGTAAGGATTCCGTCTTGCTTTATTACATTATAGTTTGGGTTGCTCCCAAGCGTCACAATGATATTATACGTCCCAACGTCCTCACCGGGCGTTCTCGTTAACGTATAGTTTATCGTATCGTTTCCGACCAGGCCCGTTACGGTGGCCGTCAATACAGGGTCTGCGTCGCCATACACTTTTGTCTTATTCTCGGCAACAACCAACACTGCATCATCTGGGATGATCACCAAAACGCCGTCTTGCTTTTCGACTATATAGTTCGGGTTTTCTCCCAGCGTCACAATGATGTCATATGATCCTACGTTCTCGCCCGGAGTTCTCGAAAGTGTATAATTCAGCGTATCGTTACCTACTACGCCCGTGACGATAGCCGTCAGCACGGGATCAGCGCTGCCATATACTTTACTCTTGTTTTCAGCCGTCACTTTTACACCAATGCTCTTCGGAGTAATCGTAAAGGTTCCGTCTTCCTTCGTAACGATGTAGTTCGGGTTTTCACCCAGCGTCACGATGATTTCATATGCCCCGACGTTCTCTCCGGGATCCCTTGCAAGCGTGTAGTTCAGAGTATCATTGCCCACCGTTCCATCCACTGTTGCCGTGAGTGTGGGATCCGCGTCGCCGTACACTTTTGTTTTATTATCAGCGGTCACTTTTACTCCAACGCTCTTTGGAGTTATTGTGAAGACGCCGTCTTCTTTTTCAACAGAGTAGTTCGGGTTTTCACCCAGCGTCACGATGATATCATACGTCCCGACGTTCTCTCCGGGATCCCTTGCAAGCGTGTAATTCAGGGTATCGCCACTCAGCGTTTCATCGTTCACTAAGTCGATCACAGTGACCGTGAACGCGGGATCGGCGCTCCCGTAAACCTTTTCCTTATTATCAGCCACAATCCTAACGGGCCTGGGCGTGACTACTAAATTGCCATTTATCGTTTGAAATACAAATCCTTCGGTAATGTCGCCGCCTTCACTGAAAAACCTGGTGTCCTCATCTATAATGACTTCATTGGGAGATGAACCGACGTTAGTCTGCGAACCGGCTATTATTAATCCTGTAGCCGTAAAGGCGTCCAGCTTGCTGCCGTCGGGGCCATAAGCCGTCCAACCTTCAGCCGTCAGCTCTGTCCCGTCATATATCTTTTCCGCGCTGTCCGCGATTATGGTTATTACGGGTTTATTGGAGTATACCGCAGTAAAAACGTAGCTTTTGTCCACAATTGCGGGGAAGCTGCCTTTTACGCTATATATGTTCCCGTCCTGGTCGCGCCAGCCGATGTGTGAAAAACCGGCGTTGGGGTAGACTTTCGGTTCCCAATCAGTGTCCCATACTATATCTTCGTCTTCTACTTTCTCTATAACGCCGGGGCCATTATCACTCAACTGGCCGTCAGAACCGGGCTGGAATGTAACCGACACGAATATCGCTATAAGCCGCGCGTCGCCAACCCCCATGTTATTAACCGCGCTCGGCGTCTGACCCGGCCCCGCCAAAGACGCGCCGCCATTACTTGTGTTATATAATTCGCTTATCGTTCCACAGTTAGTACATGTAACAACAATCAGCGCCAACTGTCTTCCTCCCGGAGGGACTGATCCCAACGGATAAAAATACAGAACATAGGGACCGTTGTAAGTATTATTGCCGGTTGTATAACCGCAATCAGGGCAAGTGAAATTCCTGATGCTTCCGCCCGGGCCCGCCGCCCAGTAATCCGCATATCTGTCTCCCCCGCCATCATCATTCTTTGTAAACCTGGCAGTCAGATTGAGATGTCCGGTAATCGCCGTATCAAAGTTGAACACGCCATACTGATAGGATCTCCATTCTACAAAAGTATAGCCATCTTTTTCCGGGTCCGCCGGCTTAGTTGCTTTTTCGCCTTCAAAAACTTTTTGCGCTACTCCATAAACCAAATCATCTGTATAGAAAGTAACCGTGGCAGTAAACCCGGCGTAGAGCTGCAGATCCTCCTCGATCGGAGTCTCAAAATTAAAAGGTTCTGCACTGCCGTCAATATACCATCCGGCAAAGATTAAATTCAGCTTGCTCGGCGCCGCGGGTTCCACCGCCTGTTCACCTTCGTTGACCACTTGCGACGCACCATGCGGCGTACCGTCTCCAAGAAAGAACTCTACAGTGTATGGTCCGGCCTCGAGCGGCGATAAAACACTATCGGCTTCTTCTTCAGGTGAATTGTTCGATTCAAATTCAAATTCACATTCACACTCTGCGATGGGATCGCCGCACTCGTCGCACAAGCCGTCATCTTCAAAATTATTCTCTTCATTCGATATATTGTCAATTCCGCCACCAACTATGCGCTCCCCAGCGAAAACATCGTGTGGGTCCTCAATCGCCGACGCTACCGCCACGTGCATTGGGCATATTATCATAGATAGAATGATTATGTTTGTTAATACACGTTTAAATGTTGCTTCTACTTTTGCTTTCATTAATTAACCCTCCCAGCATATTAGCTAAAAATTTACAGTTGTTCAACGCGCATATGCGCAATACTACCAAAATACTCTCGGCATTTGCCGTTTCGATTCGCATCGAACCCGGAAGTCCTCACTGCTGTCCTCATGTCGTCTTGCGACAAGTTCACGCCTTTTATACCTGTTCTTCATTTCCTCTTTCATTTCCTCGGCGCGGAGTAGCGCCCTTCTGGCAATTTCCTTGGTTTCCGAGTTCATCGCCTCCCTTCTCTCAAATTCTCTCAATATCTCTCAAAAATATCATATACTTTATTGGAGTCATATTGTGCAAAAAAGTCGTTATTGGAATCAAAATGTATCCGATTTGTCACATTCATACAAATAAGTGTAATATTTCATCATTCTGTAATGTTTCCGGTTGGGTTTGTAATATAAACCCAACAATACGAAATCGCCCTGAATCAGCTTATCCAGGGCGATTCCATGTGTACCACTGTGTTTCACTATGTATCCTTATGTGTCATTGCGCTCGCTGTATGTCTCAAGTATCACTGTATGTCATTGCGCTTGCTGTGTATCATTGTGCTCACTGCGTGTCATTGCGCTCACTGTGTATCGTTGTTCTTTCTGTGTATCATTGTGCTCATAGTGTGTCATTGCGTTCACTGTGTATCTCTTGCGCCCACTATGTATTACTTGTGTGTGTCACTGTAAACCACTGTTGAACCATAGTGAACCATTTCTTATGACTATGACTGGTTTGTCGCGTGGCGTGAGTCCCGCTTTTATCCTTCGGCTTCTCCCGCGTCGCCAGCGTCACCGCCTTCTCCGGCGTCTTCCGCTTCATTATCTTCCTGTCTTGCTAAATAGCCTCCCGGGATATATGACAACCACTTTTCAATGCCGTTTTCTTCCCTGTCGTATTTATGCTCGATAGACGCTTCAATGATGTGGATATACGCCCAGTGAGAGGCCTCTATATCCGTGTACGGGTTCTCCATATCATCAGGAAGATTTTTCGGCAAGCGATTCAACATGGTATTTACGATTTTTACAACCTCGGCTCTCGAGATATTCTTTTCCGGGAGGAATGTTCCATCTTCATATCCGTCGACCCAGCCGGCAGCGTAAGCCGAATGGATGAAGTCTATAGCCCAATGATTTTCTGAAACATCATCGAACACTATCCCGTCAACCGGGGAGAGGTTGTCGAATCTGGCGGCAATTGTCGCAAATTCCGCTCTGGTGATCGGCGCGTTGGGACGGAACGACCCATTCGCATAACCGAGGATTATACCAAGCTCCGCGAGCCTGTTAATCGCCGGAGCGAACCACTCGTCATCATCTACGTCATTGAATCCTGATATCTCTTCGCCTTCCATGTATTTATCCTGTAACAAGCGGTAGAAGATACTCGCCGCTTCAGCCCTTGTTATACTCTGCTCGGGTTTCACTGTGTAATCAGGATATCCATAAAGATAGATCCTGTGGTCGTCGGCTTCCAGATACGCCAGCGGTACTTCCTCATCAGGCAGCTCTACCGCGCCCAGGGGCAGAGTAGTATCTGGTATAATAACATTCGGGGTTGATCTGTTTGAGCTGCTGCTCGTTGTGCTCAGGCTTGGAATTGTGGCGGTAATTGTTAAGTCTCCATCTGTCCAGCTTATGTCGTAATTACTGTCGTCAAAACCGTTATTCGCAATCACCAACGCCCCCGCATGTATGCCTACAGACTCTCCGGCAGTCGTTCCAACCCCAGTACGCGTAATTGTATACTGATCAGGCGTTGGCGCCTCGCCTTCAAGAAAACCTTCTGTTGTAGCAGTAAATTCCTCATCGTTACTTCCGAACTCTTTTATCATATTATTAACATTTACACTTGCCGGTTTCCGAGTGATTGTCAACGTCGCGGTCGCAGTCGCGCTGTTATAACCCATCATGCCGGCGGTAACAGTAATTTCATATGCTCCGGCATTTACGAACGCCGGCATTTCCGAAGTCGTTTCCCCATTATATGTGTAAGTCAGCGTTGCTCCCGTGACACTCGGAACAGCGGCTGCAAGCGCATGCTCCTCTCCGTCGTATTCTATAGTACTGGAAGTCAGTCGAACTGACAGCGCGTTAGACGCTATGATCTCAAAATCTCCCTTTATAACTGCCGCGTCGTAGTTGTCGTTGGCTGTGAAATCCGCGTCAAGTACGCTGGAATAGTTCCCGACTTCTTCTGTTTCATTTGTCCTGATAAAGCTTATCGTTCCAAGGTCGTCGGCGTTGACCAAGCCCTCGACAGAACCTGTGAAAACGGGGTCAGCGTCTGCAAAGTACTTCCAGGCGTCGCTGACAGTAATCGTCACGGCTCTCGGGCTGATAGTCAACTCGCCGTCTTCTTTCTCAACTATATAGTTCGGGTTGTTCCCCAATGTTACGACGATGTCGTATACTCCGGCATTCTCGCCGGACACTCTGGCAAGGGTGTAATCAAGCTTGTCGCTGCCAACCAGGCCAGTCACTATAGCCGTCAGTTCAGGGTCTGTGTCGCCGTATACTTTCGCCTTGTCCTCAGCCGTCACGCTAACCCCAATTCTCTTAGGCGTTATTGTGAACACGCCGTCTTCCGTCGCGACTATATAATTCGGGTTCTCGCCCAACGTCACTGTGATCGGATAAGTTCCAACATTTTCACCCTCTGCTCTCGCAAGAGTGTAGTTTAGCTCGTCGCCGCTCACCAGTCCGGTCACGACGGCTGTCAGCGCAGGATCGGCTGCGCCGTATACTTTCGTCTTGTTATCGGCTGTCACGCTAACTCCGATGGTCTTAGGAGTTATCGTCAACTCGCCGTCTTCCTTCGCAACTATATAGTTCGGGTTCTCGCCCAGCGTCACTGTGATCTCATAGGTTCCAACATTTTCACCAGCTGCTCTCGCAAGAGTATAATTCAGCGAGTCATTTCCCACCATGCCGGTCACAATAGCCGTCAGCACAGGGTCGGCGTCGCCGTATACTTTCGTCTTGTTCTCCGCCGTCACGCTAACTCCGATGGTCTTCGGCGTTATTGTTAATATGCCGTCTTCCTTCGCAACTATGTAGTTCGGGTTCTCTCCCAGCGTCACTGTGATCGCGTAATTCCCAACATTTTCACCCGTCGTTCTCGCAAGCGCGTAGTTTAGCTCGTCGCCGCTCACCAACCCGGTCACAACGGCTGTCAGCGCAGGGTCGGCATCGCCGTATACTTTCGTCTTGTTCTCCGCCGTCACCTTAACTCCGATGCTCTTGGGCGTGATCGTTAAGACGCCGTCTTCCTTTGCAACTATATAGTTCGGATTCTCGCCCAGCGTCACTGTGATCTCATAGGTCCCAACATTCTCGCCGGGTTCTCTGGCAAGCGCGTAATTCAGCGAGTCATTTCCAACAAGACCGGTCACTGTGGTCGTCAACACGGGATCGGCGTCGCCATATATCTTTGTCTTGTCGTCCGCCGTTACTTTAACTCCTATGCTCTTAGGCATGATTGTCAGGACGGCGTTTTCCGTCTCCACATAATAGTTCGGGTTATATCCCAGCGTCACGATGATCGGGTATGCGCCTACATCTTCACCCGGAGCTCTCGTAAGGGTATAGTCAAGCGTATCATCGCCCACAAGGCCGGTCTCTTTGGCTGTCAAAGCGGGATCCGCGTCGCCATATACCTTTGTCTTGTCGTCCGCCGTTATTTTAACGCCGACGATCTTCCTCGTAATCGTAAAGACGCCGTCTTCTTTGGCAACAGTATAGTTCGGGTTGTTACCCAGCGTCACTATGATCTTGTATATCCCAACATTCTCGCCGGGTTCCCTGGCAAGCGAGTAATTCAGGGAGTCATTCCCCACAAGGCCTGTAACTATGGCCGTAAGCGCAGGATCGGTTTCGCCGTATATCTTTGTCTTGTTCTCGGCCGTAACTTTTACGTCAAGGCTCTTCGGTGTAATTGTGAAGAGTCCATCCTGCTTCGAAACTATGTAGTTCGGATTATTCCCCAGAGTCACGATAATGTCATATGTCCCAACATTCTCGCCCGGCGTCCTTGAAAGAGTATAATTCAGAGTGTCGTCGCCTACCGCGCCGGTCACTGTAGCCGTCAAGGCGGGATCGGCGTCGCCGTACGCCTTTGACTTGTTATCAGCCGTAACCTTCACACCGATTTCCTTCGGCGTAATCGTAAAGGTTCCGTTTTCTTTTGTAACGGTGTAATTAGGGTTGTCACCCAGCGTCACGATGATGTCATATGTCCCGACATTCTCTCCGGGTTCCCTCGCTAACGTGTAGTTCAGCGTATCGTTACCAACAAGGCCGGTCACTGTGGCTGTCAAGGCGGGATCTGCGTCACCGTAAACTTTTGCTTTATCATCAGCTTTTACCAGTACTACTACACCACTGGGAATGATACTAAAAACGCCGTCATCCTTTTCCACAACATAATTGTTTGAGTTTACGCCAAGCGTCACGATGATATCGTAATCACCGACATTCTCTCCGGGCGCCCTCTTGAGCGTGTAGTTGATCGTATCGCTGCCCACCGCGCCGGATACCGTCGCCGTCAGAGCAGGATCGGCGGCGCCGTACTCCTTTGTCTTGTTATCCGCCTTCACAATAACTGTCTTTGGCGTAATCGTTAAGGTTCCGTCTTGCGTCGAAACGATGTAGTTCGGGTTGCTCCCCAGCGTCACGATGATGTCATACTCCCCGGCATTCTCTCCGGGCTCTCTTGCAAGCGTATAGTTCAGCGTGTCATTGCCCACCAATCCGGTCACAATAGCCGTCAAGGCGGGGTCCGCTTCGCCGTAGACTTTCGTTTTATTCTCAGCCGTCACTTTGACGCCAATGCTCTTTGGCGTAATCGTTAAGGTTCCGTCTTGCTTCGTGACGGAGTAGTTCGGATTACTCCCCAGCGTCACGATTATGTCATATGTCCCGGCATTCTCTCCGGGCGCCCTCTCGAGCGTATAGTTCAGCGTATCATTGCCCACCAATCCGGTCACAATAGCCGTCAAGGCGGGGTCTGCTTCGCCGTAAATCTTTGTCTTATTTTCAGCCGTCACTTTAACGTCAATACCCTTAGGCGTAATCGTAAAGGTTCCGTCTTGCTTCGTAACGTTGTAGTTCGGGTTGTCGCCAAGCGTCACTGTGATGTCGTATTCCCCTACATTCTCGCCGGGCGTTCTCTCGAGCGTATAGTTCAATGTATCGTTACCCACCGTTCCGGTCACAATAGCCGTCAGGGCGGGATCGGTTTCGCCGTATACTTTCGACTTATTCTCAGCAGTGACCTTAACATTAATGCTCTTTGGCGTAATCGTAAAGGTTCCGTCTTGCTTCGTAACTATATAGTTCGGGTTGTCGCCAAGCGTCACTATAATGTCGTATTCCCCTACATTCTCTCCGGGATCTCGCGCAAGCGTGTAGTTCAGAACATCGTCGCCCACCGCGCCGGTCACAATAGCCGTCAAGGCGGGATCGGCTTCGCCGTATATTTTCGTCTTATTCTCAGCCGTCACCTTAACGCCAATGCTCTTCGGCGTAATCGTAAAGGTTCCGTCTTGTTTCGTAACAATATAGTTCGGGTTGTTCCCAAGCGTCACGATTATGTTGTATTCCCCTACGTTCTCTCCCGGTGTTCGCGCAAGCGTGTAGTTCAGAATATCTGCGCCTACCGCGCCGGTCACAATTGCCGTCAATGCGGGATCGGCTTCGCCGTAAATCTTTGTCTTGTTTTCAGCCGTCACTTTGACGCCAATACTCTTCGGCGTAATCGTAAAGATTCCGTCTTCCTTCTCCGCCATATAGTTCGGGTTGTTCCCAAGCGTCACAACGATGTCATATGTCCCGACATTCTCTCCGGGCGTCCTCGAAAGCGTATAGTTCAGGGTATCACCGTTTATAAGGCCGGTTACTGTAGCCGTTAATTCGGGATCAGCGTCGCCGTATACTTTAGTTTTGTCATTTGCCGTCACTTTCACATCAACACTCTTTGGAGTGATTGTAAAGACGCCGTTGTCCTTTTCAACCGAATAGTTCGGGTTATCCCCCAGCGTCACAATGACGTCATATGACCCGACATCCTCCCCGGGTATCCTCGAAAGAGTATAATCCAGCGTTTCGCCGTCTGATAAGCCTGTCACTGCGGCCGTCAATTCCGGGTCGGCTTCGCCGTAGACCTTTGTCTTGTTATCAGCCGCCACTCTCACTATTTTAGGCGTGACTACTAAATCGCCATTTTTTGTTATAAATATAAAATTATCGGTAATATCGCCATTTTCATCAAAAAATCTTGTGTTCTCATCAATGGTAACGACGTTAAGAGATGAGCCTACTTCCGTCTGCGAACCGGTTATTTGCAATCCTTCCGCACGAAGGCCCAGGATAATCCTGCCGCCGGAATCGCGAGCCGTCCAACCGTTCGCCGTCAGCGCCGTCCCGTCATATGCCTTTTCCGCGCTGTCAGCAATAATGGTAATAACGGGGTTATTTGAGTACACCGCAGTGAAAACGTAGCTTTTATCCACTGTTGAGGGGAAGCTTCCTTTTACACTATAGGTGTTGCCATCCTGGTCGCGCCAGCCAATGTGTGAGAAACCCGCGTCCGGATAGACTGTCGGCTCCCAACCAGCGTCCCATTCTAAATCTTCGTTTGCTACTTTCTCTACAGCGCCGGGGCCATTGTCGCTCAACTGACCGTTTGAACCGGGCTGGAATGTTATCGACACAAACATCGCAATAAGCCGCGCATCGCCAACGCCCATGTTATTGACCGAACCCGGAGCCTGGCCCGGCCCTGACAGGGACGCGCCGCCATTGCTTGTGTTAGATAATTCACTTATCGTTCCGCAATTAATACATGTAACAACAATCAGAGCCAACTGTCTTTCACCCGTAGGAACCGCTCCCATCGGATAGAAATACAGGACATAGTGGCCGCTGTAACTACTATTGCCGGTAGAATAGCCACAATCAGGACAAGTAAAATTCCTGATGCTTCCGCCGGGGCCGGCAGCCCAGTAATTCGCGTATCTGTCTCCAGCGCCCGTGTCATCCTTTGTAAACCGGGCGGTCAGATCAAGATGTCCGGTAATCGCCGTGTCAAAGTTGAACACGCCATACTGAAAGGATCTCCACTCGACAAAAGTATAACCATCTTTTTCAGGGTCTGTCGGCTTCGTTGCCGTATCGCCTTCAAAGACTATTTGAGATTCGCCATAAAGCAAATCATCTGCGTAGAAAGTAACCGTTGCAGTAAACCTGACATAGAGCTGCAGATCCTCCTCAATCGGATTCTCAAAATCAAAGGGTTCATCACTGCCGTCAATATACCAACCTGCAAAGTTCAGATTCAACTTGGAAGGAGCATCAGGCTCTTCCGCCTGTTCCCCTTCGTTTACCACTTGAGACGCGCCATACTGCGAGCCGTCTCCCAGGAAGAATTCGACGGTATATGGTCCGGCGTCGAACGGCGACAAAACATTACCTACGCCGGAAACGCCGTAGTCGGACGCGCCGTATGACGCGCCGTTGGATGCGCCGTCTGATGCGCTGTTGGATGCGCTGTTGTTTTGCTCATCAATTTCGAGCGCTCCGTTGGAAGACTCGCCTTCCGTCCCTTCCTCTACCGGTTTTCCTTCAGTTCCTTCATATCCTTTATTTCCTTCTGTCCCTTCATCTCCGGGTTCGCCTACTGTCCCTTCATCTCCGGGTTCGCCTTTCGCTCCGTCTACCCCAGATTCGTAATTATTCTCTTCATCAAATATAGTGTCAATTCCGTCACCAACTATGTGTTCTCCAGTGACAGCATCGTGCGGATCCTCGATCGCCGACACTACCGCCACGTGCATTGGGCTTATAATCATAGCTAAAATGATTATACTTGTTAGTGCACGTTTAAATGTTACTCCAACTTTTGTTTTCATATTAAACACCTCCTAAAAATATGAATTTCTAATACCAATCAAAGCGTTAAAACCTAACTACCCCAAAATCACATCAATTGCCTTTTTGTGTCGCATTAATCCCTACAACCATCACAACTGCACTCAAAACGTCTTACGATAAGTTCAACTTTTTATGACTGCGCTCTATTTCTGTGTTGATTTCCGTTGCTCGGAGCAGCGCCCTTCTGGCAATTTTTTTGCTGTCCAACTTCAAACGCCCCCCCTTCATCAAAAATTATCCAAGCATATAATTTGAGTCAAAAAATGTCAAAAAGTCGTTAATGGAATAAAAATGTATCGCATTTACCACATTAATTGCGCATAAGCATACAATTTCTGGAGGAAATTCTAACTGATTTGTCTGATAACATTATTCTTGAGTGGATGCGATGGTGAAGATAGATGCGATGATGAAGGTATATGCGATGATGAAGATAGATGCGATGATGAAGATGGAGAGGATGTGTTTGACAATTTTCAGGGCAATCGCATAAAGAATTTTTATACCATATATTGCATGCTAACTTAATCTGGATCCCCAGTATGCTATATGAAAACCAAAAATGCGTGGCTTTATGCGATTTATGCGATTGGTAAATTGAAATCCAAAGTTCTACTTTGTAAGAGTAACTTCTACCCATAAGTCAGTCGGAGCAAAAAAAACGCAATT
>JGI24702J35022_10001915_pt1 | contig 12807 bp, 7 predicted proteins | sample TergutTh196P4_FD_35022 | JGI IMG/M metagenome (IMG submission 35022)
TACGAAGAGTGTAATGGATTTACATATTTTAGATAATGGTGCTTATGTGTTTCCACTCTATCTAAAACCAGAAAAAAACAATGATTTCACACAACCAAATTAAAATATGGGCATCGTTAGAGAAATCGTAAAACGAATTGGAGTAGAGTATGTAGGGAACGCATGTATGCGTTCCGCAGACAATATAACAGAGGAACGCATACATGCGTTCCCTACGGATATTTTGACTACATTTACGCTCGCTTACATTCTCCCTCATACCGCGAAAAATACAAAGAATTTCTCAAAATAGACTTTCCTAGAGTTCCATATCCTGAAACAGCAGAGGAATTTTGGTATTATGTGAAAATAGGCACTAAGCTCAGAAAACTTCATTTAATGGAAGATGTGGAACCCGATAATCACATAGCGAATTTTAATGTTGCAGGGAGTAATATTGTAGGGAACGCATGTATGCGTTCCGATAATGATATAACAAAGGAACGCATCCATGCGTTCCCTACGAATAACTGTTTTGGAAAGGTTTACATCAACGACACACAATATTTCGACAATGTTCCCTTAGTCGCTTGGGAATTTTACATCGGAGGCTACCAACCCGCTCAAAAATAGCTCAAAGACAGAAAAGGAAAATCATTGTCTTATGATGATATAATTCATTATCAGAAAATAATCAAGGTTTTACTATCGACCTACGAAGAGATGGGGAAAATAGATTATCAAGATAGAGACTGCCACCTAGTGATGTAGCAACGGCGTCTTCGCCGTTGTAAAATAAATCAAATCAACGACAAGATGCCGTTGCTACCCATAAATTTCATTATGCAACAGCCTTCTTGATGAGTACTCATACTATTCCTCGTTTAAAATGAAATGTTACTTTTTCTGGATTGCTTTGCTATGCTCGCAAAGACGAGGTACATTTTCAACGAGGAATAGTATGAAATATCAAAAAGAACACCTCCAAACTACATTAACAGGGGGGGATAACCTTCGAAAAAAGGGTCCTCATTGACAATAGAAAAGGAGAAATTACGGTGCGAAGTAATATTAGCCGCAGTTCGTAAAATGGTAGAGGTTCCGTGTTTGGGTAAATCTTATTCTCCTTCTTTCTTTGCATTATACCCATTTAGTTCCAAAGCAATAACCTTATATTTTAAATTGGTAAATAAATGAATAAGAAGAGGAACTAATATTTGAGAGCCTAATGCCAATTTTTGTTTTAAACTCCTTTTATGGAAAAGAATCTTTCTCCTTAACATATTATTCTTTAATATTTTAAAATCAATGTTTAATTGATGAAAAAATTGAATTGTAAAAGAAATAACAATGATGAACATTTCTGGTATTTTCCAAGAACGCAGCGCTTTAATCATCGTATAGGTAGAAATTTCAGCAAACATCCTTGAACAGATAATGATCACAAAAAATCTGAACAAACTGTTGAGGGCATAAAAAATTCCTTCCGTGGTGATCCGAACCAGCAAAAATTCATATAAAATGTCTCCTTTTCGGCGCAACAATACTTGAAAAACAACAAGAGATAAAAAAAGATACTTAAATTTTAGCAAAAAAAGAAGATCATCTTTCATTTTTTGCCAGCCAAAACTAAGTATAACCACAATAAAACATATACCCCATATAACAAGCGATAAATATAGATTTTTGCTACAAAAAATAGCTGTGGTAAGGATAATATTCACTAAAATTAAGGTTTTCAGAAAGTGGATACTTTTTTTTTCCATTGCCAAGCATCAAGGGGACACCTTTAAGCTGCCCCCTGAAACTCCTAAATCTTAATTATTAAGAAAAATTGTCAAAATCATCAACATCATCTAACTCATTAAATGGTAATATATTTGATGAATTCTCTGGTTGATTGGTAATTTTTAATTGCTTTGTATTTTTCGGGGGAAGAGTAAGCCTTCCTCCTGTTTTTTTTATATTCGGATGAGTGGTTTTTTTAGAAATAATGAATGAATTAACCATATTTCTGAGTTCTGCTGCTTGTGCGCTTAGTTCTTCAGCAGCTGCTGCTGATTCTTCCGAATTAGCTGCATTTTGTTGAGTAGCTTGATTCATTTCTTGAATACTTGTACTGATTTGATTCACTCCATGAGCTTGTTCGTCAGAAGAAGCCGAGATTTCATTTACAATACTCTTTACCTTGTTAAATTGATCTTTCATTTCAATAAAAGATTGCGTAACATCAGTTACAATTTTCGAACCCATTTCTGAGTTTTTTCGTGATTCTTCTATCAGCTCATTCGTGTTCCTTGCGGCATCAGCACTACGTAAGGCAAGATTTTTTACTTCCTCGGCAACAACCGCAAATCCCTTGCCGGCTTCTCCAGCATGAGCTGCTTCTACTGCAGCATTAAGAGCCAACAGATTTGTTTGGAAGGCAATATTATCAATTGTTTTGATAATATTACTGGTTTCTTGGGCGGAGCGTAGAATAGATTCCATTGCTTTGTTCATTTTTTCCATAGCCACATTACCAGTATCCACAGACTTAACCGCAATATCAGCAAGTTTTAAGCCTGATTTAGCATTATCGGCATTATTACCAGTTAATGAATTTATTTCTTCCAGAGAGCTCGTTATTTCTTCTAGAGAGGAAGCTTGATTAGAGGTTTGTTCGGCTAAAGTTTGGGAAGAAGAAGATATTTCACCTGTTGCTGCTGCAACTTGATCCACAACACTATCAATTTGACTAATCGCGTCTTCCAGAGTAGATGCTACATGATTTATATCTTCTTTAAACTGTTTAAATTCTCCTTGGTAATTCCCCACAACCCTTGCTGTTAAATCTTTTTGGTCGGCGATTTTTTTCATTACCCCCATGGCTTCGTTAAGAGGTTGAACCACAGCATCAAGGGTTTTATTAAAATGTTCAATCAGTTTACGGTATTCACCTTCATATTGTTCAGCATCAGCTTTGGCATTAAGGTTACCAGCTACGGCAGCAAGTGATACCTGAATCGTGTCATTGGTCATCGCTTCTATTTTTCGCATCATCTTTTCAATAGCTAAAGATAAAATGCTTATTTCATCTTGAGAAGTAAGGGATATTTTAACATCAAAATTTCCAACCGCAACTTGTTCTGCAACACCAACTAATTGAGAAACTGGACGGGTAATAGAAAAACGAATAATAAACAGTAAAATGATAATTGCTAAAATAATTCCACCAACGCCAGAAATACTACTCATCAGAGCATAATTATTCACGATGCGGATAATGTCTTCCATCGGAATTCCTAAAAACACTGTGGCAAATGCTTCTCCTTTCGAATCGAGTAAAGGATGGTAATATGCAAGATAGCGATTACCAAGAATGAGGGCTTCAGCATGATAGTTTTTTTTCTGATCGATCACAATAGCTTTGACAGCATCGCTCATTTTTGTTCCCACCGCCCGTTTACCATCAGCGATAATCGTAGTATTATTTCTTGTATCTCCTATAAAAACTGTAACTTCTGTACCATATAAATCTTTTAATTCATCCACAAAGGGGTCGTGATCAATTCTTATCGCAGCGGAAACTGAGCCGATAATCCTTTGCTCTTGATCATAAATCGGCGCACCTGCTCGCACGGCTGCCTTAGTTAAGGAACCTCCTTCATAATAAAAAGACTTTTTCCCTTTTAAAGCATCAACAATATTAATCTGTGATAATACAGAATCGTCATATTGGTCTGGAGCATGAGTTCTCGCGATCACTATTCCTTTTTCATCAGTAATAATACATTGGCTTACCAGAGATGATCCCACAATGGGTCCTAAAAACTTAATTAGTCCTTCGCGGTCTCTTTTTTGGACCATTTCCACAACCTGGATCATCGCTGAATTAGTTTCAGCAACCGATTGTACTGCATCCTCCATACTTCCAAGGCGATGATCAAAACTTTTAGCGATGACATCGAGTCTTTCTTCAAAAACAGTTTGATTATAGTTAGAAAATGTTAATGTTGCATAAACAATTATCGAAATAACTAATATTGAAAAAATAACGATTACTGGTAGTAATATTTTTGCCCCTAATTTTAACGAGTACATCAATCCTCCCTATTGAATTATGTATTCTAAATACTAAGATGTCATAACAGACTATCTTTTATATATATTCGGTCATAAAAAGAAAAATCTTAGTTTTTTATTCATCTAAAGGTTCTATATGAATTGTAGCATCCATATTAAACTCTTTATCGATAATCTTTTCTAAATCAGTAGCAATATGATGAGCTTGTTCGAAAGATAAATCTTTATGAAGCCTAATATGCATGGTTATTTCTTTATGGACGATATAATCATGTAAATGAAGGTGATGAATCATTAGGTCAGATCCATATTTTTGGGAAATGGCGCCAGAAATACTATGAACTAATTCTGGCGTAGGTTCTTCACCTAGGATTTTGGAAATTACTTCTTTCAGAATTTGGAAAATAGCATAAAAAAGCATTAGCCCAACAATAACCCCTAATAAACTATCTATCCACCAGAATTGCCTAGCAAATAGAATTCCCACAAGCACAACAGCCGAAGATAAAGCATCAGAACGGTGATGCCAGCCATCAGCTCGTACACTTGAATTAGCAGTTTTTTTGGCGATATAAAAAGCATATTGAGCTAAAAATTCTTTGACCACAATCGAAAAAATGGTAACGATAATTGCTATAATTCCATATGTTACACCCTGTTTATGCTGCCACTGGAAAATAGAATTACGCACAAAATCATATGCAATAATACCTAGGATCATCGCTATAAACAGCGAAGCTATGAGCTCCCAACGTCCATGTCCAAAAGGATGTTCTTTGTCTGCCTTCCGAGATGATAACTTTGTTGAAATGATAACCATTATCGAGCTTAATGAGTCGGACATCGTGTGCCACGCATCAGCTGCCAAAGCTATCGAACCAGTGATGATTGAGACCCATATTTTCAGAACAAATAAAATTGTATTTACAATTACAGAAACGGTACCTTGGAGATACCCTCCCATTGTTTTATCCATCGGTTAAATACTCCCTTCTCATAATCAAAAAAACGCGTAATTTCTTGACATTAAATATATTAACACAGATCTAGTATTTAACATTGAACCCCAAAAAACAATTTTATACCTTCGATAAAGGATACTCTCCTCCCCCATAAGTATCAACTTACTCGAAAAAAGTCCGTAGCGGCAATCACCGATTGCTATTTTAAGCGGGTTTATGGCGCTTGGAAATCACCGCTACGGTTAAAAGTTGGCTCTTATGTCTTACCTTCTATAGTATATATGAGAGGGAAGAAGAAGTAGAATCATAATCTCTTCATCAAAATTATTTAAGGCATGATTTTTCTGAAGGTAAAATTTACCATCGAAGGTGAGCAAAAGCTTTATTTGCATCTGCCATTTTGTGAGTATCTTCTCTCTTTTTAATCGTTGCCCCTTCCTTTTTATAAACAGCTAGTAATTCAGCTGCGAGACATTCTTTCATAGATTTTTCCGAGCGGTTTCTGGCAATAGAAATTATCCAGCGGAAAGCAATAGCAATTCCTGCTTTTTCTGTAACTTCGGTGGGGATTTGGTAATTTGAACCTCCAACTCGACGAGAAACAACTTTAATGCGTGGTCTCGCATTTTCTATGGCATCCTTAAAAACACAAATCGGGTCTTCTTTGGTTTTTTCAGCTAGTATGTCAAGGGCACCATAAACAATTCTTTCTGCTGTTGATTTTTTTCCTCTTTCCATCACGCAGTTCATAAATTTACTAAGTAAATTCGATTTATATTTTGGATCCGGTAATACTACTCTTTGTACCGCTTTTCTTTTTCTTGGCATAGTATTTCTCCCTTATTTTGCTTTTGGTCGTTTCGACCCGTATTTTGAACGACTTCTCTTTCTTTTATCAACCCCAGAACAATCTAAGGCACCACGAACAATATGATAACGAACACCTGGAAGGTCTTTAACTCTTCCTCCACGAACTAAAACAATTGAGTGTTCTTGAAGATTATGACCTTCACCGGGGATGTAGGCAGTAACTTCAATCTGGTTTGTTAATCGAACTCTGGCAATTTTTCTCAGAGCCGAATTTGGTTTCTTCGGAGAAGCAGTGTATACACGAGTACAGACTCCTCTTCTTTGGGGACAGCTTTGTAAAGCACGGTTAGTCTTTTTTTCAGGGAGTTTTTCACGCCCTTTGCGAACTAATTGATTAATAGTTGGCATTTTTCTTAATTTCCTCCATTTGAAATTCTTAGCATCGAAATTTGTTTATTTCGATTACTGGTTAGTCAAACCATTATTAACTACAATTATGGTGAAGAGCATAACCAGTTAATGTTACCGGTAAGGGTAACATTTTCCCTGTAGAGAATAAGCTCTAAGTAGAGGCGTTATATCATGAGCCGTTGTATATGATAACCGGCCAAAACAACAACCTTTAAGAACAGTATTCCCTATTTCGAATATATAAACCCCCAAAAATTTTGGGGGAATCTATTAGTAGTCAAGAACAGCTTCTATGTTGTCTTCACTATTAGATAAGGATTCAGAATGGGCAAAATGCTGGATAATTTCGCTCATGGTTTTACCTTCTTTTTGTTTTAAAACAACTTTTTCGATCAAAGAGCGCGTACCAGTTCCGACAGGAATTCGATGTCCAATAATAATACTCTCCTTGAGCCCTTCCAAATAATCAATTTTTCCTTCAATCGCGGCGTCAACGAGAACTTTTGTTGTCTCTTGGAAAGCAGCAGCTGAGAGCCAACTTTCTGTCATCAAAGAAGATTTTGTTATTCCCAGAAGTAGCTGATCAAATGTTGCTCCTTCACCTTTGACCTTGTTTCCTTTACGATCTTTGATTTCTTCATTTTCCACTCTTTTATTTTCCGCAAGAACTAATTCTTTTTCCACAACTTCACCTTCAAGAAAGTTCGTATGGCCTGGATCAATAATTCTGACTTTTTTAAACATTTGACGAATAATAATCGAAATATGTTTATCATCAATTTTTACACCTTGTTTACGGTAAACTTCTTGAATTTCGTCAAGTATAAGCCTTTGGGCTGCTTTTATCCCTTTTGAAGTGAGGATGTCGTGAGGATCAAGAGCGCCATCCGAGAGAGCATCTCCAGATTCAATCATATCACCTTGGTGAACAATTATCCTTTTCCCAAGTGGTATCACATATTTTTCTTCCTCACCACTTTCCGAATGAACATAAATGATTCTACCTAGTTTTGTTAAATCACCAATGGTAACGCGACCAGAAATAAAGCTCAGAATAGCTTTATCCTTTGGAGTTCGGGCTTCAAATAGGTCCTGTACACGCGGTAGCCCACCTGTTATATCACCTTGCTTAACTGTGGTACGAGATGATTTTCCAAGAATATCCCCGGGAAAAACATAAGCCCCGTTATCTACCTCAACAATCATTCCTGGTTGTAGAGGGACTTTTTCTTCGTCTGGAACATTAGTTTCTTCTTTTAGTACTCTAGATCCTTTAGAAATCTGACTCTTACTACCTTTTTTAACCTTCGGAACTGAAGATGTGGTACTATACTCCATATTCTCTGCTTCTGATTTAGTCTTTTTCGATATAATAAACTGAGGTTGTTTATTCCTTATTTTGGAGTCGATGATGGTAATTTCTCTTTTACCGGTAATTTCATTAAATTCCTCTTTAAAGGTTTTATCTTTTTCAAAATTATCATACCGCAAGAAGCCTTCAGTTGTAGCAATAGTAGGAGTATTATAACTATCCCAGGAAAAAAGTAAATCACCTTTATTTACGGAATCTTTATGCCGGACATGAATTTTAGCTGCATATGGAACCTTATATTCGAAAAGTGTTTCTTGATCATTATTTACAATTTTAATTTTACCCAAATGGGATACCGAAATGTATTCTTTATTTTGAGTTTCCACAAAATTTACTAAGAGGCTTGTTTTGGAGCCTTTTTTCTCTTCTAAAACAACAAAACCATCATAATCAGATTCAACTTCAGCTACTTCCACTGCTGTGGAAGCTGCTCCACCAATATGAAATGTTCGTAAAGTAAGCTGGGTTCCTGGTTCACCAATACTTTGGGCTGCGATAATTCCGACAGGATCTCCGAGAGTTGCTAATTTATTGTTTCCAAGGTTTTTACCATAACATTTTTGGCAAATACCTTTTTTAGATTCACATGTTAATACAGCGCGGATAATTGCCTTTTGAATTCCTCTTTCTTGAATTTTTTGGGCCGCCTCAGCTGTTATATATTCATTAGCTTTCACAATGGGCTGAGCATTTGAATCATTCGGGTCAATAATATCTTCCGCTGCGAAACGACCATAGATTCGGTCTTTAATATTTTGAATAATTTCAATACCTTTCCTTAAAACCCCTACCTCCATACCTTCCATAGTTCCACAATCATCTTCTGTGATGATGCAATTCTGGGCAACATCAACAAGACGCCGCGTCAAATAGCCAGCCTCGGCTGTCTTCAAAGCTGTATCAGCCAACCCTTTTCTTGCCCCGTGTGTAGAGATGAAATATTCCAAAACTGTTAGTCCCTCGCGAAAGTTAGATTTTATTGGTGTTTCAATAACTTCAGCTTCTTCAGCCCCAATTCTGGTAGGTTTTGCCATTAATCCGCGCATCCCACCTAGTTGTTTGATTTGGTCTTTTCCGCCACGAGCACCAGATAAATACATTAAATAGATAGAGTTAAAACCATAGCGGTCTTGTTCAAGCTCTTTCATTAACTCTTCAGAGACTTTCTCCGTTGCGGTCTTCCACTTATCAATAATCTTTGCAGCTCTTTCTTTTTCAGTAATTCCCCCTCTTTCATAGGTATGGAATATCTTCTTGACTTCCTTTTCTGTCTCGTTGAGGATTTCTTGTTTTTTAGCTGGAACAATGATATCAGAAAAACTAAAGGTAACTCCGGCTCTTGTTGCATATTTAAAGCCAAGTTCTTTCATATCATCAAGAAAAATTGCTGTTCTGGCTTGCCCTACCTTGTCATATGCTAACATTGCAATTTCATTCAATTTCCCCTTATCAAAAGGGTAGTTCTGGAATGAAATACCTTCAGGAATAATCGCATTAAAAATAACTCTCCCCACAGTAGTAAGAAAAGAAGTTACTATAGGTATCTTATTAACCTTATCTATAGATTTTTCTTCTATAAATTCGTGAAATCGAATCTTAATCCAGGTATGAAGATTTAATCTTGAATTTTCTTGTTCACGATTTTTTTGGGTTCGAAGATTTTCTTCATATTCATATGCTAAAACAACTTCATCAGTGTTGGAAAACATCCTTAAAGGAGTTTGATCTTGGTAATTACTATGCATAAGCACATCAATTTGCTTGATTCGACCTTTCTTCAGAAGTTCATAAATTGGTTTGGTGATCAAAGTATGAGCGGGAATATTTAGTGCGATTCCATAATCATGAGCCACAATAGTTTTTTTTGCTTTGGAAATAGATGGTTCGGATTCATCATTATTATATTCAATGCTGATGGGTTTTGCCATAATATGACCTAGAGAATGAATAAGATCAACTTTTTTACTTTTTTCTTCTGGTTTTTGGTTTTCGTTAGCAACCGTTAAATAGAAACAACCAAGCACAATATCCTGAGATGCTGCCATTGCTAGCTTACCATTCGCTGGTAAGAGAAGATTACGAGAAGCTAGCATCAATGTTCTGGCTTCTATTTGTGCTTCTTGCGAAAGTGGAACATAAACTGCCATTTGGTCACCATCAAAATCAGCATTAAAAGGAGTACACACCATAGGGTGTAACTCAATGGCTTTACCTTCGGTTAGCACCGGCATAAAACCTTGAATACCAAGCTTATGGAGTGTAGGAGCACGATTGAGCAAAACAGGGTAATCCTCAATGACTTCTTCCAATACTTTCCAAAGTTTCGGTGGTTTTCTTTCGATATATTTTTTGGCATTTTTGGTTTTTTCAACTTCACCAATCCTCTCTAATCTTTCTATAATATAAGGTTTAAATAAATCAAGGACCATATCTTTGGGAAGTCCACACTGGTGAATTTTTAATGTTGGAGAAACAACAATTACTGAGCGTCCTGAATAATCAACTCTTTTCCCCAATAAATTTTGACGAAACCTTCCTTGTTTACCTTTTAATTGATCCGTAAGAGATTTCAGCACTCTGGCACCTCGCCCTTTAATGGGTCGTGATTTTCTGGAATTATCAATAAGACCATCAACCGATTCTTGAAGTAGCCTTTTTTCATTCCTGATAATCACTTCCGGGGCATGTAATTCAATCAAGTTTTTTAAACGATTATTTCTGGTGATCACTCGGCGGTAAAGGTCATTAAAATCAGCGGTAGCAAATCTCCCTCCATCGAGAGCGACTAGGGGTCTAAGAGTAGGTGGTAACACGGGCAATACTTCCAGAATCATCCATTCTGGTCGATTCCCTGATTTCAAGAAGGCATCAGCAATTTTCAATTTTTTAATAAGTTTTTGCTTTTTTAAAGTAGAAGGTTCGGAAAAAATGGCTGTTTTTAATTCCGAAACTCTCTCTTCGATGTCTATTTCCGCTAATAATTTTTTGATTGCTTCTGCTCCAATATCTGCTTTAAAGGTAGAAGATAATTTTTCTAATTTGTTATAATCAGAAACATCAATTAATTCATATTTCTTGTAATGCTGATGTTCTTCTCCTGGATCAATAACGATATATGAATCATAATACAAAACTTTTTCTAATTTGGACAATGTAAAAGTATCTCCTATATCTCCAAGAAAAGCCGCTATTTTGGAAGGAGAATTTTTTACATACCAGATATGACCAACAGGCACTGCTAATTCGATATGCCCTAATCTTTCTCTTCGTACACGCGAAGAAGTAACCTCCACTCCGCAACGGTCACAAATAATATTATGTTGAGAACGTTTTTTGTATCTACCACAAGAACATTCATAATCTTTTTCCGGTCCAAATATTCTTTCACAAAAAAGACCGTCTTTTTCGGGTTTTAAAGTACGGTAATTCAAAGTTTCTGGTTTAACGACCTCTCCCTTAGACCAGCTTCTTATTTTTTCTGGTGAAGCAATACGTATCTGTACCGCGTCAAAATTATGCTTTTTCAAATTTTTATTATCTTGTTTAAGGTTCATTATTTATACCTCCTGGAGATCGCTTTCTTTGTAGAAATCTATATCAAAACAAAGAGAGTTAAGTTCGGAAATTAACACATTAAATGATTCTGGAGTTCCCGGTTTGGGAACATTTTGACCGCTAGTAATAGCTTTATAAGCTTCAGTTCTCCCCTCAACATCATCAGATTTGATCGTCAGCATCTCTGCTAGCAGCCCAGCTGCCCCATATGCTTCAAGAGCCCAAACTTCCATTTCCCCAAGCCTTTGCCCGCCATTCTGCGCTTTTCCTCCAAGCGGTTGCTGTGTAATAAGGGAGTAGGGACCAGTAGAACGAGCGTGCATTTTATCAGCAACTAAATGGTTTAATTTCATCATATAGATCACTCCTACCGTCACTCTTTCCCTAAAAGGTTCACCTGTCTTTCCGTCATATAATAGCTGTTTACCATCTGGAGGCAAATTTGCTTTTTCGAGTTCCGCGGCAATCTCTGATGGTTCAGCACCATCAAAAACTGGGGTCTCGACCATATATCCAAGAGTTTTCGCAGCCATGCCGAGATGAGTTTCCATTATTTGTCCAATATTCATACGCGACGGAACTCCAAGAGGATTAAGAATGATGTCTACTGGTGTACCGTCAGCCGTAAAAGGCATATCCTCTAAAGGACAGATCTTCGAAATAATTCCTTTATTACCATGGCGTCCAGCCATTTTATCGCCCACTTGAATCTTCCTTTTTTTTGCAATATACACTTTAACCATTTTCAATACTCCATACTCAAGCTCGTCTCCGTGTTTGAGTCTTTCTTTCTTTTTACGATTTATATTGTCAGATTCTTCAATGGCAACTTTTACTTTTTGAACAACCTCATAATAGATAGTTTTATTCTTATCTTGGCTTTTTACAAGCTCTAAGTCGAGATTTAATTTTTTAAAATTTATCTTCTTTAAATCATCTTTGGCTATTTTCTTACCCGGAGCAATAAACGGTTGTCCTTTATCATCAAGAATTGATTTCGCGATTTCTCCCTCTAATAATTCGGTAAGTTTTTGTTTTTTAAAATCTTCAATATGCCGAAGGTGCTCTTCATATTCTCTTTTAATGCGGTTAATGTCTTCTTTTCTTTCCTCTTCGTAATCAACATTATCTTCATAACGAGAAAAGACTTTCACATCAATAACTACACCCTCCATACCTGGTTTTGCTTTTAGGGAAGAGTTTGTGTAATCACCAGCTCGATCACCAAAAAGAGCTCTCATTAGTGTTTCTTCAGGAGAAGGATCAACATCCACTGATTTAGGGGTTATTTTGCCAACAATAACATCATTAGTTAAAATTGCTGAACCAACTCTAATAATTCCTGTACTATCGAGGTTACGAATATTACTGTTTGGAACATTGGGAATATCTCTTGCTAGCTCCTCTTTCCCATTTTTTGTATTCCTAACCTTGACTTCATGGACTTCAATATATACTGATGTAAGAATATCTTCATGAGCAACTTTCTCGCTAAGGATAATAGCATCTTCATAATTATACCCATACCAAGGCATGAATGCTACAACTAAATTTCTCCCTAAAGCTAACCTTCCGTTCTCAATACAAGGTCCATCACTAATGATTTGCTCAGCTTTTACGAGCTCTCCTTTTTTAACAACGGGTTTTTGGTTT
>JGI24702J35022_10001916_pt1 | contig 12805 bp, 8 predicted proteins | sample TergutTh196P4_FD_35022 | JGI IMG/M metagenome (IMG submission 35022)
ACTGGCCGGCTGAAATAACGAATCTTTCGGAATTACATATTCCTCTTTTTGATTTAACGGATGTAATGGTTAAGCCGGGCGAACGGACGGCGCAGGTNNTTTACGGCGCTCGCGGATGGGTGGTTCATCATTTGACTGATGCTTGGGGATTTACGGCTCCAGCCGATGGTCCGCAGGGAATCTGGCCAATGGGAGCCGCTTGGTTATCTAAACATTTTTGGGAACATTACATATTCACAGGAGATAAAGCATTTTTAACAGAGCGTGCTTATCCGGTGATGAAAGGCGCTGCCCGGTTTATTATGGATTTTTTGGTTGAAGCGCCTGCAGGTACGGCTTATGCCGGAAAATTAGTTACTAATCCTTCATATTCTCCGGAAAACGCTTTCTTTCTACCGAATGGAGGGCGATCGGTATTTACATACGGAGCAACAATGGACTTGCAAATTATTCATAACCTGCTGACAAATTGTATTCAGGCGGATCGTATCCTGAAAACCGACGCTGCTTTCCGTGCGGAATGTGAAAAAACCTTGAAAAGATTACCGGCCATACAGATAAGTAAAACTTCAGGACGAATCATGGAATGGGCTGAAGATTATAAAGAAGTAGAGCCGAATCACCGTCACACTTCACATTTGTTCGGCTTGCATCCGGGAAATCAGATCACCGTGGTCGGAACACCCGGTTTAGCCGAAGCTGCCCGCAAAACGTTAATAGCCCGCGGCGATGATGGCACCGGATGGGGCTTAGCTTGGAAAATCAACATGTGGAATCGTTTACACGATGGCGATCATGCATATACATTGCTTTCGGTTTTATTGAGCCGAAAAACTTTACCTAATTTATTCGACGATCATCCTCCTTTTCAGATAGATGGAAATTTCGGTGCAACGGCAGCTATTGCCGAAATGCTACTGCAAAGTCATTTGCAGAAAAAAGACGGTTCGTTCGAAATAGAATTACTCCCCTCTTTGCCGCAAGCAATGGCTGAAACCGGTTCGGTGAAAGGGTTACGAGCCAGAGGCGGGTTTATTATTGATATTTCATGGAAAAACGGCCAATTAGCCGAAGCAAAAATCGAATCATTAAACGGTGAGAAACTAAATCTCCGGAACGGGAAAAAACAAGTTTCTACGAAAACTGCCAAAGGACAAATCATACGGGTAAATTCCAATCTCCAAATTGTAAAATAGATACAGATAAGGAGGGTGTTTTAACACCCTCCTTATCTAACCTTAAATAATATTATGTATACCTTGAAGATTAAAACAGCGCTTTTCCTGTTGTTGGTAATAGGAACAACATCTATATTGGCAAAAAAACAACTTCCACCGGAAATTCTTTCTCAACTAAATAAATATAATGTTACTTGGAATACATTGAGTACCACCGGTTCTATGGAATCCATGCCTCTCGGAAACGGGGACATAACTGCCAATGTTTGGATTGAAAAAGGAGGCGATCTTCTGATGTACATCGGAAAATCGGATACTTGGAGCGAAGGTACCCGCTTACTGAAAGTCGGTCGCATCCGTATTCGATTGTCCCCAAATCCTTTTATGGAAGACGCTTATTATTCTCAGGTACTTAATCTTTACGGTGGAGAAATCAATGTATCTGCAGGAGAAAGAGGGAACAAAACGACGCTTAAAATTTGGATTGATGCGAATCAACCGGTCGTAAGAGTGGAAACGTCATCTGATAAACCGGTATCTGTAGCATGTACCACTGAAATTCTTCGTCCGGCGCCCTATACTCTTTCCGAAAGTAGAGACCCTTTGGCTTCAAGTTTCAGAGGATTGATTAATAGTCCTGTAAAACCATTTGAAAGCGCTGATATTTTGGTTTCAAAACCGGATCGAGTTCAATGGTATCACCGCAATGAAACTTCTTTTTTTGAAACTATCCTCACTAAGCAAGGGGTTCCCGAACTTTTAAAAACATATTCCGATCCGTATATTCATCGCACATTCGGGGCTGCCATTATGGGAAAGGANTTAAATGTAAAAAACGATTCGACTTTAGTATCTGAGAAACCGGGACGAAAANTTACAATTTCTATTTATCCTTATACTGCTCAAACGAATANCGTTTCCGAATGGGACCGGCAATTGGAATCTCTTNTTAAAAAGGCTGATGCACANAAAATAGACATTTCCCGCGATAATCATTATGCNTGGTGGGATCAGTTTTGGAATCGCAGTTGGATTTTCTTGTCGGGAGATAAAGATGCTGAAAAAGTAACGCAGGGGTATCTGTTGCAGCGTTTTATGATGGCTTGTCAAAGTCGTGGAGAATATCCTGCAAAATTCAACGGCGGAAATTTTACGTTTGATTATAAAGGATTAAACGGAGATTACAGGTATTGGGGACCCGGCTATTGGCAGCAAAACAACCGCTTATTTCATTGGCCTCTGATTGCTTCGGGCGACTGGGATCTGATAAAGCCCTGGTTCNATATGTTTATGAATGCACTAAGTATTCAAACAGATATTACTAAGAAATATTATAATCATGGAGGNGCTTTTTTCCCTGAAACCTTGAACTTCTTCGGTCTTTTTATACAGGACGATTGGGGCTGGAATAATGAAACCGGAAAAGCATCCGATACGCGCTGGATCCGTTATCATTATTCGGGAGCTTTGGAAATGTTGACAATGATGCTTGAATATTATAATTATTCGAAAGATGAGGCTTTTGTGACCGGATATATTATACCTTTTGCTACGCAAGTTATTCGTTTTTTTAACAGCCATTGGCCCCGTATAAACGNAATAATCCGTTTTGTTCCGGCTAATACGACTGAGCAATTTTGGGATTGCGTCAACCCTGTGGACTATATNGCCGGATTGCAATATACGATTCAACAGTTGAATAAACTTCCTGTTTTTCTGGTCCATCAGGATNTAAAAGATGAATGGAATAATTGCCTGAAATCATTGCCTCCAATTCCAATGAGTAGAGATAAAACAAAAATATTGCCGGCAGAAGAATTCGGACAGCCGAGAAATGTTGAAAATCCGGAGTGTTATGTGATCTTCCCATTTAAGCTGTATGGTTTGGAACTTGACAATTTGGACATTGCATTGAACACGTTCAATGCGCGAACATTTATCAAATCGAGGTGTTGGTCACAAGACCCGATACAAGCACCGCTTTTGGGATTAACCGATTTTGCCAAAGAATGTATTACAAAGAATGCAAATGATATTGACCCGGAGGTTCGCTTCCCGGCATTTTGGAAATCGCAAAACGACTATACTCCTGATATTGATAATGGCGGAGCAATGTCAATCGGATTACAAAACATGCTATTACAGAATGTCGGCAATAAAATCCTTGTCTTACCTGCTTTTCCGGCAAGCTGGAACGTAGATTTCAAACTGTGCGCATTTGATAATACGACTGTCCGCATAAAAAGTAAAGGAAAAACAATTTCTCAAATAGATGTGTTTCCAAAAACCAGAATGCCGGATGTAGTATATTATTGAGAGGTAAAGTGTAACTTTTATTATGAACGCTCTTGGAAATTTTATTATTTTCATGTATTTTTGCGGCTTCAAATAATGTCCTGTGGTGTAACGGTAGCACATCGGATTCTGGTTCCGCTTGTCTGGGTTCGAATCCTAGCAGGACAACATCAGAAAAATATAAACGCCTAATTTTCAATGATGAAGAAAAGGCGTTTTTTCTTTGTGGTAAGAATGAATTAATCTAACGGGTTAAAATCATATACAGATAACAATAAAATGATCATTACTATCTGGTATTTATTCAACTGCTTTCATTGATTGAGGAATAACAAATCCTATCGGTCTACGGGGTTTGTCTGCTACTTTTTTTTGTTCTGCCAGTTCCGTAAGTGCCTGGTAAACTTCATTGAATTGCATATTAGTTTCAATCATAAAGTTTTCTAACTTTTGGTTAAGTTCTGCATATCCCAAAGCGTATTGGCGAAGTACAACAAAAGCCCTTATGATACTTATATTCATTTGTATGGCAAACTGACTGTTTAACACACTTGACAGCTGGGCGATTCCTTGTTCTGTAAATGCAAAAGGTAAATATTTTGTATGTTGACCTCTACCGCTTGTTTCTAAGGTGCCAAAATTGCACCTTAAAGAATCCACTTCGTTTTGAGTTAATTCAAACATGAAATCATCCGGGAACCGGTCAATGTTTCGTCTGACTGCACGTTTCAGGTTTTTTGTCTCGACTTGATAAATTTTGGCTAAATCAAAGTCCAACATAACCCTGTAGCCTCTAATTTCGTAGATTTTTTTCTGAATATCCGGTAATTCCATAGTTTATTCTTTTGATACTTTGATCTTGGGTATCATTTCCTAATTCCTATTAAATCTATGACTTCGATAAAATCATTTATAATAAAATCCGCTCCTTGTTTTTTGAGTTGTATTTCGCTATGATTGCCATAAGTAACTCCGCAAGTACTACATCCTGCTCTTTGTCCCATTTCAATGTCATAAACTGTATCACCAACTACCAACGCATTTTTAGGTGATGTACCGGTTTCTCTAAGAATCCGTAAAACCATATCCGGCGCAGGTTTTTTGTTTCCAACATCTTGTTCTCCTAAAATTAAGGTAAAATAATTAATAATTTCCAATCGCTTTAATAAAAAAGAAAGGGAGTCGTTTCCTCTACTTGAAGCAATTGTGATTATTACCCTATTAGAAAAAAGAGTTTCAAGCACTTTTTTTACATTTGGATATAACTCTACGGTATCAAGACAACATTCATTGAAAATTGTTCTATATAATTTTATGGCATTTTGCAAGTCATTTTCGTCAGACAGGTGTAGCGCCTTTATAAATGTATCTTTAAGGGGAAGTCCTATTAAATCCTTTATTTCCAATTCATCAACATTGGAAAAACCTAATACCTCAGTTACTTTTTTGACTGTACGTATTATGCTGTTTTTCGTATCTGCGATTGTTCCGTCAAAATCTAAAATTATCGTTTTCATTTGTGCTTATAATAATAACCATCATTCAATTCTTTTAAGGTAGATTATCGCCTTCGCCTTTCTACCTTGCGCCTTATACTTAAAATTCCCGGCTTTTCACTATCGTAGGTTTTCATAGCAAAGATAATCATTTCTATCAAATTTCTAATAATTCTCTCGAAAGACGGCGATTTACTTATCAGATAATTGTAAGTCTTATTACGGCTACAAAAGCATCAAATGAATAAAAAACTTTTTGAGGAAAACTTGATAAATTTTGTTTTCAGTTATTTTATTTACCATCCAATTTATATATATTCATTTCATAAGCACACATCAAGAATATGATAAAATAGATTGTTTAACAATATAAAAGTAGGGTTATGTCGAAAATTAAATATTAGCGCATCGGTAGTATTAGGTGTTTAATCCGAATACATATTTAAATGAATGTAAAAACATTCGAAAAGGGCGCTCAGCGATAAGCTCGTTGTGTTCCAAATGTGTTCCACTAAATAAAAAAGACTTACAATTATTTGTTGTAAGTCTTTAATAATCAGCCGTCGGGGTGAGACGATTCGAACGTCCGACCACACGCCCCCCAGACAAAACAAAATTAAGTTAATTATTTGATTTATAAATAAATATAAAATAAAAACAGTAAAGAAATCAATATATTTGCAAAAATTACATTTTATTCAACCGGATAAAACAGACCTTCAATCACAGAATTTATTCCAACTTCGTCTATGGTAAAGCGAAATTCTTTACATGCAAATTTTTTGTTGTTGAATACAAATAAGGACCGGGCATTTAACTTTTTATTGGTAATAAATATGAATTTATATTCTTTTGTAGTATCGATGGATATTGATTGTTCATATAAAGTTCTGAATCCTTCCGGATAATTGAGACGGAGAGAGAGATTATCCTCGTTGATTTTTCGATCAAATAATACATTAAATTCATACAAAAAATCCACGAATGCCATAGGAAAATCTACTTTTCGCGTACCGACAGCATATTCCATATCCGGTTCATATATTGTTACTTTACCTTTATAAAAGTATATAACCATATTGCTTACTTTCTGTTGATCTATGGTTGATTCGCCTTCTATTATATTCTGAATATCAATACTTCCATAATTATTTATAAAATCATAAGGGTTACTTTCCATTATCGGCATTTGTGTTCTTAAGAAATATAAAGGTTGAGAAAGGCTATTAGTTCCTTCTTTATACACAGGTACATCAAACACACACATTGAAGCCGGTTTTATTTTCAACTCAATATCAATATCAGTCGAATTTGGATTATTACGAATGGGCTCAAATGCATTGACTTTTTTAGGATAATAATCCTCCGTTTCCAATTTTTCACCTAAATAACAAATATATTGAGTGTTTGAATTATCGGCGATGAAAATTTTGTCCTTTAACGACTCTTTATTGGGTATCGCATTGAAATGACTGACTATAGAATTAAAATCAGGAAAATGGATGGTTTCATCAACATGTTTGAGAATTTCAGGATCTATATTCTGAAATTTGAAATAATCATCTGAATCTACATCATAACCTATATTAGCAACAGAATAGTCAGTTCTATTTTCAGTATCTATTTTTTGAGTGTAATTATCCAAAACTTTATCAATAAATATAATCCGCTTTGAATCGTAGAAATCTTTTTTAAAACGAATATCAACCCTCTTTGAATGTTCGTCAACAAGAAAAATAACATTGAATAGCTTTTCTATCTCTTCAAAAAATTCAGATACGGTCCAATCCGGAAGCATTTTATTATAATAACTTGAATTAGTTATATTTAAAAAATACAAATATTTAAAGTCAGTAGTCTCTAAAACATTGGACACTTCCTTATACCCAAATGATTTTATTATCTTATTGATAACATGATAGAGCAGAGGTTGATAAGCTACATTTACAATAAGATCTTCTGCCAAATATGGAGATACTGCATTATTAACAGGTTGATAAATATACATTTTATTTATAATATCATCCAAAGATGTTGAAAAAATAGGAATGTATTCTATCTTAGAATCCAAAATATCACCCAAATCCAATTCATTGATTTTTCTTTCGCTTGTCAAAAAATTCATTTCAGATTCGCCGGCAACTAACTGAATCTTTACTTCTGTATCTGATATTTCGAGAATAATTTCAGTTCCAATCAGTAATACTTTATTGTTTGCAATCAATCGCGCAGACCGATTTAAGGCTATCGGAGCGCTGTTGTTGAGCCGATGACAATGTTTGTATATTTTTGCATTTGTTTTATTTTTCAGCGATAAGGTAACTTCTAATGTTGTTTTTCCATTCCGGGTAAAGAATGGGTTTTCTTCAATCAACTGAATAGAAAAATTCTTTTGAAGTACGACAGTCTGATTGTCAATAAATAATTGTGTCATCGGGAAGCATTTTTTATCATTCTATTGTATAAGTCCATATTCTCTTTGATTCCTCTTTTTCCGGTAATACTGACTTCGCCCACAAATGGTTCATCCAATTTCCTGTCTAAACGTTCTATTACGGCTATTAACGATTCTAAGTAAGAAGGATTAATTTCTTGTGTGCTGTTATTGACTATAGTTTGTGTTGGCACATAGCCGCCGGAAGCAAATCCTTTTATACCGAGCGCCCGGGCAATGTCTTCTTTACCCAACGAAGCGACAGTATTGTTCCGCTGCGCATAATCGATCACATCAAAAACAGGACGCAAAATCGGATTACCGGTAGCGAATCGATTACTAACAAATTCATCGGAATGGACTACCCCCTGTGGTTTGTCCCATTTTCCGGATGGCGTATAACCGCCGGTATAATAATTTGCTTTGGCTGCCTCATTCTGTTTTTTAATTGCCGCTATCTGAATTGCGCCGGCAGCTAATGCAACGCCGGCGGCGATCGGCGCCAATACAGTTCCTACCACCGGTATCGCAGCTGCAGAAGCATAAGCATTGATGGCAGCCATTGCAGTACTTGCAAAAGCCTGTGCAATTTGTATAGCAAAAGATTTTTGCTGGTATTCAGCGCGCACTTTCGCCAATTCTTTTTCCTTTTGCTTTTCTAATTTTTCGACTTTCTTTTTGTTCTGCCCGGCAGCTTGGATTTGTTTGTCGTATTTGGATTCAACGGCGGCGACTTCTGCATCTTGTGAGGCTTGTACGTAGGAAGAATAAGCGGAGAGCAAAGAATTCATTTGCTCAATAGCAAATTGAGCTAATTGAATTTTACGCTTAAATTCTTCTTCATCGTTTATTTGTCGGAGTTCGGCATATTTCTGCTCAATACTCAAACGTAATTCTTCATAGTCGATGATCGAATCTATTTCAGCATCATGTAATGACTGTAAAGCATCCAATTGAGCTAATTCCGCTTCTTCTGCAGAATTTATCATCCCTGATTTTTGTCCGAAACTTAGATTATTATCACTCAATTGACTTTTGAGGTCTCTTTTCCTGTTCGTTGCACTCGGATTATCTGATATTAGCTGTTGTGCGCTATCTAAATTGGCTTTATGAACCGGATCGTATTTATCTTCAATGGCTTTTTTTAATTGAAAATATTGCTCTGTAGCTCGTAATTCTTCAGAAAATAATTCATTGAGTCGGTCTAATTCTTGTTGTTTTTTTTGTTCATCGGTAACAGCTGCTTCCTTGTTATATTTCTCAATGAGTGCTTTTATTTTTTCCTGCCGATCCAATTCGGCTTTTTCTTTATCTTGTGTCGATTTAAGGTCAAATTTGGCTAATTCTTCTTGATATTTAACATATTCATTACTTCCTTCTTTATATAACGCTTGCTTCTTTTCAATCGAATCTCGTTCAATTTGAAGTAATTGTTCTTCAAAAGATTTTTGATCCTGATAAGTTTGCATGGCGGCAATCCTACGGAGTGCGGCTTCTTTTTCGATTGCTTGGATGCGTTCTTTTAGATAATCTTCATCACTGCCGCCGGTTCCACTGCCTCCGGTGTCATCATTGATAATGGGATTATTTCTCGTTGCTGCTTCATTTATTTTACTAAGTCGTTCAATTTCACGATCGTTTTCCGTTTTAATTGCTTTTCTCCACTTAGATGCAACATCCTTTTCATCAGCAGCGCCAAAAAATGACCATACATTTAATTTTGCCTTTTGAAGGAAATTTAAATTATCACTCAGGATATCTTCATCGCTCATGGAGTCCAGATCAATATTCTTGCGCTGCAGTTCTTTTATTTTATCAAATGCAGCTGCTGCCATTGCGGCTTGAAGGAGTGAAGTTTTATATTGGTCAATAGCTTTTTTCGCTTCTAACGTTCCAATAGTTTCTAAGTTTAGATTGCCAAGATATTCAGGACTGATTTTATTCAGTTTTTTAATTGCCTCAAGGCGCTTGTCCTTACTTATTGCTTCATCACGTGCTATTTTTACTAATCTATCAACTTCGGAAGATTCGTCGATGATACGTTTCTTGGCTTCTGCACGTACATCATTTAATGTTTTCGTTTCATCGGCTAATTTTTTGTTTTTTGTAATTAAGTTTGATATAACTAATAATGCTGCACTCATTACGGCAAGGATTGCTCCCCAAGGGTTAGTGCTGATAACTAACCAAAGTCTTTTGAATGATGTAACAAGGGTATTTGTCCAAAACACTTTCAATTTATCTGCAATAATAGAAGCATTTAATGCAAGTAAATAAGACCCCCAAATAGTAGTCAAAGTTAACAATGTAGATTTATTGTTATCAAGCCATTTTACTAATTCTATCAAATTTTTAATTATTGATTTTAATGATTTGATTGATTCAGTTTGAACGGGAATGAATTTAGCTTTCATAGATGTAACTAATTCTCCAATTTCCTCTCGTACTGATTCATATTCAATGGCTGCTGCTTTTATTTTTCCCTCCGGAGTTTTCGCTAATGCTTCGTTCACGCCTCCAACGGAAGATGTAACAACGTCTATCAATACGGCAGCACGTTCTGATTCTGTTCCAAATTTTAATACTTTTTCTTGGGTTTCATCAAATCTATATCCGTAGCGTCTCAAAGCTCCAACCTGTCCATCCATTACTTTTCCAAGCATGGTAGCCACGTTAGCCGCCTGTTCCTGCGATGCATTAATTCCAAATTGTTGTGCTACCATATCATTCATAACAGGAATCAGTTGTTTCAATGTATCTGCTTTTGTTAAGTAGGTTGATAGTTCTTGTGCGCCCGAGAGCTGTACGTTTCTACTGATTACTCCTACTTTCTGCTGTGCATTTACCAATTCTATAATACTTTCAACCTCGTCTTTACGAGCATTCATAGTATTACTCATCACCTGACTGAGCTTGGCTTGAGATTCTATAAACGCTAAATAGCTTCTTTCTCCTTCACTTAGCGCTGAATTTATGCTGCTAATCAATTTATTAATACTGAAAAATGTAGCGAAACCTGCTGTTATTGCCCCAAAATGTTTTTTGATTTTTTCGAAAAATCCGCCGGCAGAATTTCCCATGTTCCCATATTGTTGCTCAATTTTTTTCTGAGCATCATAATGTTCATTCAATATTACTTTTAATTCAGCAACTTTTTTGCCTTTTTGCACATAATCATCGGTTCCTTTGGTTGCTTTTGCCCAGGCATTGGTTGCATGCGCCAATTCCCCCCGAATCGTTTTCAGAGAATTTTCGACTTCCTTGCCGTCGATAAATAATTTGATTCCTTTTCTTGTTACTTCGCTTGCCATCTTATTTTTTTTCGATTGTCACTCTTTCTACCATTTTCAAAACTTGTTGCATGGCGCGGTCTCCATGATAATTTTGCACATAGTTAGCAAGTTCTTTAATACCTGTCCTTATCTCAACATCTAACCAATCATGCGGTTCTCGATATTTTTCACTTCCTTTGTAAGGCTTTCCATCTTTCCTATACCGTTTGGGTTTCCTTGTTATTTTTACCTTTCCCCCATTCCTAACATATCCTCTTCCAACTCCGTAATGAAGATAAATTCCTTGCGGTTCAAATCCAAATCCTATGTGACTTATATCGCCGTAATACCTTCGAATTGATGTTTTAATAGTTGCTTGAAGCTTTGGCGTTTTACGCGCTTTAGTCTCCACTTTTGTATGAAAAACAAGGTTGCCCAATGAACGTTCTTTTATTTTAACTGACCATTGTCTAACTAATTTCCCAAAATCTGCTTGAGACATAAAATTCGTAGTATCTGCCATAACTATTTTACAATTTCAATATCTTTTTAACGAAAGCAAATATTTTCGACCAGTTGAAGAAAATCAATATGATTGCCACGACTGCAATTGCATAAAAAATGTACCGGTACCGATATGGATCTTTAGGCGACTCTTGTTTCACTTTTTCAACCTGGTTGTTTTTTGTGGCGATAACGCTATTATCAGTTAAATTTGAAGTGTTTTCTTTTGATTTCATACTATTATCGGTTGAAATCGTTTCTCCATGCTTATTTTTTGTGATGTCGGTTTTTGTTTCCGATTTAATAGGCGGTTTTCCAGTGCCCGGATCAACCGGTTGATTCGTATCGTATTCCGTAGTAAAAGTAGTAACAGTAACATCTTCGTTTATCAATTTTTTTTCAAGTTTATCAAAATGTTCCAAGAGCTTTTGTTTTTGGTCATACATGATATTCTTGTTTTCGGAAACTTNGGACGCGGATTTCGTTTCCGATGAAACAAGAGGTTTACTGCTTTTGCATCCTGAAATCAGCAAAAGCAAAATAATGAATAAGATATATTTTTTCATAACCAGCGTGAAACTTTATAAATTTGACTTTTCAATCTTCTTTTTCTGTAGACTCCATCGCCTTCGCTGGAACCGGTATCATTTGTGTTTCCTTCGACAGTAATGCAAAAATTTCCTTCTTCCCAAACATCGACAAATCCACAGTGAGCAATTCGCCCAAGTTCCTGAAAATATATTCCAAATACATCTGCCATATACGGCATACGGTTTGACTTTTCCCCGCGCGTATAGATAGCGCTTTTTGCCGGAAACCAGTCAGGGGACCACCCGGAAACTACCGCCTTAACTTCTGCTTTTTTAAACACCCAAGTTACAAAGGCCGCACACCAGGCGTCGCCTTTTTTTCTTCCTGCTGCAGCCAGATATTCCTCCACTCTTATTCCGTCGTTTTTTCCGGTCAACTCCCGGACTCCTATTTCGGCTATGTAAATTGCTGCTACGGACTGAGCGTTTTGGCCAAAACTACAAGGGAAGCTAACAGTAAGAAAAAAACAGAGTAAGATAACTTTATTTTTTGCCATTTTGTTAATTTATTAAAATCGTTTTTAAAATCGAATTGAAGATATCTACGCAAAGTTCCATATATCAGTTTCATAGTTAACCAAACCATTGAGATATATAGAAAAAATTGAATAATTGCGAAAACAGGGATTTGGAAAATTCCCGAATCGAATGTGGCGGATGTTTTGTCAAACCAGTGTAAAATGTATGCGCTCAGCGCCCAAATAATCAATACTGCCGGAATTGAAAGTATTTCCGGATACTGTCGAATAAATAAAATAATTTTTTTCATCTTTTTAATTTTTCTTCGTTAATACTTACTTTTTTATCAATTTCATAAAGAAGTGATTTAATGTCTTTAATATTATCTCTCACTTCTTGAATAGTCTTATCATGCTGATTGTACTTTATTTCCAAGGCATGAACATTTAGTTCAAGCGCTTTAATCCTGGAATTGATATTTATATAGGATGTTGCTATCATGCTGATAACGAATAATGCAATCGTTATTAACCATGTGATGAATTGTGATTTAGTGATTTGTTTTTCCATATCTTCA
>JGI24702J35022_10001917_pt1 | contig 12805 bp, 6 predicted proteins | sample TergutTh196P4_FD_35022 | JGI IMG/M metagenome (IMG submission 35022)
TGGCGTTGCAACCTGAAATGCCAACATTGCGGCTCCGATTGCAAGAGCAGTAGCACATTCCCCGATATGCCTTTTGAAGATTTTCTTACCGCCATTCAACCACTGAAAAAACATTACCCCGCAAACTCTATTACGGTAGTCATCACAGGCGGAGAACCTGTTCTTCGCAAAGATTTGGCAGATTGCGGCAAACAGTTGCGCGAAAACGGTTTCCTGTGGGGAATTGTTACCAACGGATACGCCTACAATGAGGATATTCACAACCAATTACTCTCTGCCGGAATGGGCAGTATCACAGTCAGTTTAGACGGATTGGAAAATAATCACAACCAACTGAGAAATAACTCGAAAAGTTTTGAAAAAGCAGTTAAGGCTTTGGAACTCATTGTAGAATCACCCGATTTGAACTATGATGTAGTAACCTGTGTTCATCCTAAAAACTTATCGGAACTTTCTGAATTAAAAGAGTTTTTAATTTCAAAAAAGGTAAAAAAATGGCGACTCTTTACCATTGCTCCCATTGGCAGAGCAGAAGATAATCAAGAATTAATGTTGTCAGGCGAACAACTGCGAAAATTAATGGATTTTATTGCCGAAACCCGTAAAAACGATTCTCGCATCAAACTTCAAATGAGTTGCGAAAGTTATGTGGGTGAATATGAGAGAAAAGTGCGCGACAGTTTTTTCTTTTGCCACGCAGGAATTAATATCGGTTCTGTACTCATTGACGGCTCTATCTCCGCCTGCCCAAACATAGATAGAAGTTTTATTCAAGGTAATATTTACCATGATAATCTGTTAGATATTTGGGAAAACCGTTTTGAAGTGATGCGAAATAGAAAATGGTGTAAAACAGGGATTTGTAAAAACTGCAAAGATTTTAAATATTGCAATGGCGGTGCTATGCACCTGTGGAATGAAAAAAGAGCGTGCATAATGAGTTGTGTAGCAGAAAAATTGCAAAAGGAACTGAAGACACAATCATTCAGATAAAAATCTTAAACCTGTACAGTAAAAGCGCATCGGTGCCGGCATAATCAACGCCTATTCTTGGAGTATTTATGATTTCCGTATTAGAGAGATCAAACTTTCTATCTTCAATCCATATTCGTTTGTTTTGGAGCGATTCACCGTTGTCTGCAAGTGTAATTCCTAAGGCTTTGGTAACTTTTCCAGGTCCATCAGTAACTTGCTGTGTCATTTGTGCTTTTCCTATGCGTTTCAGCATCAGTTCTTCTCCATGGGTAGCATGAATAGCGCGAATCAAGATGGCATCCGGAGTATCTTTTTTATTGGTAACTACATTCAACAAAGAGTGAACTCCGTAGCAAAGGTACACGTATGCAACGCCTCCTTCAGCGTACATCATTTCATTGCGTTTCGTTCTTCTGCCTCCAAAAGCATGACAAGCTCTATCTTCAATACCTTTATAGGCTTCCGTTTCTGTAATAATCCCTCCACAAAGTTGCCTATCAATTTTAGTGAAAATATATTTGCCAATCAAATCTTTAGCAAGAAAAACAACATCATTATCAAGGTAGTAGATTTGAGGGAGTAGCATTTTTGCCTCTTTATCCGCAATGAAAATATTTATTTACCAACTCTAACATTTTTTTAGGATCCTTTTCAATCTCTTCTCTAATATTTTGATCGTTAAACGACTTCAGATGCTTAATCATATCGTCAATCATTTCAGCGGGGAAAACGCCATGATTTTCAAAAATAGTTCTACGTTTAGAGAGTTCATCGGCAGATTCCCAACAAGAGGCGGGCAGTTGTTCCAAACTCATCAAACGCTCTTTTTCTTCAGGTTTATGAATGTTTACATTCACGTAGGTTTTTTCTGCAAATTTGAGTGCATTTTCCATTTCAAATCCGTGGCGTGCAGCAACAACCAAACCTGCTAAGAGTAAATAGATATCAGCGGAACCATCGGGGCATCGAAATTCAACGGTTTGTTTTTGAGACAAGTTAGCATGTTGTGGTTTTTCGCAAGGGTTTATGTCGGCAATCATATCGTTTTTGTGTGTCCAACCAAGAGGAACACGCACTAAAACCGAGCGGTTTCTGTCGCCCCAGCAAATTGTGGTAGGCGCTTCCTGATGAGGTACCAAACGGAAATAAGAGGTAGGGTTGGTGTTTCCGAAAGCGGTAAGTGATGACGCGCAAGTCATATATCCTGCAATAGCGGTTTTGGCAATGGAGTTGAGTTTGCCTTTGTCCACCATTTTGTTAATTCCGGTTTTACTTACGATGCGGGTGTGAATGTGCAATCCGCTACCTGCTTTTCCTTCTGTTATTTTTGGCGCAAAAGTTACATTTAACCCATATTGATAAGCCAAATTCCTAATAATCCATTTGGCAATTACCAATTGGTCGGCGGCGTCTAAGGTATCGGTAACTAAAAACTCTATTTCGTTTTGTTCATAAATTTTTCCATCTAGGGTAAAATTTCCCACTTCGGAGTGTCCATATTTGATAAGTCCGCCTGTTTTAGCAATCAGCAACATACATTCAGTACGAAACTGTTCAAATTTGGTATAAGGCATAGATTCGTGGTATCCTTTTTGGTTTTCTGCAAGGTAAAGATCTTCTTCTTCAGCAATTACGTAATATTCAAGTTCTCCCATAGCGTGAAAAACCATTCCTGTAGTTTTTTCAAACGATTTTAATGCTTTTCGAAGGATGTTTTCCGGTGCATTTTCCATCGGTTTTCCATCTTTATTAAAATAGGAGCAAAGGAAACACAGGGTTGGTATTTCGCTGAATGGATCCATGAAAGCGGTTGAAAATCTTGGGATTACGTACAAATCGCTGGAGCCTGCATGGATATAGGATGGAAAAATGTTGGATCCGTCTACCCGTTCTCCAGAAGACAATATTTGTTCTAAGTAATCTCTATTATTCACCACAAAATTTAAGGTTTTCAAACGTCCATCCTGCGCCACGTAACGGAAATTCACCATTTGAATACCTTTATCTTCTATGTACTTAATAATGTCGGCTTTGGTAAATTCGCACGGCATTTTTTTCAAAAATTGAACCAATGGGTTCAGATTCATTGCAATTTTTTCTTTCATAAAATTGTTATTAATAAATAGTTAGTAAATTTCAAAATTTCATTACCACCAACCGTTTCACCGCAACCTCACCTGTTTCAGAATAGATCTTCACAAAATAAATGCCATCTTGCAAATGCGAAACATTTAAAACCACTCCGTCAGCCTTCAGCTGCCACCCCTCCAATGTATTGGAGGGGAATTTAGCCATTACGTTTCTACCGTAAACATCAAATATCTCAATTCTCGCAACTTGTAACCCGTAACTCGTAACTCGTAACTCTCCCGTAGTTGGATTGGGAAAAAGACTGAAAGAGGAGGACGGTAAATTGGGAATCCCTAAAACATCAATAGTAACGCTAACGCCTTCTGTAAGTTCCGATTCCTCGCAGTGTTTATAAATAGCAGAAACTTTGTAGATATAGGTTCCATTTTCAAGGTTTTCATCTGTATATTCGGTATCTTCAAGTATTTCCGTATTTATTTTCACTTCATCACGATAAATATTATATCCCAGCAATTCACCATCAATATTTTCAGGTGTATTCCAGGTAAGAATGGCGTTTGCTTCTTCGTCAATACCGGCAAGTTCAACCGGCGGTTCGCAAAATTCAGGTTCCGGAGGCAAAAAGAAACATATCACATTCGACATCTCTGCAAATGATTCTTTATTTCCTTCATAAATTGCAGTTACATTATAAACATACACCCCTTCGGTTACATCTTCTTCTGTATATGTTAAATCGGTTATTATGTCGCTGTTTAATTTATTGCCATCTCTGTAAATATTGTATCCGGTGGGTGTTCCTTCGGCAGGCGCTTCCCAAGAGGTAGTGATAGTAGTTTCTGATAATTCTGCTTCTACGTTTTGAACACGCGCATAGAGTTCGGGAAGGGTGATGGTATAATCGTGAGTTTGTCCGTAACTTTCATTATTACAAGCGACAGGTGTACCGCTCCATTTACATACGAGTCTAAAACGTGATGTTCCCGGAACAAAATTTTCAGGAACCGTAAAATTGGCAGTATATTCCGTATTGGCTGTGCCACAAGTGAGCGTTATTTTCTTTTCATCAGTAGTAAATTCATTATCTCCGTTAAAATCGAACCAACCGCCTACTTGTTGTGAATTGTATCCGCATTTTACTTTAACAGTATAGTTTTCACCCGGTTCTAATACTACATTAGTACTTGTATAGTCTTGATATCCGCCGGTTACACAGGCAGTACTTAAATTGTTAATTAATAAATTAGAGGCATCTGATGTTTTATACAGGATAACAGAGGTAAATTTATCGCTTTGGCTACAATTTTGGCTACCTGATGAACAGTAATTACTTGATCCGGAATTTGAAACAGTGAAATCTTTTTCATAAGAGATTCCATAGTTTGCATCAACTAAGAGGTCGAAATTGGCAATGTGTCCAAAAGGCATATCGGGGGAGGTAATTACTACAAAATCAAAATTCATACTTTCTCCTGCTTCTAAATTTACGGCGGCGCGAGATTTATCTTCATCACAAGCAAGGGTTACATACGGGCTGTTCATTTCAAGGCTTCCTTTCAGATTGAAAGCGTCTGCACCGCCTTTATTTTTAATCACGGTGGTAAGCGTAACAACAGTGCCTTTGGGTAAACTTCCATTTTCAGCACCATTAATAAGCACTTTTTCTATGGCAAACTTTGGTGCGTAAGCTTTTAACGACATTTTACTTTCCCAGGTTCTTCCTTTTCCATTTTCTATAACAGTTACTTCTATAGGAAAAGTTTTACCATCCTGAATATCATTTGCAACGGTAACGTTAAAATTCACGGTAGCCGTGCCATCGGGAGTTATACTGCCACATTGCGCATTTGGTTTATCAATAGACAACTGTGGATCATTAGATGCTATGGTTATATTCAGTGGTTCGGTGGATTCAATACCCACATTTTTAAAAGTAACGGAAATTTCACTGTTTTCTGAGATATAGGTTAATATATCTTCTTCTACAACAGTATAGTCAATCGGAATAATATAGGGACCCTCTGCTGGAACAACCGCCACTACAGCCTCATATCTTAGGAAGTTTTGTCCGGTAATCACCACATTAATTTCTGTCGTAGGTAATAAAGTAGAGGGAATCATCATATCTTGTATTGTGCCTGTTGCCGTTGCTATATCAAGAATTTCAAGATTTCCGTCAATTTCTGCTGTAAGCGCTATCAACGCGCCTTCGTTGGCTGAAATTTGGAAAGTTGACATCCCTGCCAAAGATACTTCTTGATGATTTACTGTAAGTTGCTGAGGTACTTCGGTAAAAAGTCTTAAAAACAAGTCCGAATGAGAGGTAAACATTTGGTAAGTAATGTTTTTGTCGCCTGTATTATAGGGCCAACTGCTGGAATATAAGAAATATTTACCCGACACATTTCCAAAAGCAGGCATCCAATTTCCAGAATATCCAACGTGTGGACCAGCATTAGTTCCGTAATTTGGACCATAAGTTGGCATAAATTCAGGATCAAACAAATCGTACATTCCCCAGGCATACACATCGTTTACAAAAGAATAGGATACTTCTGTGGGTCCTAAAAATCCAACGCAACCTGCATTTTGTCCTTGATAAGTATATCTATGGAATACTTCGCCAAAACAGGGGGAAGAATGGTTAAATTTTCCTGTTAAACAATTGATAGTGAAAACGTATGTCATTTTTCCAACATTATTAAGTTGGCTAATATGATTGGATTGGAAAGCGGGTTCGCCCCAGCCGTTTTCAAAACCGTGATCTCGGTGTTGCAGTGCAAAAGCGCCGTTGTTAATAGCCGTAACTACCTGTGCGGGCGTACCTCCCGACCAACCGCCCAATTCAGATGGAGTTGCAGGGATATATCCGGTTCCGTTGGGACCAAAATAATTGATCACCGAAGAAGTATTTGATGCTGAAGACCAAGTGCTTCCTGGTGAACCTTCATAAATGGCATTAATTCTTACGGGTGTTTTATTTTGATTTCTCCAATATCCTCCAACCACTTCAGAACATATCTGAAACCATCTTACTGTTTGCCAACCCAGCGCAGTAATAGGATTTTGATAGTATGCAGGATCCATACAAGGTTGTGTTTCATATTCCATAAATTTGCTAACTAATATCGCCATTTGCGCTTCTGTTTCGGCAGCCATTCTTCCGAAAACCATATCGGGTAAAAGATTTCCTGTTACATCGGCATATTGGTTGTCAGTAATACAAGAGCCCGAATAGGGATGTGAAATAGTTTCGGCAGGGATTCCAAGCGCAACATTCGTGTTATGGTCTGCCATGAGTAATACGGCAACGGGTGGATTATCCCAGGTATTATAGGCATTATGAAACCATGCTTTTAACTGTGTAGTGTTTGTAACTTCCATTTCTTCCAATTTCATAATTTGAGTGTAGATACCCTGTTTGGTTCTAAATTCTTTAATTTGTTCTGCGTAAGGAAGAAAATCTTCTCGGTTTGGGATGACAATCAAATATTCACATCCTGTTCCACTTTTAGAGTTTTTAGCAGTGTATTCCATTTCAGGAAGAACCTCATAGTTCAGTATTGCATTTTTAAGAATTGGGTCAAACCACGGCGAACGATACTTCGGATCATCATATTCTCTTGTACCGCCAATATATTCAATATTAAGATCGATATTGTTAATGACGATTAATTCTTTAGTAACGGGATTATACTGAAAAGGAGTAATTCCCAGCACAACAGTATTAACGCCTCTTAAAGTAGTAACTTCAGAAATTTCAACCGGATTTTGCGGGTAATACTCATTTGTAGTATAAACTCTTTCATCTTTTACATAATCTATTACAGGATCTTCGGGAATAGCCTGTATTCTCAGTGCTGGTGCAAGGTTAATATTTTGAAATGTTTCGGTTTCCATACTGTTAATGGATACTCTAAGTTCAGCTCCTTTTGGAACGGCAATAAATTTGCTCATTCTGGGAAGATTCGGCATCCCTTCATCGTTTGGAATAAAGATACCTGATAAATTAATTTCGTGCATATCTTCACCTCGGTAATTCAGCGATGATATTTCGTAAGATTGCAGCCCCATGTGAATAGAAATACCATTCTTGTCTCTTAAATGGTTATAAGTTATCTCTTGAGCAAAAAGGGTTGAAACTAAAATTGCATGAAATGCAAAAAACAAAAACAAAAGAATAAATTTTTTCATCTGAATATTTATATGGAAGATTAATTAATAATTATGAATTTTTTGGCAAAAATATATAATAAATTGTTTTTGATAACATATTCTGAAGTTTTTAAAGGTCATTACTTGGCAGTTTTTAAATTTTTCTAAAAAAAACCATATTTTCGCAAACAAAAATTTAACCCCTTTATCAATATGGAAAAACTGATCATTACCGCTGCTATTTGCGGCGCAGAAGTATTAAAAGAACACAATCCTGCCGTGCCTTATACTATTGAAGAGATAGTGCGCGAAGCAAAATCGGTTTACGATGCAGGCGCCTCAATCATTCACTTGCATGTGCGCTGGGACGACGGAAAACCCACACAAGACAAAGGTCGCTTTAAAGCAGCGATAGACGCCATTAAAAAAGTGATTCCTGATATCATCATTCAACCTTCTACTGGCGGCGCAGTAGGCATGACCGATGACGAGCGTTTACAACCCACTGAATTGTTGCCTGAAATGGCAACCTTAGATTGTGGAACCTGCAATTTTGGTGGCGACGACGTGTTTACCAACACCGAAAATACCATTAAATATTTTGGTAAACGTATGATAGAATTGGGTATCAAACCCGAATTAGAATGTTTTGATAAAAGTATGATAGAGATGGCATTGCGCCTTCACAAAAAAGGGTTCATCAACAAACCTATGCACTTTGATTTTGTTCAAGGCGTAAATGGCGGCATTGGCGGCGATTTGCGCGACTTTGTGTTTATGCGTGGTTCCATTCCAGAAGATGCCACTTACACCGTTGCAGGTATCGGACGTTTTGAGTTTCCATTGGCAATGGCGGCAATTATTGACGGGGGGCATGTGCGCGTGGGATTCGAAGATAATGTTTATATATCCAAAGGCGTATTGGCAAAATCTAACGGCGAATTAGTTGCTAAAGTTGTTAGAATGGCAAAAGAATTAGGTCGCGAAATTGCTACCCCAAATGAGGCAAGAAAAATATTGGGACTAATCTGAAAAACGTTGTCTATTTTCCCCAAAAATATTATTTTATGCAAACTCTTTATAAAAATATTCGAATTGTGGACGACACCCAAGATTTTATGGGGTGCGTTTTGGTTGAAAACGGAATCGTTACGAAAGTTGCCGAACTAATTGATGAACCGGCGTATGAAATCATTCCGGCGTATGGACTCTATAATTCTAATTTCATTGTGCGCGATTTTACCGGCGAAAACGTAGTACTTATGCCCGCATTCACAGATTTACACGCACATTTTCGAGATCCGGGGTTTACTTATAAAGAAGATTTGGAATCCGGCTGTGCAACCGCCATTAAAGGAGGATATACCGCCGTAAATCTGATGCCTAACACAAACCCCGTGTACAACTCTGTTGAACAGGCAAAAGAAATTGAAAATAAAGCCAAAGAATTGTTCGGAATTACAGTGAACCAAACTATTAGCATGACCAAAGATTTAGAAGGAATTAATTTTAGCCATCTAAAAAATTTGAAAAAAGATGAAATTCTTTTTGTTACCGACGATGGCAAAGGCGTACAGGATGATACAGTGATGAAGCAGATTTTTGAGATTTGTAATGAGAAAAATATCACTGTGATGTCTCACGCGGAAGATGCAAAATATAGCGCAACCGATATGCGAAAAGCGGAAAATGAAATGACCGCACGAGATATACGTTTGAACAAAGAAAGCAGAATGCAGAATGCAAAAAGTAATACCGCTAATCTTATTTTCAAGAGCAACCTTAGTAGTCATTTGCATTTTTGCCATGTAAGTACAAAAGAAGCGATTGAGATGATTGCCCAGGCACAAAAGGAGGGTTTTAATGTAACGTGTGAAGTTACTCCGCATCACATCTTTGCCACAGATGAAGAAGGAAACCATTACCGTGTAAATCCTCCGTTAAGAAAACAGGAAGATATTGATGCATTGATAAATGCGATGCAAAACGAAGTTGTGTTTGCCATTGCTACCGACCATGCCCCACATACTGAAGAAGATAAGGAACAAGGCGCTCCCGGAATGATAGGATTAGAACTTGCTTTTCCGCTGTGTTACACAAAATTAGTAAGAAGCGGATTTTTAACACTTTCGCAGTTGGTAAAGATGATGTCCACAAATCCATCTGCCATGATGAAACTCAATAAAGGTAAAATTGTAAAAGGAATGAACGCTGAGTTTGTAATTGCAGAACTTGAACAAGAATATATAATTGATGTTTTCACAATGGCGTCAAAATCTAAAAACACCCCCTTTGATGGCATTTCAGTTTTTGGAAAAATTGTAGAAACCATTTTTTAGATTGTTAAAAATCTCTTTTTTACTCAAGAAAAAATATTATGCACCATTCCAATCTACCTCCTATCCCCTTTTCTCCGCCCCGAATTGACGATAAAACTATTGCTGAAATTACCGCTGCGTTAAAATCAGGATGGATAACTACCGGTCCCCGCGTAAAGGAATTTGAAAAACGTATTGCACAATATGTTGATGTTGAAAAAGTAGTGTGCGTCAATTCTGCCTCTGCCGGATTGGAATTGATGTTACGATGGTTTGGTGTGCAGGAAGGCGACGAAGTGATTGTGCCGGCATATACCTATTGCGCTACGGCAAATGTGGTAGTGCATTGCGGCGCAAAACCCGTGATGGTGGATGTGAATGCCGATGATTTTAATATCAATATTCAAAACATAGAAAAGGCTATTACCGAAAAAACTAAAGTAATTATTCCTGTGGATTTTGCAGGATACCCTTGCGATTACGATGAACTGAATCAATTGGTTAACAAAGATAGTATTAGGAAAAAATTTAAACCGAAAACTTTAATACAGGAAAAATTGGGGCGCATTCTTATTCTTTCCGATGCCGCGCATTCTGTGGGCGCCACTTACAAAGGAAAACGCACAGGAGGTTTGACCGATATTACCGTTTTTTCTTTTCATGCCGTAAAAAATCTTACTACCGCCGAAGGAGGCGCCATCTGTTTAAACTTACCTTCCTCTTTTAATACTGAAGAAATCTACAAACATTTATGTGTAAAATCTCTACACGGACAAAGTAAAGATGCGTTATCTAAAACACAAATAGGAAATTGGCGCTATGATGTTAACGAAGCAGGTTATAAATGTAATATGACCGACATACTTGCTGCAATAGGTTTGGTTGAGTTGGAACGCTATGAAAATGATATGCTGGTAAAACGAAAACATATTTTTGATACCTATTCAAACGCTTTTAAAAAAGATGAACGTTTTGAAATTCCTGTTTATAAAACCAATACCAAAACTTCCTCTTATCATGTGTATCCATTACGTTTAAAAAACATTACCGAAAATGAACGTGATGCAATGATTCAAAAAATTGCACAGCAAAACATTTCGGTCAATGTTCATTTTATTCCACTCCCGATGTTAAGTTTTTATAAAAATAATGGATACAATATTTTAGATTTTCCTGTGGCATACTATAACTATGCGCGTGAAATCAGTTTGCCCATTTTTTATGATTTAACAGAGGAACAGATTGAAAGGGTGATTGCGGCGGTAAAATCGTAACTTTTTTTCTTCTATATATAATTCATTTTTAATAGGGAATAATATATATGCTATTTTTGCCAAAATTTTTGAAAAATGAAAAAAAATCGTTTTTTAATATAAATCCAATAATCATTATGAAAAAATCCATCCTTTTCTTTTTCGTAGCTTTTTTCGCTACCATTTCCGTGCTGTTTGCACAAAAAAATTATCCTTATGAAACCGTGCCTAACGACCCGCTGAACGCGCGAATCTACAAATTAGATAACGGTTTAACCGTTTTTTTAACTCAATACCAGGAAGCACCGCGTATTCAAACCTACATCGCGGTGAAAGTGGGAAGTAAAAACGACCCCGCAGAAACCACCGGATTGGCGCACTACTTTGAACACATGATGTTTAAAGGTACCCCCGATTTTGGTACGACCGACTGGTTACAGGAAAAAATTCTGATTGACCAAATTGAAAACCTGTTTGAACAGTACCGACTTCTTACCAACGAAGATGAACGCGCCGCACTCTACAAAATTATTGACCAACTGTCGTTTCAAGCAAGTAAATTGGCAATTCCGAACGAGTACGACAAAATGATGAAAACCATCGGTTCGCAAGGTACAAACGCCGGAACATCAAACGACTACACCGTTTATATTGAGAATATTCCGTCTAATCAATTAGAAAATTGGGCAATCATTCAAGCAAACCGTTTTGATAATCCCGTGTTACGATTGTTTCACACCGAATTGGAAACGGTGTATGAAGAAAAAAATATGTCGCTTACCAATGACAACCGAAAAGCAAGCGAAGCGCTTTTGGCAGGCTTGTTCCCCAATCATCCCTACGGACAACAAACTACGCTGGGAGAATCGGAACATTTGAAAAATCCATCAATGAAAAATATCCGCGAGTTTTATGAAAAATATTATGTACCTAATAATATGGCAGTTGCTATGTCGGGAGATTTTGAATTTGACAACGCTATAGCCATCATAGATAAATATTTCAGCAAATTAACAAGTGGAAATGTTCCTAAATTAAATTATTCAGGTGAAAAACCGATTACCCAACCGGTGGTAAAAGAAGTAACGGGTTTGGAAGCGGAATTTCTCAATTTAGCGTTTCGGGTGGACTTGCCCGCAAACGATCCGGATATATTCATTTTGAATATGTTATCTCGGGTATTATCAAATGGAAAAGCAGGATTGATAGATTTGAATCTCAATCAAAAACAAGCCGTAATGAGCGCGGGCGCAGGGGCTTACGTTTTGTGCGACAACTCCGCACTCTATTTATCAGGAAAGCCAAAAGAGGGACAAACACTTGAAGAAGTGCGCGATCTGTTATTACAACAAATTGATCTGTTAAAACAGGGAAAATTCAACGAAGATTTGTTAACCGGCGCTATTAACAATATGCGCCTCAGTGAAATGCGCCAGTTGGAAAGCAACGGTTCAAGGGCAAGAATGATGTACAGCGCATTTTTGAACAATATCCCCTGGACAGTTGCCTCGCAATCTATTTCCAATTATTCAAAAATTACTAAAAAAGATATCGTTAATTTTGCTAATAAGTATTTTAATGACAACTATGTAATTGTGTATAAAAGACAAGGAACGCCGGAGGAAGTGGCAAAAGTGAACAAACCGCCCATTACCCCTATTCATATTAATAGAGAAGCAGAATCGGATTTTATGAAGAAAATAAAAGAAAATAAAGTGGAACCCATTCAACCTGTTTTTGTTGATTTTAAGAAAGATATGACCACAATTCCGGATAAAAACTGTGATATTTATTACATTAATAATGAAGAAAACTTTACTTTTAATTTACAGTTTCGTTATAAAGTGGGAGAGTTGAACGACTTACGTTTAACTTTTGCTACCGAATATATTGAATACCTTGGTACTTCAACAATGAGTGCGGAAGAGATTCAGGAAGAGTTTTACAAATTGGCGTGCAACATGAATTTATCGTGTGGAGATGAATATACCACACTAACCGTTAGTGGTTTGA
>JGI24702J35022_10001918_pt1 | contig 12804 bp, 10 predicted proteins | sample TergutTh196P4_FD_35022 | JGI IMG/M metagenome (IMG submission 35022)
CTCGCCTGCATGACATGGGAACGCAGGCGTCTCGCCTGCATGACATGGGAACGCAGGCGTCTCGCCTGCATGACATGGGAGCGCAGGCGCTCCCATGTCCCCCAGGTCTCGCAACTGTATATCATGCCGACTTGTACGGCAAACGCGCCGATAAATATGACTTTTTGCTAAACAACAGCCTGCAAACCGTAAAATGGCGGAAACTTGAATTAACCGCGCCGCAATATTTTTTCGTCGCGAAGGATTTTTCACTGCAAAAGGAATACGATGAGGGTTTCAGCATAAAAGAATTGTTTCCGGTAAACTCAGTCGGGATTGTAACGGCACGGGATGGTTTTACAATACATGATACTGCGCAAGCGGTAAAAAATACGATAAATGAATTTATAAAACTGGATGTTGAAACCGCCAGAAACAGATTCGATCTGGGAAAAGACGCAAGAGATTGGAGCGTTGCATGTGCGCAAAAAGATTTGACTCCCAATCCGGATTTCAGCAAAATCGTTGAAATAAATTATCGCCCATTTGACAAGCGATTTACATATTACACAGGCAATTCAAAAGGGTTTCATTGTATGCCTCGCGGAAATGTAATGCAGCATTTTCTTAAAGGCGAAAATATCGGGTTGGTAATTACAAGACAAACAAAAATGGATTTTTGGAAACAAGTTTTTATTACAAACGCTCCAACAACAGCGCTTTTTGTTGAAATAAAGGACAATTCCAATAATTTCCCCCTGTATCTTTACCCGGAATCCGACAAATTTTACAGTGGCGAAAAACGCAAGCCAAATCTGAGCAAAACAATCGTTGACGAAATATCCCGGCAAATAGAATTGCCATTTTCCGATGAGTCCAAATCTGTTTTCGCCGTCCCCATTGTCCACAACGTCCCCATTGTCCCCCCCAAAAAATTCACGCCGATAGACCTTTTAGACTACATCTACGCTGTGTTATACACCCCCGAATACCGTGAAAAATACAGGGAATTTCTAAAAATAGATTTTCCGCGCGTACCGTATCCGCCCAACGCCGCGCAATTTTGGACGCTCGCGGACTTGGGCGCGAAACTACGCCGCCTGCATCTGATGGAAGGCGTTGAACCGCAATCCGGCATGGCGGATTTTCCAGCCGCCGGCGGCAACAAAATAGAAACCCTTCAATACGTCGGCGATAAAGTATATATCAACAAAATACAATATTTCGACCAGGTGCCGCCGGAAGCCTGGAATTTCTACATAGGCGGCTACCAGCCCGCTCAAAAATGGCTAAAAGATCGCAAAGAAAAGATATTAGGCTACGACGACATACGGCATTATCAGCGGATAATCCGCATATTGAAAGAAACCGGTGAAATAATGCGCGCACTGGACGCGATGTAAAATGAATAAAGGGCTGCTGGGGGCGCGTTGGACGCGCTCCCAGAGGTTTTAGAGCTTGCCTTATGAAGCTCGCGCAATATCTAACTTGGGAATAATACAGTTAGCAGCATTTTGAAGCGTTCCACTGCGTATACGGCATGGGGAATATTTGCCGGCATAACGATGGCTTCACCGGTATTGACTATGTATTCCCTGCCGTCAATCGTGAATTTTCCCGTGCCATCCAACACAACGACAAGGGCGTCACCCGATGTGTCGTGAGTGCTTATTTCCTCGTCTTTATCGAAAGAAAACAGCGTAAGGCTGTAGTGGCTGTTTTGCGCCAGCGTCTTACTGACGACCTGGCCGGCCAGGTATTCCACTTGGCCGGCAAATGATACCACCGTACTGTGATCTATGTTCTTGATCATCTTTTCTCCCGTAATATTCCTGCCGGGTGTATGCCTGGAATGCTCTTCCTCAGTACTCATTTTTGCGCTCGCATCCGCATCTGTTTCGTGGTTGCGTCCGCCGCATGACGTAAGAAACGCAAACGCGGCTATTACCATTAATAAGTTTTTCATTTTCACTCCTCGCGTATTTCCGAATCCTGTCCGGAATCCTGTCCGCCAGTATCCCGCTTCCGGTAATACCCATTATCGGCCGCTGAACCGCTCAACAGCCGCCGCTGACCAACACAAGTATAAATTATACACAGGGATTTTGCAAAATTGCAGCATTTTTTTGATTTGATCCGGTCGGGCGCCACCTGATCGGATACCCAAACCGGCGATTAGCCCGATTTCATCATAATACCGCTTCGGGGAAACGGTCATGCTCACCGGACGGATTCCGTCCGTCGGCATTCCTCCATTGGCAACCTTCGAAAACCCCTGGGAACGCGGGCGGCTCGCCCGCATCTTATTTGAAAGATGCGGGCAAGATGCCCGTGTACCCAGCAAAAAACGAGGTTTTCGGAGGTCGCCCATTGTGTGAGCCGGTCAAAGGCAGCGCCGTTGCCTTTGAAGCGGTTCATTAGAAAAACGTTGCAATTTTACACAATTTCGTATTAAAATATGATTTTATTATGTAGTCAGCCTCTGCCTCCTCGTTTTTTGCTGGTAACGCGGGCTTTCGGCTCGCATTTTTCAAGAATATGCGGGCGAGACGCCCACGTTCCCAGTGGGGTACGGAGGATACGGTAAACGCCTGATTAGCTGTTTCCAGGAGGAGTTTCAAATGCATCCAAAATTTACGATCGTAACGCCGGCCTACCACGATAAAAGCGCCGGCGTCTGGATGCTCCATTTTCTTTGCGACCGCCTCAACCGTATTGGATATCCCGCTGAAGTCGTAATCATGCAAAGCTTCAACATGATAAACCCCAAATTCCTGACTCCTATAGCTTATGACGGAGATTCCATCGTCATTTATCCGGAAGTAATTTCTGAAAATCCACTGGGCGCCGGGAAGGTTGTACGTTATCTCCTGAATCATGAAGGTTTTTTCACCGGTTCAAAAATCGAGTGGAATCCAACCGACTTTCCCTTGTCGTTTTCCAAAGTTTACCGTAATGACTGTGACATTTTATTCTACCCAATTGTCGATCTTGACATATTTTATCGAGACGGCAGAGAAAAGGAAGGTTTCTGCCTTTATACAGGAAAGGCGGACTATAAAGGTCCCATTCCGCAACTTGATTACAAAGAAACCATTACCCGCACATGGCCGGAAAGTAAACAGGAACTTGCCGAGATATTCAGAAACAGGTTGTTGCTCTTTAGTTGCGACACTCATACCGCAACGTGCCTCGACGCAGCACTCTGCGGTTGCGTACCTATAATTTTAGGCGGAAAGTGTGAAGAAGAAGATTCCTACTTCGGCAAGTGCTGGGCAAATGATCTCCCGGAAATTATGGACGCATTAAAGGTTATAGATGAACTACCTGAAAAAATACGTATTCTTCAGAACAATTTTGATGCGGAATTATCCGCAATTGTCACGAAAATAATTAAGCATTTTGAAATGCATTCGTAAAATGACTCGCTGCGCGTTCCGTGTCCTGTAAAATCCTTCTTCACCGTAAATATACTTATAAATTTACGCATTTCATGATTTCCACAGAGGTTATAATTTTTTTCTTAAAAGTGCTTGTTTTTAACTCTTTATCGATCTCCGTTTCGCAGTAGAACCCCGTATCGACAAATATGCCGTAGGTATCTGAAAGAAAATCGAGACCAGTCTTTGGAGTATATGTGTTTATACCGTTACAGGACATGTAGTGGAGAAGCAGTTTTCCGCTCATCGGCGTCAAGCAATTCTACTCTAGTATCATTGCTGTGTACCAAGCCCGTCTTGAAAAGCTCTTGCTTGAATACTGCTACAAGCGGCTCAAGCGCTATTCCCAATGCAACCATCCAGCCGCACAGCGTCTGGCGCGACAATCGTATGCCCGAACGCTTGAAAATCTGTTACAGTTATCCATCCAAAATTCATCATTGTATTTATCCTTTCACTTATATAACCTTTCAATCGACACCCCATCTACATCGTCTTTAGAATAGTAATTGCTCTTATACACCCGGCAATTGCGGCAGCTTTTGTTTTCAGCGTTCCTTCCTTGCAACTGCATAATCCAGAACTGCCGCATCTGTTCACCTAGCCAAATATCCCTTAGCGACATATCAGCGATATTCCCAACATTTGTACCGCCGCTCCAATCGACACAGCATGGTGCAACATCGCCGTTGTTTCTGACTGATAGCGTGTAGAACGACACCCCGCATGCTTTAAGCTTATTATCCTGATCGTTCAAATCGGATATGACGCTGTCGTTTTGCTCTCCATATAGCGAGTTTATAAAGCTTTTTTCAGTTGATGCGACCCAATTATGCGGTTTCTCAATATAGATTTCGTCTGCGACGTCTCTATACATTTCTCGAAACACTTCGTTTTCTTCACTGTACGTGTCAAGCATTTTGACCGCGACAAAAGGTTTTTCTGAATTATACCTTATCTTTATTTCCTGTAACACTTCCAGATTCCCGCGAATAGTGTCAATGCTTATCGGTGAAGCTGTAATTTTTTCATGCTTTTCTTGTAAAGGTGAGTAAACAGATACCCTGATATAGTCAAGTCCCCCCTTTACTAAACCTTCGCTAATTGCCGGCGTCAGTAAAGACACATTTGATGTAGTTTCAATACGCTCGGCAATATCCGCATCACGGGCAAGCGCGAGCATTTTGCAAAAATCCGGATTAATCAATGGCTCTCCGTACAGGCTAAGTTTAAGTACTTTTAGCTTATCTTCACCCCACTGTGACATCTGGTCAACAATCAATTGGAAGGTTTCAAACGGCATATTATGTCTATTCTTATTAAAATAACGGCTCTCGCTGGCGCTTTGAAAGCACATGATGCAACGAAAGTTGCATAATCCACTTGGCTCAACAACTAAAGTGAACGGTTTTTTAAGAGGAATAATATCACGCAGCATGTGCCGATTGTTGTCTTTTAGTTTTGTATAAGCAAGCATGGTATGTCCTCTGGTATCTATAGGGTAGCATAACAGACGGTTTCATAAAGCAGATCTGTGTGATGTTTTAAGAATATCTTGTACTCCGGCACAAACTTCTTTAATAATAAGGGAATTCTATATATATTTTCGGGATTATGATACACGCAAATCGCGCACTTTGGTTTCTGTTTACGTATAATCCGCTCTGCCCCGTACAATGCAGCAAGTTCTGCACCCTCAATGTCCATCTTTATGAAATCAATATGTTCTCTGGTTAGTAGGTTATCAAGTGTTATCACCTTAACTGAACTACTTGAGTTTTTTGTGTTTTCTCCTTGGATTTTGGCAGCACGACTGTACTCGGAAAATGTGACTTCACCACATTTGTCCGAAACACCAACATTGTAATGCTTAATGTTTCTGAAATGGCGTGTATTTTCTACCAATATGGCGTAATTCATTTTACTCATTTCAATCGCATGTATCTCTTTATAATGTGGAATCGATGTTACGAATCGTCCAACAGTATCCCCATCAAAAGCACCCACATCGACCAAGCTCTCACCGTTGCTGAATGAAAATATATCTGATGGCAAGTATTGATTATGCATGTGTATGCGATGCATTATCTCAAAATCATAGTTAATCTTTAACATTTCGTTCAACCATATCATAGCAATTTCAAAACTTTGACTGTCGTATAATAACTCTCTGAGCTTATTGATATCAGATAACAAGACATCTGGATTTATGCTTTTCATTAAATCCATGTGTTCTATTTGAAACTCGTTGATATGATTTACATGTGTGAACCCGTCCATTTTAAGCTGTTGCCAACACTCATATGCTACCCCATTTGCGATGATAACCAATGTTTTTTCTTTTATTTGTAATAATTCTGAGTACGACAATACGGGTTTTCCGTGAATGTACGTACCGACATGCGTTCCACCATCGTTTTCAGAAAAAAAATCGACCTTAATTCCGTACTCAGTAAAGATTTCATTCAAATGAACTCCGACAATTCCTGCACCATACAGACAGAGATACTCGGCATATGGGTGCTTTGTGATATTGTCAAATGCCTTCTGGATTTTATCTGCATCTGCGTTTCCCAATACTTCTTGAATCAAAGCATCAGTCGATATCATATAGCCCTCCTTGCTTCTATAAGACATAACAATCCAATAGTCTTATAATGTAGTGTAACATACTGTTTCGTAGAACATGTTATTTAAATGATGCCGGATGTATATCTTGTAATCCGGAACAAACTGCCTTAATAGTATTGGAACTTCAAGCATTTGTGTTGGATTGTGATAAACGCAAATCGCGCATTTTGGCTTCTGATCCCGTATAATCCCCTCCGCTCCGCGCAACGCAACAACTTCGGCGCCCTCGATATCCATTTTTATGAAGTCAATGCGTTCTCCATAGAGTAAAGAATCCAAGGTAGTTAATCTAGCCATTTGGCTTCCAGACTGTGTAAACGTGGAACTTGTACCTTCCCGGCTGTAATACGAGATACCTTCGCGATCGCTGACTCCTGCGTTATAACATCTGACGTCGCGGTACTCTTTGGTATTTTGCAATAGGGTATTATAATTTGCTTCATCCATTTCTATCGCGTATATCTTTCCGTAATCAGGTAAATACTTCACAAAGCTCTCAACAGTGTCCCCTGTATAAGCTCCGCAATCTACAATGTTATCTCCGGCACAAGGCTCAAAAAGACCGGGAAGAATATATTGCCCACTCGTATAAACCGTCTGAATCTCGTCGAAAGATATTTCTAACTTAAGCATGCTCTTGAGTACGATTAGTGCAGTTTCAAAGCTCTTTCCGTCAGTGCACATATCTTGCAGTTCAGTAATATTTTCACATAACTTACACTTATCTAATTGTCTAAGGGTTTCTATGTTGTCAATCATCAGTTCATTACAGTAGATTACATACGGGAACCCATTACTCTTTAGTTTTTCATAGCACCCACGCGGATCCCCATATGCCGGTATAACCAAGGTGCGGTCTTTGACAAGAAGTAAATCATCATAAGAAATAACCCTGTAGCCGTAAAACGTTTTACCAATGCTACCACCTCCACTGCTCTCGCATAAAAAATCTATCTTTATATTCTGCCTTTCAAATGCAGCAATTGTTATTCTTGCTGTATTGCCTGCGCCATACAAGCAGAGATAGTCGGCATATGGGTGCTTGACAATATTGTCTATTGCCACATTAATCTTCTCAGCGTCCGCACTTGCCAACACGTCTTTCTTCAAACGTTCAACTCTGTCCATAATTCTCCGCCGATTCTGTACGATTATTTTCTTGACGGGTCTATGTAGTCTTCATCATCCGTGAATATATCCAGGTAATTTGCGGGCACCGATTTGCCATGGCATTTGTTCATATATTCACGAATGAAGCCCCTATCCTCGCCGGAGAGGCACAACGGATTAAACTCTCTGAAATGTCTGATATTGAATCCTCGTTCAATGATATCTTTCAACGGCTCCTCAAAAATATTCCCTAGAGCAATCTGAATGTACACACATGGGAATACATCCCCATACATAGTGACATGTAGAACGTGGTCTACAGCGCCACACCCCTGCTCGACCCCGTAATGGGGGAACACATCCCTCCAAAAGAAAGGATATTTCTCGTGTAACGCCCTCAACGCGGCTGCATCGACCTCGTCAATAAGCACATCCTCACAACTCTCCCATTCACCCAAAGCACGAGCAATAAGTACATCAACTGTATAGCCGTTCTGTCTCGCAAACTCGCAAAGCGCCACCAACTCTTCACTCCTAGCGGTTTGGTGTGTAACAACAGTTTGAATAACTGTCTGCAGCCCTGCATTCTTCGCGGCTTTGAGTGCATCCATCGCTTTCTGATATGCACCGCTGTTATTACGATTCGAGTTATGCGCCAACTCATCAATGCTGTCCACACTGATTCTTACTTTATCTAATCCAATCCTAGCGAAGTGTTTTGCGCGTTCACTGTCTAAAAACACTCCATTGGTGCTCATAGAAATGTGAAACCGATCTGGCATAAGCGCTTCAATTATTTCATCGATCTCCTTAAACAGCAGCGGTTCTCCACCTGAGATATTGAATTGAGCGATGCCGTACTCATCTGCTTGCAATGCCATGTTGTGTACATCGTCAACGGTCATAACCCTACTCTTTTTTTCCATTTTTGTCGCCAAACAATGATTGCAGCGCATATTACACTTAAAATCATATACAAAATCGATAATGGCGGTACTCTCGCCACGCGCTTTCTTCTCTGGATAACGCATTATCTTTTCGTATACGAGCGGTTTTGCTTCTCGAAGCGCGGCGCGACGCCTTTCTTCAATTGAGTTTAATTTTCTATCAGACATTATTTCCTCCATGCTTTTTCCAAGACAGCAAATAATTGCTTTTGCTGTCAAACTATGCGGAGCGTGTCTATCTCAAATACATATACATCCCCTGCATAGCCATGTTTCTTACGTAAAATGTCTACTATCTCCGCATTATAGCTCCCTGCAGAAACAATAACCGCGCCACACTGCATATCATCCCCATACTCGCAGATCGGTATGTGCGAAACAGGACTGTACTTGCCTTGCTTAAACTCCGCCGAATCGATAATATAGCTGATTTTACTAGTATCGCCAATCTGCGAAAGCAGAAAGAACGTTTGGTGGCTTGCGCCCCATACGGCTATTTCTTTGTACTTGCCGAATACTCCATTGAAACTGCTCTTCACCTTTTCAATATAGTCGCCGATACCACTCAACTGGTCTATTCTCTTTTTTCTTACAGTCAAACTTAAAACGTACCCGTCACGTATTGTATTGTGTTCAATGACTTCAAATCCGCATGAGCTAACAAGGGCAGTCAAACTGCGCTTATCAAAATAATATAGGTGGTCCCTCATTATCTCAGCATACAATCCATTTGAGAAAACCATTTCCGAGTCTGGGACTTCAATCAGGCCTACAGCATCATCGTTAAGATTGTTATAAATACCTTTCAAAAACGCTCGGGGTTGAGGTATATGCTCTAAAAACATCAACAGCATAAACCCGTCGTAACGCTCTTCGCAGATGCGGTAGTCGTCGCCCGATATGAAACCTTGAAAGACGCTAAGCCCTCTGTCTTGGCATTTCGATACAGAGTCGGCAGAGAATTCAATCCCAAAAGCCTTTGAGGCGTGACATGCCAAAATTTCTAAAAAGGATCCGTCTCCGCACCCTATTTCAATGATTCTTTTATCCGAAAGGTCATATTTTTCGCAAAACTCCCTAAATTGCTTATGTTTTGCGCTTTTTATCTCTTCCGACACCCCGACTGCTCGGATGACCTCTCTGTAATACTCTACAGGCTCTGCATCCAGAAAAGCTACGCCGCAATATGGGCACACGCACAAATCCAGCGTTATTCCATAATCTGAGGAAAGGGAGTCTTTGTCAGGCAAGTTTTGCGCGACCGATGACATATTCTCAAATCGAAATGCTTCCATCACAGCTTCGTTATTACATACCCCACACGTATTCAATGTTACGCTTGCTCCTTTCCCGGTAATCATTATGCTATCAATTCAGACTAATGAATTCTCTTCCATCCACCTGTGCGCTTTAGTATTAGGATGCGTATTGTATTCTTCCTCAATTTTTGCCCATTCCTTCTCAAATGCGTCTAACACAACTCATCTGTTTCCTGATTTCTTTTTTAAAATTTTATAATTTCTCTCACGCCATCGTTAAATGTCATCGTCTCAAATGCCCCTATTGCGCCGAGCAGTTTTTCCGTCGAAGCATTCAAATTCAGGTCACATCGTTCTGCTCCGTATACAATATGCGCATCAGGATTGATATTCTCCCGGATTTCCTCAACAAACACCCTGAGCGGCTCTGAACGTCTTCCCGCCACATTGTAAATACCTTCCGCACCGTCACGTTCACCTAATAATCTCAAAGCCCGCGCGGCGTCGCGTTTATAGATAAAGTTCCAGACGTGTTGTCCGTCTGTGTTTAAAGCGGCCGTACCTCTTTGCGTTAAATCACGCAAAAGCGACATGACCAGTGTATGCGGGCTGTCGTTCGGGCCATACGCGCTGAATACCCTTGCCCACGTATGCTGTATACCCATTTTTACCGCAAGATTCGCAGTAAGATAGTATGCCGCCACTTTGCAAGCGCCATAAGCGGTAACCGGTTTTAACTGCGTTTCCTCAGTTATCATTTCCGCTGTTTCGCCATACTCAGCTTGCGAACCCGTGCAGACAAAACGCTTACACCCCGCGTCCGCCGCCGCTTTGAGGCAATTGACCGCAATGCCCACATTCAGGTACTGTTCATAAAAATCATTTCGACCGCCGCCCCCCCAGGCTAAATGAAAAAACACATCCGCGCCTACGGCATTGCGGGCAATGGCTGTTGTGTCATACAAGTCCACTTCTACAACAGTAACATATTTCAAGCTTGAGAGTCTTGCGCGGCTGCGCGAGTTTGGGCGGCACAGCGCAACTGTCTCTATTCCGGATTCTACAAGCTCATTGAGCAACGCAACACCGAGAAAACCCGCAGCGCCGGTTACCGCAGCTTTTTTTAACGACATCCTTCCGGCTTCCATTCCCCGGCTATCAGCTTGTCAACCGTCTCCAGCAACACGCCATAACCGCCGCGGCTTTGCGTTATTACGGCGGCGGCGGCTTTCGCCTTCAGGGCGGCGTCGCGCGGCGCTACCCCTAAACCAACCGCTTCCATTGCGGGCGCGTCCCGGTCGCTGTCCCCGATGTAAACCAGATGGAAAAGCGGGATGTTCAATTCCTCTGAAATGGCGGTGACCGCCGCCAGTTTGTCCTTTGCCCCGGCATACAGCCGCTCCACGCCAAACCGCTTCGCAAGCACGCGCGCCATTTTCGTATCCTCGCCCGTGACGAACGCAAACTCGTATCCCGCCCGCCGTCCAATGCCGATCGCATCCAAATCCCGATAATTAATTGACTTGGTTTCACAACCGTGTTCGTCAAGCGTCACACGTCCGTCGGTCAATACGCCATCGACATCTGTCAGTATCAGTTTCACTAACAACTCCCTTTTTCACAAAATATTTCATGTTCAACCGTCAGGCAAATAGCGTGATATATCGCTATGTGCGCTTCCTGGATAAAATGCGTTACCGTTTCAGGCGCGCGTACCAACACGTCATACAGGCCGCTTTCAAACATTTCGCCGCCGGTTTTACCCGTCAAACCTACAAGTTTTGCGCCTTTAGCCTTTGCCGTAATGGCGGCGTACCGGACGTTCCTCGCGTTGCCGCTTGTACTTATTCCGATAAATACATCGCCCGCGTCCGCATAACCTAAAGCCAACTGCGCAAATACATAGTTTGGTTCGACGTCGTTTGCGAACGCCGTACTCAGCGCGGGCATGGAACACAGATTTATCGCCCTGAGAGGGGTTTGCAGCCTGTCCTTCAATTCCGCGCCGCCATACTGTATCAGCGCGGATTGAAGCGTACCGTCAAGCGGGCGCTTATTAAGGAATCCCTTCATAAGTTCACCCACGATATGGTCGGCGTCCGCGCAACTGCCCCCGTTGCCGCAGACAAGAACTTTTTTTCCTTTCCGGTACGCCGTGACCATCAGTTCACAAACAGTTTCCACATCGGAAAGGCAAGTTTCAAGTTCGGGATGACGGCAAGCAAGTTCTTCCAGATACATCTTTTTCACATCAACATGTTCTCCTTCATTTCCTCGTCGGGCAAAAAAGGGAACTGGTTTTCAAGCGGTGAAGACCGCATCGAGCCGTCCGGCATAACACGCGTTGAAGTACGTGGAGAAACAAGGCATTCGCCGTCAACGATGATCTCGCATAAAACAGGCCCCGGCATCCGCAATGCCGCTTCGATTGTATCGTTCAGCGTTTCCATGGAATCCGCAACGCAGTAGGGCAGATCATACGCTGCGGCAATCCCTTTCGAGTCAGGTAAAAACAGCCCGCTGTCACGGTCGCAGGCAACTCGGCGTCCCTGAAAATGGTTATTTTGCATATTCCGAATGGACGCATAACCGCCGTTGTTGACTACAAACAGCTTGACGGGCAGTTTTCGCCCGCTTACGACTGCAAGTTCCTGAATATTCAACTGCATACCGCCATCGCCGGCGATACATACAACGTCTTTGCCGCCCGACGCCACGCACATACCGATAGCATTGGGTATTTCAAAGCCCATGGAACCCAGGCCGTGATTGGAACGTATGACCTGTCCGCGTTTGACCGTAAACGCCTGAAAAAAGATTTCCGCCGTCGTGCCGCTGCTGCAGGGCGCAACAAATGCTCCCTCAGGCAAATGACGGCTCAGCGTGTCAACCAGCGCGTACGTCGTCAATTTTCCGGCGGCAGTCGTATATTTCTCCAGCGTAACAACAGGATAGCCCGCTTGCCATTTCCTGATTCTTTCCTTCCAGCCAGTCAGGTCCCTTACGCGGATTTCACTACGCCGCGACAAAAGCTCGCTGCATACATCGCCAATATGGGCGGCAACAGGCGTCAAAGACGTAACACCCTCCAGTTTGGCTATTTCCGTGGGATCGATATCCACAACGATCTTTTCAGCTCCGGGCGCCCATTCCACCCGGTCGTATCCCGTTATCGAAAAATCCAGCCGACTGCCGAGGCTCAATATTAAATCGGCGTTTTGCATCGTCAAATTACCGAAACGATCTCCCATGCCTCCCGCCCGTCCGGCGTAAAGCGGATGATCGTTCGGCAGATAGTCCATTGCTTTCCATGTCGGAATAACCGGTATTTGAAGAAATTCCATCAAGGCAAGGAATGTATTCCTACAGCCGGCGAGACCGTTACCCGCGACGATGACAGGCCGCGCAGACTCATTCAATGCGTTTATAACCGGCGTT
>JGI24702J35022_10001919_pt1 | contig 12803 bp, 9 predicted proteins | sample TergutTh196P4_FD_35022 | JGI IMG/M metagenome (IMG submission 35022)
GAATGAAATGTTGGGAACGACTTATCGTCGCAATTTTATATGTCAAATGAATTCGTAAAAACTGTCCCACCTGGCGGTGAGACTTGGCCACTGATTGGTAGCGAAAACATATCGGCTGAATCGCTGGCTGCTCTAACCAAGTTGGATTACCTCGGCGATTATGCACGGGCAAGATTAGACGGAAAACTTATCAACATCGTCGCTGACGTGAGTAAGAAGATCAACGACGAAGGCATGGCAAAAACGTTGATAAGCCGTGAGACGGTATCGGCCCGACATCCACATCAGCGAGGATTCGACATGCAGAACTACGCCCGGCTGGCCTTTGCAATGAACGAACTGCCGCCGCAGCTATTCACCGACCCAGCTCTGACCAAAAGATCGGCGATCCTCGAATTTGATCAGCAGATACCAGAACACAACAAGGACACCGACTTTGCGGAAAAGGTCATCGGCTCCGAACTCTCCGGGGTACTGAATTGGTTGATCGGCGGACTCACCCGACTGATTGCCACTGGACGACTTGATCCGCCGCCGTGCTGCGTTGAAGCAATGGAGCGAATTCGGATAGAAGTTGACCCGTTATCAGGTTGGTTGGAGGAACGAGGGTATTACCAAGGGAATTCCGAAAATATCCTTCTAAAATCCGCCTATTGTGAGTTCGATCAGTATTGCCGAGAAAATAATAATCAGTCACTTGCCAAACGAACCTTTGCGCAGCGATTGCGGAATCTCGGCTACCGAGTGGACAATCAAAATCATCGAATCGGGACGATATTTTACTTCCAAAGGTCTATCCCGAATTTACGCTCCACTGGCTCCACTGATTCCCTGGCCCGTGAAAACGCGGGTGAAAACGTGGAGCAAACAGGGAACGAACCGACAGATCACTCCACAGGTTCCGCGATCACTCCACCGTCAGCATTCGAAAAAACAGGGATGGGGAGTGAGTGGAGCGAGGGGAACGAAAAAATCCAACAGAGAAAATTTTACGACGTTGACACCGAATTGGCCAAGAGGTCGGAACGTAAACCCACCGAACCGAGCAATGAAAAACCAAACATGGGTTCCAAATCCCAACAGCAAACAACTCTATTCGACTGGTAAGACGGTGGTTGAGCAACTGGTTCGCCAATGGGGCGTCGTCGTCGAACTGAAGCACGGTGTGCTGAAAGTTTGGAACGCCACCCTCGGCGACGACGGTGAGTTTCTGGGTGTTCCCGAGGACGTTTACGACCTTTTGGCCGACCACCGGGATACCGTGAAATACTATCTTGAAGAAGAGGCCCGGCGAGTGGCAAAATTTACGGAGGTCTGGTGGCACCATAACACCGACGGCTACAGGGACGAATGCCACCGATACTGGGCAATGCAACGAAACGACGATTGAGGCTCGTTCCTTCGGGACGATCCAAACGTCGACTTACTCACCGATCACACAACAGACGCAATCCTGTGCGATATTTTTTCTCACCACCGATTGCCGGAAATCCTTGTTGGATTCCGCAGTGGTGAGGCCAAACCATTTAGCCGGTATTCCGGCGAAAGGAAGTCAGTAACACTATGGCTACGCTATTGCGAAAACCAGGGAAAAGTCCCCGCCACGAAATCCAGTTTTTCGACCAAAACGGAAAACGTGCATCAATTTACCTTGGCCGCCGGTATGACGAAAAGACCGCCCACGAAACGAAAGACGTTGTTGAAGCGTTGGTCTACGCAAAGGACAATCCCCAAACAATGCCGAGTAGACGGACGACTGCCTGGATCGAATCGGCACCGTCGCAGATTCTGGAAAAACTGGTAAAGGTCGGATTGCTCAATATTCAGCCGACTTACACGACGGAAGAATTGTTCGTCGACAAAAAGAATGATTGTTTCGTTTCGATGGACGATTACCGCCAACTCCTTACCGCCTGCCCATGCCAAGACTGGCGGACGATTTTGGCCCTCACACGGATCGGTGGCCTGCGTTGCCCGAACGAGGTACTACGGTTGCGGTGGGTCGACGTGGACTGGGAACAATGCCGCTTTTTTGTTCGCTATGAACGCCAGAAGGAAGGCCGATGGGTTCCTTTGTTTCCCGAACTCCGAGAGGAACTGGAAGCGTTGTTCAAGTTGGAATCCAGCGTGGGAAAGGATTTCGTTATCAGTCGCTATCGAGACGCATCCCAAAACTTGCGGTTGGCATTCGATAAGATCGTAGAACGAGCCGGTTTGGAGAGGTTCCACCATCCATTCAGCAATATGAGAATGGCCCGGTCCAATGAGGTTTGCTGTAAATGGGGGCCGATTTTGGAGAAACAGTGGATCGGACTCTGTGACAGCATTTGTGAGGATCATTGCTCCGACACCGACTTTCAACAGGCGGCGGAGTGGGCTGCCCCGACTGATATGGCGGCACAGCCAGAGAAACAATCCAAGTGCAGAGACGATTCGGCGGCTTCACAATCCTCGGCACTTTCCTCTGCGGTAAATGACGAAATCGACTTGCAGAGTATCAAAAGTGTCCAAGAGGGTGAACATGTGGTAAACACTGTAATTCAAAGGGTTCAGAAGGCTATGCAAACCCTTCAGAGCGGTTAGAAAACATTTTCATCTGCTCTTGCTCTTGATCCTCGTCCGCCGATTGCCGATAATACTGGTGGAAAAATCGGTGGGTGAGCCAACTATTTTTACCGGTACTCCGGGAAAGGAGTCAACACTATGGCTACACTCATTGAACGTATAAGAGGCGGAAGCCTCATGTTTGAAGTACGGTTTTACGTCGGCAAACAACGCAAGACCATTCCGCTTGGTAAGAAGTACACCCAAAAGACCGCCGAGAAACTGCGGGAAGTCGTCGAAGTCTTGCGACACTACCAAGACAACGGTATCGAATATCCCGGCAAGAAAACGATGGATTGGATTCAATCGGCATCCGACGAGATTCGTGAGAAGCTCGGCAAGGCCGGTTTGATTGATGTTCCTCCTTCCTACACACTGGATGAGGTATGGGATTCGTTCCTCGAATTCAAGGCGACGGAAATGAAGGCCGGAAAAATCGTCGTGGGGACTTACAATCTCTACAATACCATCCGAAGACGGTTTTGTCACTTTTTTGATCCGAACGGTTTGCTCTGTGACTTAACCAAGGATCAGGTGCAAAAGTGGAAGGACCACCTCCTCGACGAAGTGGGAGCGGCGACGGTCGCTTGCTACCTCAAGGAGACAAAGACATGTTTCACTTGGGCAGTGGGGCAAGGCTGGATTCCCAAGAGTCCGTTGGACGGAATCGCACCTGGATCGTTTAGAAACAAGGATAACGATCATTATTTCCCGATGGCCTGTTACCACCGTTTGTTGGAAGCGTGCCCTTGCAATGATTGGAGGTGCATTTTGGCGCTGAGTCGAATTGGTGGGTTGCGCTGTCCAAGCGAGGTGTTACTGTTGCGATGGGAGGACGTAAATTGGGAGTATGATAGTGTTCTCATCCGGTCGCCAAAAACCAGACGACACGAAAACGGGGCAAGCCGACTGGTTCCATTGTTTCCCGAACTGAAAAAGGAACTGGAAACGCTGTTTTTCAGCCCGGCGTCGGAGGGGAAGGAATTCGTCATCAACAGGTACAGGGACACCTTCCAGAACCTTCGGACGACGCTTGAGAAGATCGTCCTGCGAGCCGGGTTGAAAATGTTTCCGAGACCGTTTGACAATTTTCGAGCATCCCGTGCGAACGAGGTTTACCGCAGGTGGGGAGCGATTTTGGAGAAACAGTGGATCGGACACGATCCAAGTATCTTCGAAGATCACTATTGGATGACCATCGACACCGATTATCAGGAAGCAGCGGAATGGACAACACCGACCGGCAAGGTAAGGCAATCCGCCCAGAATGGGTGGAAAAAACCAGGCTGTCAGGGTTTTCCACCTGTTCTTCCACCGGCACAGGATGAAATATCATTGCACGGCGTTGAAGGAGTCCAAGTGGCGAACCATCGTTAAGCCTTGAGATTACAAAGGATTGCACGGCTATACAAGGCTATGCAAGAAAAAAGAAAGGGGCCGAAAGGCCCCTCAAATTGCGGGACAGGGATTCGAACCGACCGCATTTTATAGGGATTTTTAATTTTTGTTACTACTTTCCCGCTAACTTTCCCGCTATTGGTCGTCAACCTTGCCTATTTTAACAAGTCGCCGATGTGCGGCTTTCTCTGTTTTGGGCGGTGCCGATTCTAACAACCAGCGGCTGAAAAATGGTAGAATTTTCGGATTTTGGACAGAATGCGTCCATTTTCCGGAACAGTTCAGAATTGTTTTGGATCGTCGGACTTGACACGAATGATGAACCACTGCCGAAATCTCCTGCTACTTCCTGCGGAGTGCCTTCCACACAGCGGATACGGCATCGCTTTTCGGTAGCGGGTAAATCTCCAACGGACTCGTTCGGTATAACGCCGATTCTCGTAGTTTTCAAGACCGGTGTTCGACGTAGCCGTTTTCAAAACGCAGTACACATACCGAAGCGAGAGCCAAATCGTCCTTCTGTTACGGATTCCGTGAGGCTTCTCGCCTCCATATGCTCACTCTACTTGACGTCATCCTGCGTGACAATGCCATACAGCGGACTTTCAGAAAAAACTTCCCAGCCGATACCAGCGTCAACGTGGCATTGATTCGTCCACCCTGTATACCCACATAGAATACCCGATCATCACAACGGGATCATATTTTTTGAGCCAATCGTGCTTCTTTTCTTTCGAATGCAGAACGTTCACGCCAATTACCATCCACCCGTCGTGAGGATCATTTTGAACCTCACTCTCGAACTCAATTCCCAGTTTATTCGGCGGGATCGCCGGTTCAATGGCGAGATACAACGGCTTCGCTTCTGGGTGCTTTTCAACCCAGTCTTTCAACTCGTAAAAATCCTGCCCCCAATCGATATTACTTCCGAGCAAATGTTTCGGCCAATTACGCGAACCACCCGCCAGTTCGTTAAAATACGACATCGAATGCGGATAAATCACCAAACTACTCGCCATTATCCACAGCAGACAGGCGGAAGTCAAGACCGCGACAAGCCAATTCTTCGATTTCGCCAGTCGACTGACAAAAATATAAGCGAACGGCAGTACAATTACTACGTAACGAGGATGTATCGAGAACCCGGCCTGACTGCTGAGGAAAGCAAAAACAACGCCCCCCATCAGGATTATCGTCAATTCGTCTCGACAGGCTCCACGAGAATCTCGAAAGAAGCAGAGAGAGCCGAGAGCGAGCAGAGTCAGCCCCCATACGCCGAGCGGCTCCCGAAGTGCCAAAACATATCCATAGTACCAAATCCACCCCCGGTCGGACCAAGTACCGCAAGCGTAGGACGCCATTCCCCGCTCGAAATCCAGTTTTTGCGTATCAATGCCCTGGACGAACTCGGCAGGGAGAGGGAGGGGAGGATAACCAACCCACGAATCCTCAAAACGATTTCCCGGCTTTACCGGCTTATCTTTTGCCGTTTCTTTGCCCGTCAACGCCCCACTGATAAACGTGTAGTCTTTCAACTGCCGGAACGGTCCGTCGAAAAGGTATCCCGCATTGATGACGTAGACGGCAATCAGAAGCAGAACGGCAAATTGCCTGACCGGAAGGCGTATCTCGTCGTGTTTTCTCCAGAATTTCCAAATGACGAAGAGCAGACCCCAGATCGGGAAAGCGATAACCCACGTCGTTTTCGTCAGCGGCATCAGTCCAAGGCAGATTCCCGCAATGATCGCTTTTTTCCAACCGGGGTTCTTGAGCCAGTGCCAAAACGTGTAGAGACCGAGAATTCCCATTGAGGCGGCGGCAACGTCGGGACAGATCGTCGCTCCCCACCCAAGAATGAGCGGCGAGAATGTCCAGAGTATGGCGAAAATCACGCCCGACCATTCACCATATAATTCCGAAGAAAAGCGGTAGCCGAAATATCCTCCCATCAAAACCAAAGGAATACAGGCGAGTCGCATCAGAAAAACGTAGAGGCGCAGGTCGCCGAGGTCATTTGCCGCAACGAAAGCATTGCCGAGTTTCCACTCGCAACGGTCTTGTGGGCGTGAAGAGTGATCCGTCCAATCGTATTTCGGGCTACAGAACAGGGCAATCGGCATTCCGGCGATAATTCGAGTGAGCGGTGAATTCACGTGAAATACGTCGAATTTACCGGAATGCCAGAAGTAGACGACGGCACCGACGTGCCCAATTTCAGTGCGGTTTGGGCTTGTTACCCAAGAAAGATAGACAAGTAATGATGCCTGAATTAGTAGCAGAGCGACAAGGATGATTCTGAAAGTAGATACATTCTCCGACAAGAGTACGTTTTGTTTGGCTTCGGACACAGCGATCATCCCTCTTCGCTTCTTTACAAAAGAACATTATTGGGGCCCACTTGAGGTGCCGACAACTCGCTTTTGGGCTCCACAGGTGTCCACTGGACGGTAAAAAATGGTTTGCGACAATAAACAATGGCAAAACAACCAAGGCCACAGACAAGCAACGGGACTTCGGGCAACAGATTCCACCGGCGAGAAAGCGAATGCCGGGGAACGAGCACGTATCCACTATATCCTTGCAATGCAGAATCCAAAGGATTTCGAGAGAATCGTTCCTGCGAGGGATCAATGAGAGTGAGCGTTCTGGTCTTGGGATCAATATCCAAAACGACGATAAAATGACCGATATTCTCTTTGATACCGGAAATGCCGTGCAGAATGAAGGGACGCGGAACTTCCATAATTCTCGAAGGGGGTACAAATCGAATGTCAACGGGAAAGTTCATTTGTTTCGAAGCATCGTAGAGCGATGCCATCGAGCATCCATACGCAGAATTAACGGGAAGGTGCCGTTTGATCGTATCGAGCGACACACTTTGCTGTTCCAATTTCATCAACACATACAAGGCACCGGGGCCACAATCTCCTGCCTCTCTCCAAACAGGTTTCCAGTCGAACGCACCGGCATCCATCCGCACCGGCAGTTCATTTGCCTGAAGCGAAAGTGGCATCAAACAGAAGAGAATTAGGGGAAGTGTCGGTGTTCGTTTCTGTTTATGATCGTGCCACGTACGGAACAGGGCAAAAAGAATCAAGAGTACGCCGGAAATCATCATCACTATCCGAAAGAGCGTGAATCTGGCTCGCTTTAATTTCCATTCAAGTGGGCCGGCAAAGGGATCGGCACCGTCTTCCTGAACGATGTACTCGACACCACGTGCCTCATCCACAACTCGCGTACCGATAGGAAGTGCAATGGCCAAGTCCGCGTCCGTGATGTTGGAAAAGGAAATATCCTTCACCCGATAGACCGACTGTCCGGTGATTTTGTTCCAAATCGCTTCGTCTTCCCATTCGTAGCCAGCATATTTGTCCACTTCAACGGCCATTGGAAAAAACAGGCCGGGTTCGATTTCCTTGAACTCCTTGGCACGGGTTTCCCTTCGAAGAGGTTTACCCGGTCTCCAGTGAAACTGCCGCTTGCAAAGCATGTAGCCCAAATCTGGAGCAACCCAAAGTTTGTCCATACCCGGTCGCTCGACGACCCAACAAAGATGGCCATCAATGGTTTCCGGTTCCGGCAGAACACGGTAGGAATCACGATGTTCCTCCAAGCAATCCGGAAGAAACGGAACGTCTTTCAGTTGATAGGAAGAGACTTGGTCTTCCAATACCTTGGCATAATCCACGGCATAATCCACCTTTATGGCCTTCATGATCTCCTTGGCAAGGTTATATCCAAGAAAAGTGTGGTACTCTATTCCGTTAACAACTCCGGAATTTATTTTTTCAGAAGAATATACGATGACAATTTCGCGTTCATGACTCCGCAAGAAAAGAAAAGTCCCTTTGATTGCGTGTGTCGACCAACCTTTTACCATAACCGACGCTCCATCGATCGTGCGTGAAAGAAATGTCGGATGGCTGAGTTTCCAGAGGTCGCCATTCCGTAAAAGGTTCCACTCAAAGGCTCCCGGAGCCTCGGAAAATTTCGATGGCGTTGGATTTTGTCCGGCTTCGACAATGAAATCAAGCCGGATTTGTTTCTTTTCCGTCACCAGTTTCTGCTCAATAGAACGGAACTCATTGAGAAGATCGTCCAATGTTGGCGGGACTGTCTCCTGCGCAACAACAGGAGACATGCTCGCAATAGAAGTACACATAATGATAAGAAAGCAGATTGTTTTCCCAAAAAACGACATGGTTGCCTTCCAGTTCGCTGGTTGATGGGGTTCCAAGTACGAAAAGGCCGCAACAGAGACTTTCCATTACGGCCTTGAACGGGAGCTGTCAACTACCAGAACACCCGTCAGTGCCGACTACGTAGATATATTGCTTACAGCTTCCTGTGCCATAGCACTGAACTTGTTCCCAAGTTGCACTATTACCACCGGCGCCGGAAGAGCCCTTATCTGTAGACGTTGAACCACAAGATTGGAAGCAAATTGTACCAGCGGTAGTGCCGTAACAGGCACTACCGTTCAAGTATTTTGCTTCCGAAACGGCAACGACATCTCCCGGCGAGCCGGAAACAGTGGTCATACCGGCTACCAGCACGATCAAAACTGCCGTGTATACCAAGAACAACGGAATTCTACTTTTCATCGTTTCCTCCTTCAGGTAAAAGGATTTTCAGGGACTTTCCATCGACAACGTTATCGATGGGGAAATTTTGTTTGGTGGCGAGTCCACTGGAACATATTCGTAACCTTTGTTTGTTTTTTTGATCTTTTGTCCATTCCAAGCATCCCACCAAACTTGATTCGGATCGACTCTGCGAAACAGGCACAACGCCCTTGCTGCGTGGGAACAGGGCAAAAGCGACTTGAATGTTCGGGAACGCCGGGACATCGGCGGCAAATCGTTCACCGAATGATGCAGCAGCGTAACGATTTTGATAATCGTTTCCTTGGAAGGTCGAAGCGAAACGGGAACCAAAGCGATCCATTCAAGATGGTGCCCCATCACGTTGATCCGGTCCATCGTTTCGTCTTCGTACATGTGAATACTGGCTCCGTTCATCGGCCATTTGTTGTCCCACCTGCCGTTTTCCGATTCTGCTCGTTCTAAAGCCGCCGAAATTTCTTTCAGGCGGGTCTCGATCTTCCGTTTTGTTCCCTTTGAAATGATCGGATACAGCTCGTTGACACGAAGAAGAATGGTGAGCGCATACGGTGCATGGCAACCGCCGCAACACCCTTCACCTAACTGCATATTGGTCAGGCGGACCGCCAAGTCGTCAAAAGTGTGTTTGTCTCCGTATTGATCTTCCCACGAATGATTCGGTGCAAGCCAACATGCCAATGCAACGGTGATAAACTCTTGCTCATTACCCGGCGAGTAGCGAAAAATGGCATCCTGGAGAAGATTCGCAATTGTTCCTGTCGATCCGGTATCGGTTGAAACCGGGGTGGATAACGGAGTACTGGTCTCGGCGAGGACCATCAACAATTGCCCATAATGTCCTTCTGCACGAAAATCAACGGCATCTTTCGACCCGGCGCGAACCACATGGATACCGTAGGGAGAATCAATCAAAAAGTGATTTCCAAAGGGCGTTGTATGCTCTTTACACAACGAATCACTCAAAAGGGTGTCCCGAAGAAACGAACCTGTGCGACCTTGACCACCAACGACCTCCTTTGAAAAATCGCAGGACTGTCCCCAAAGTCGAAACTCGTGGATCAGCGAAGGAACGGTCGGCGGATGCCATAAAGGCAACGAAGCACTCAAGACATCAAGTAACTGCTTATCAGTCACGCAATCTTCGAGTCCCGGAATCGGCTCGATTTGGACTGGAAATTCACGGGCCTTAATCTGGAGAGGAATGGTTTCACCGCGCGCTGCCCGGCGAGCAGGCACATCGCTGACCGTTTGCTGAAAACAACCGAGACACAACAGGATGGGCAAGGCAAAACACATTGTACTCCACCTACGACTGAAAATCATGGAAGTAGCCCTCTCGACCTCGTGTTTGGCAGTAACATTCAGCATAATCGGCAAACAAGTATAGCTACGCCCACCATTGTTCTCCGAATTTTACCGCGTCCTGCGGCCAAATGCAACAGATTGCATGGAGATTTTTCTAAAAAGGCAAAAATCAGTTATCTCACTTTGCTACAAGCAGTTGAGTTGAATTTTAAATTTTAACGCGAACGGCCCCCAAAATTGTCGTGAAAAAACAGTCTGCCACTTATCGGATGAACTTGAAAACGCTCTGAATTCCTGTTAGCATATGGACGGTTGTTCCTGCACTCATCCTTATTTTCGGGAAGCTGCATGCCATTGAAAATACCCTCTTCGGAAAAAACCGTTGTCTATCAACCCCATAAGAAAGCACGGGGGTCCACAAGCGGTTCCCTAACGTGGCTCGTCAGTCTTGCTGGTCTCGGCGTGATTACTGTCGCCCTTTTGCTTCCTGAATCGCCGTATTTCCTTTCGCTTTCCCTTTGGTACGCCGACTTTCGGTTTTGGCCTTCGTGGGTATCGGGTAGTTGCTGGCTTGTGGTCCTTTGGGCGGGCGTTTCGATGGTCGTTTCCCTTTTGGTGCCTCGAAATGAGGAACGTTTTTTTCTTCTACGCCGCAAGTTTTTTCAGAGGTTCCTCGCAATCGTTTTCGCCTTTTTCATAGGGTCTGTTTGGTACAATCACGCAACGTTACCACTCACAACGGTTTTTGCCCCGATTTTGTCGCCGGTTTCCGATTACGTTGCCGCCCATTATACGCATCCGCTCGCCGATTACTACACGACGGGCGAGAGGCAGTCTCCTACGTTTTGGCCGACCACGTTGGTCGTCTTGGTTGCCGCCGCTTTCATTATTTGGCGATTTTGGTATCACTTCAAACGGTGGCGAAAGCCAAAGGTAGCTGCCGTTGCCGTGCTTCCAGCCTGTCTCTTGGCAACTTTGCTCGGAGCGGACGCCCCCGCTCCTCCTCCAAAGGTGAAAACGTCAGTGGGGATTTACGATGTCCAGTCAAAGGACGACCTTATTAACTTTTCGGCGGAGGACATTCGTGACCTCGTTAAAATGGATGATGAGCGTATTCGCGGAGCAGGAACAACTCCACATCCGATCCTCGTTTATTGTTTTGAGGAGCGGTCTTTTCAATACACCGGCGGAAAGTATGATAACGCCGAAATCAAATACCGGCTCCGTGTTCCGAAAAAGATCATACCCGGCAAAAAGTATCCGTTGGTGGTTCATCTTCACGGCATCGGCGAGGCCGGAAAAGATAACATGCTTTCGTTGGCTCATCTTCATTCGATCTTGCCGCTGATGGTCGGTCCCGAACAGTTGGACTTTTATCTCCTTGTCTTGCAGTGTCCGCGTGACAACCGCATCTGGACGTTCAAACCGGAAAAAGACGGCAACCTTGATGTCGTCATTGCCGCAACCGATCACGTTATCAAAAATAATCCAATTGATGTAACACGGCTAAGTGCTTTCGGATTGAGCAGCGGTGGCTACGGAGTTTGGCAGTGGATTATGAGGGAACCGGACAAGTTCGCAGCAGTTGTCCCCACGTCGTGTGGGTCTCCAAAAGATTTTCAGAAACTTTTATCTCTTACAGACACCTCTATTTGGACGTTTTGCAATAAGAACGACAAAAATGCCCCCATCGAAACTATCCACGAGGCCATGCAGATCATCGGTGATTCCGGCGGTTACATGAAGCTGACCCAATTCGACCAAGGCGGTCACGCCGCATGGCGGCCTGCGATGGACGAGTACAACTGCTTTGCCTGGATGATTGCCCAAAAGCGTGGCGGCTGGTTCAATCCGCCACCGGAACAGAAGGTTTATCAAGGCCGCTCGCTGAAAGACAGTTTCTTTGCCTTCTTTCTTCCTTTAGGACTGGCGGCGGTGCTGTTCATCTTTCAACGATCTCGCTATTGCGAACGATTACACGAACGAATCGTTGAAGAATTCGCACAGTACAATTCACGTGCCGTAGACGATGAAGATGAGGACGGCGAAGACGATGATGAAGGGGAAGAGACCGAGAGCGACGATTCCGAGGAGGAAACGGCTTCTACGGACGGTTTTCGGATATGGTCGGACATCACGGGAACGAAACGACTCAAAGGCAAGATGGTCGGCTTCCAAGGCGACAATCAAGTACGCCTTCAATCACCCGAAGGGAAGATTACGCCGTTTCCAATCAAACAGTTCTGTACCGTCGACCAGGCGTTGATACGGGAAATTCAAGCCAAACAACCGCTCCCGGAAGGTTTTCAACGGTGGGCGAATTTCGACGGTTCGCAATTTGTGGTGGCCAAATTCGTCGGATTCCAGCCGGGCGACAAAGTCATGCTCCAATCACCAACGGGCCAAACTCTTGCGGTTCCAATCGACCAGCTTGGGCAAGCGGAACGGGAATTCTTGGCAAGCGAACGGGAACAAGTCGTCGTAGAATCTCGCTCCGACGGATTCCGTGAGTGGGCCGACCTCTCCGGGACACAAAAGTTCACCGCCAAACTGCTCGGTTTTCAGGACGATCAAGCCCAATTTGAACTCGAAGACGGACAAAAGACGACCGTACCGATTGACCAGCTCGCCGTCGGGGATCAGGTACTTTTGACACGACTCATGGACGAGGAGCCACCTACTTGATCTCGATGGGCTTGGTGTCGGCGATATTTCCCATCGCTCCCCACACACCGAACGGCGACGGCCCATCCTTCACGCATTTTTTACCGGCGTAGTCGCCACCGCAATCAACCAGATTCGAAATGAACCGCACCTGACCGTCCAGCATGAGGCCGTTGACTCCGGTGATATGGTAACTGGTCGGCG
>JGI24702J35022_10001920_pt1 | contig 12802 bp, 10 predicted proteins | sample TergutTh196P4_FD_35022 | JGI IMG/M metagenome (IMG submission 35022)
GCCTGCCGTTCCGGCACGACGGAACCGGCGCAGGAACGATGGTATCTCCCGCCCCTTCGTGAACTGACCGAACGCGGAAATAAGTTTTCGCACTTTACCCGGGTCTTCGACCATCGAGCGTTCGACCGGTGATGCCGCAAGCGTATCAATGAGTTTTTTTATGTCCGGGCCGAACGTCAGCTGTGCCGGTGCTCCCTTTTTGCCGCCGCTGATCGATGCCCCAAGGTTTCGGAGTCCTTTCGTCAACCCTTCCAGTTGGTCCGCCGATTCGACCGTACCGGCTCCCGTACGGAACTTTGTCAGTAAATGAACTTCTTTGTCACTGAGCTGTCTTGGCAAATTTTTTCCCGCCAGCATATCGTCGATCGTTCCCATGATCCGATTCGCCGTTTGGGCGTTAGCCGGATGATGCGTCGATGTTGCTGACGTTAATTTTCGTAACATCTCGGTATCCTGCGGATCAACCAGTCCCCGCAACTCCCCGTAAATCCGGCGCACATGCGCCGGATCGGTCACATTCTGCGTTCCGTAGTGCCGGGAGAGCAGCTTCCCGACCGCCCGGCGACCGCCTGTTTCCGTTTCGCGACTTCGAAAAAGGTCCCCCAGCAACTTCGTCGGCTCGTCCGCCGCTAGCGATTTCTGAAACTCTGGGTTCCCGATCCGTGAAAGCGGGTTGTTACGCAATTCACGACGATCAACGAAACGCTGTACCGTATCGGTCAGCCCGTGCCGTCCGATCCCTATTTCACCGCTTGCTGCCAACGACCCCACTCCGAGCCCGGTCCACCAGTTTGCACCGGGGCGTTCCGGATTTTCCGGACGGACCCGATCCCACAACGTTTTCGGGGCCGCCGCCGTCTTGGCTGCCTGGACGGAAACATAACGATCGGCCAGAAATGCCGCGATCTTTTCGTATCCAGCAGGATCACTCATCGGACTCCTTCTTTTTTTCCTTGTCTTTGGTGATCGTTTCTTTACGCGGATCAAGTTTGTTCATTTGCAGCGCTGGCATATACTCCGTCGGTGCCATGCGCCCTTGCGTCATGTATTGCTGGAGCATCGACCGGGCGAGTGCCGGGTTGCGCATTGTGCCCGGTGCCGTGCGGATCAGATCGTTGTAGCCGTGTAGCAATCGCTTCTTTCCGTAAGCACTCAGGATTTCATCGTTCGTTCCAAAATCGCTCATCATGCTCTGGACGCCGATGTCCTGAAGCGACAGATCGTGCAAGCGGTCGTCCAAGTCGTCAAGCAGTTCACGCCGGATGGATGCTTTTTCACCGCTCTGATCGCTGCCCACAAGTAAGTTCTTTGCCGTGCCGCTGAGACCAGGCATCAGCGAACCGGCCAAAAACGACGACCAGTTGGCTCTCTTGCGGAGGTCCCCGCGATTGTTGTACAAAGAACAAACCGCCGCGTATTCCGCCGACTTTCGGTTCGCCGTAATCGTCAGTTCGGCAACGGCCTCCAATTCCTGTTGAAGTGTTCCCGCTTCACTGACCCAAGGGTGATTCACCGTTACGTCAAGCGACTCGTGTGATGCGTTTTTGATGAGATGACTGTTCACCTCATCAAGGTAGGGACCGAGTAAACTTGCGATTTGCGGATAACAGGCGTTGACCGACAAGAGCCCCGCCCGTTTGAAATGCGGCTCCAAATGCCGTGAGCCCAGTTTGTGTCCCAGCGTATCAAGCGAGGCTTGCGCATGGACAAACGCATCATCCGCCTCCGCGTTCGTCTGGATCATCGCTTCCTTTGTCCTGCCGAGCATCTTGAGCAATGTCGTTTCCAGATCGTCCGGAAGTCCGATGGTCCCGATCCGGTCACACAAATGTTCCTGTAACGATTTCGGTGAATCCGGCATTGCGGAATCGCCAGGTGACGGGGTGCCCAAAGAGATGGAAATTCGTGTCTGTGAAATGGATAGGCCGGTTGTATTGTCTTCCTCGCCTGTAGCCGTTTTCGGCTCCATGCCGAACATCGTCCGCAGTTCGGCGTGGTCCATTGAGGTCGGGTCCGTTTCGAATGTTGCCATGCCGTGCGGCAAAAAACTCTCCGAAACCGTACTTGTAACATTATCCGTCTCATCCGGCCAAAGCGAGTCGGGAAGAGTCGTTGCCGTCTTGGGCGGTTCTCCATAGACAAGTTGATGAATTGCGGCCGGATCAGGAAGCGGGAACGCACCAAGCCGTTCGAACGGGCCGCCTGTCGAACCGCGTTTCTCAGCCGCAACACCGTTCGAATAGGCGTAAGTCAGCAGGTTCGTTTTCTGTTTGGAAAATCGTGCCGCCGCCGCGACCTTCGCAATCGCGTTGGTCGGCGATTCGCCCTGACTGGTCAGGTACGCGACATCCGCCGCCGCTTCCTGTAACAGCTCCGCGTCGGCATCGCTCATCGGTTGTGCGTAACGTCGTGTCATTGGAGATTCCCGGCTTCCTGGAGATCGGCTACGGTTGGAGGCAAAGTGCCGGACCGCATGGCCGCGACCATTTCCTCCTCACTCAATTCGTACTCGCCCTCGAACACTTCCCGGGGTAATTGTTCCCGTTCCAGTATTGTACTGGCTTGACCGATCCTTGGCCGAAACTGGGCGAACAACGCCTCAATGTTTTGGATGATGTCGATTTGACCTTCATCTTTTTCCTCCATCGCCAGTTGCGAGGCGAGTTTATACACTTCACGGAATCCGCCTTCTTCAAACGGAACCGCTCCCGACGCGAACACGCCGAAACGACGTACGTTCGTCAGCGTCGATTGAGCAAGGAAACGCATGGCACTGTCTCGACCGGCAGGGACCGTGCCCGACAAAAATCCGGCATAGAGCATTTCAAGGACGATCGGCGACGAATAGAACCCGATTACTCGTAACGTACACTGTGCCCGGACAGGTAGCGATCCCTCGCCGACCGCATCACACCGGTCCAGTGATTCCGGTTCCGAAAATTCGTGTCCGATCAACGCGGCGTTCCGTAACCGGGCCGGCTCCATCAATTGCGTTGCCACAAACAGCGACATGTGACGTCGATCGTCAACATCCAAAAAAATCTGCCGATAGAGTTTCTGTTGCGAGGCGGTCAAGCCCGACTGATTCGCAATCAGAACCGGATCGGGGGACCGGCTGAGCAGGAGCGCATCCAAAAGTGCCAGTTCCGTTTTGTTTAACGTTGCATAAGCCAGATGTACTTCGCAGAGGTCGGGATGCCGTTTTTTGATCTTGTCGAAATCCTCGTAGGTGATTTGCCCGTGGAGCCGGTGGAGCAAGTCGGCATACTGCATGACAAGGCGGTCGTCGCCGGAACGGGGTGCCCGTTTGCGCGGCGTGATCCGGCTCAATTCGATCGCACGGCGGAACCGCCAGTCAAGCGGACGGCGCGGTGCCCCCTTGCGCAACTGGAAATCCTGAAGTTGAGAATGAGCCATCCGTGCCTCGTCATGAAACGGATCAATCCGTTTCGACCGTCAGCGCGATATCCGCCGCAATCCCGGTCGTCGGACCGTCCAGAATAACAAGATACAGGAATCCCTGCGTTCCCTGCTTCGTCGAATAGGCCGCCCCCTGAATGTCGGTCTTGCGCCACAGTGTCGGACCCTTTAATGTTATCGGAATATTGTCAAGAACGACGTACAGGAAACAACCGTCGTAATGGAAAGTCGGATCGACGGCGGACAAATAGAGATCGCCCGTCGCCGCTTGCCCGTCAAGCCGAACCGCAAGACTACGGAGACGCCCTTCAATCGGCACGGGAACCCGCGCATACAGCCCCGGTCCCCTCTCGCCGATCGGTTGGAAAAGAACGCGATGAGCAAAACGGTCCGAGGCAACCTTCGGTGCCGAAAGAGCCGACATGTCCGTGAAATGAGCCGGAACGGTCGTCGTATGAATGTTCATAGTAAAAGTGAAAAAGTGAGAGAGTGAGAAAATAGGTGTGCAATAAAATAACGTATCCTAACTCCTATCTCCTATCTCCTAACTCCTAACTTCTAACTCCTAACTCCTTCTCAGGAGTGCCGCCTGCAATCAAGGACGGGTATTTCTTATCTGTTACCCATTTGCGGGTTTCCGGTTGCCGGGCCCCGATCAGTGCCTGAATACGTTGCCACAACGTCGGATCGGGCTTTTTCGGGGACGGGTTCGACGGGTCCACCCATCGTGACGGGACGACGGACGGCAGTTTCGCCTGACTCGGAAACAGTTTGTCCCGGAGCGTGATTCCGCCCGCCGTCAATCCGGCACCAATGAGACCGGCCTTGTTGCCGTGCGTTTTGCCGACGCCGCGGGCGAGTGCCGCAAGACGGCCGAGCCCGTAACTGCCCGCCGTCAGGCTGGCACCGGTCGTGAACGACGTTTGCGATGTCGGCATCGCCGTGCGGAGCGAGTCGATTTCCGCATTCCGTTTGCCGACAAGATCGCTCACGTTTCGGTTCCAACGGCCCGTCAAGTCCGTCACCGCCTGGTTCCGCTCATCGATGACCGACTGTTTGTTGCGTGTCATCAGCGAGTCAATGTACTTGTTCAGCACATCGCTCATCCCATGCCGGTCCGTATCAACCGGCTTGGTGTCCGCTGTCTTTAATAATGCACGAAAAGTCATGCTGATTGGGGATACTATCCGTTTTCTTCGAGGTTCGTTGTGCCGAGCGACAGGACCGGCGACGGCCGGATGTCACGCTGCCGTAAATAACAAATAAAATCGCCCATCTGTTGAAACAACGCGACAAGCATTTCCTTGAACTCTTTCAATTGCGTCCGCCCGAACCGTTCCTCAAAAGCGTCCGTCCGCCAGAGCAACTGCATATAGAGACGCCCCAGCGTATCGCAAGCCTTTTCAAACGTGTTGACATACTTCGCAATAATGTCGTCGTTATCGATTTCCCGTAACAGCGACAACAGCATCTGTGAACTCACGAAATCCTTTTGACCGGCCAAGGATGCCTGTGCCGCCAGATTCATGTCCCCCTGGTTCGGAGCGGGCGGACCGCCCGAACTGTTTGTCTCCGCATCAAGTAACCCCGGCCACATCTCTTTTTCGTCCGGTATTTTTGTCGGATAAAGTGCTTCGACCGGTTCCGCTGTGTCCAAGTCCTGCTCAATGTCGAGTCCGGTGACGCCGTGGACACCGCGATCCTTCTTCGGAAACGTTACGGAAAATCTGTCTTGGGAAACAGGCCCCGCCGTCTTCTCACGTAACCGCATAATCCCGCGAGGACCGGCAATGTCCGCCTGTCGGAGCAACGCTTCCGCCGTTTCACGCGGCAAATCGTGTTTGACCATCAAACGCTCCAAAGCGGCACTCTTGGACCGAAGCGTTTCATCATCGATCGCGTATTCGGCCAGTGCTTTTTGCTCTTTTCGCACGATAATGGGAAGCGTCCCTTCCATAAGCATTGTCAACCAGAGCGACCGGCTGCCAAGTGCCGGATGGCGTCCCTCATCCTTATAACGCCGCAGAACCGTTCCTTTCGGTCCGATGACCGGCCCGCTCCCCGCGTCCACGCCGATCGTCCGGAACCCCTTGAGTGTCGTACTGGTCAGACTGATCGGAACGGAATCGTATTCGTCGTAATACGAACCGTCCCCTTCATCCAAAAAACGCCCTTCCCACACATAACCTGACGGCGTAATCAGATAAGAGGTGACTCCCCTGTGCCGTTCATACGAGTTGTCCTCTTTTTCATCGAGATGGGCGTTTCCGGCAGGGAGTTTGTCCAACCAGTTCGGATCATCGTCCCGTGTGGTTGCCCAAATATCGCTGAGTTTGGCGGAGCAGGTCTTTTTGGTTTCCTTGTCGAGAACGATCCAGCGGGAATCCTCATCATGGAACGTCGTCGAACGGTCCCGGTACAACACAAAACAATCGTGGAACGTACCGTCCGCCATAAACACTTTGTACAGACCCGGCCCGGTCGGATTACTCAAACCGCGATCCGCACCGTCCACAATGATCGACGCGAGTTTGGACGGATCACGAGTATCCGTAACATAATAACCGTCCCGGTGAATCCGGTCGATCAATGCGGTCGACATGAAGCGGAACCGATGCTCCGGGATGTTGTCGACATCATGGACGGCAACAGATGTCTCCGTGACGGACGCCGTTTTGTTCGGCAGCCGTTCTGCAAGCCGCTCGGCCAGTGTGTGCGGCGCAGAAGCCCGAACACCGAGTTGCTTCGCGAGACTGGCCCGTTTTTCCCAGGCGTTTTTGTAACGCTCAATGCCTGCACCGTCCGTTACGTAATTCAGGAGCCGTGCAAAGACCGGGTATTCACGGCTCCAATGGTCAGCCAGTTTGACGGCCCGATAACTTTGCTCAAACAACGATCCTAAATCAAGGTTGATGGCCGACGCCGTTTTCCACGACAGGGCGGGAATCCGTTGTTCATGCGACAACGCGACATCTCGCCAAAACGAACGTTCCAAAAGCGGTGTACCGGCCGATGCCTGTTTGAAGACGGTCCGCAGGGCATCCAGTACGAGCAACGGATCAAGGACGGGAAGCGACGTGTAGGAACTCAACTTGAGGCCGCTCGACATAAAGGACGGTCGGATATTTCCGTATGTCGGGATGGCCGACCGGTCCCGCCGTTCAATTCGGCCCGGCTCAAGCGGTTTACGTGACAGCAGAGAATTAACCCATTTCTCATCACTCGGTACGAACTGATCGCGGCTGACCACATACATCAGTTCATGCCCCTGAATGTCGCCGTTGATCGAGAAAACGGGAATGTAAACCAGTTCATCGCCAACCTTGTACGCAAAAATACCACAGACTTTCGTGTCGTCATTCGTCTTCTTGAGTAACTGAAAGCCGAGCATGTAATTGGTCAAAAGCGGCGACTTGTCCGTAATATAGGTCTCCGCGATCTGGGCGAAAGCCTTCTCCAATTCCGATGAGTTCGGCCCACCGGCAACGGTCGCCTCTTTTTGTAACAAATTGTAACGCCGTAAGGTGTCGCCGCATGGAATGCCCCGATTCGGACAACGAACGATCCCCGTCGCTGGAGGAAGCGAGGCGGCTTTCTGTAACTCCCTGGTGCGCAGACGCGATTCCAGGAACGAACGGGCGACGTTCCCCATCAGACTCTTGTATCGGGTCGAATAGGCATCCGGACCGCCGTCGTCAACAAACAGTGTGGCACCGGAGCCAGCCGTTTTCAACGTCATCATTTCACCGTGTCATCGGGTTGGGCGATTGGGGATTCGCCAGAAGTCCGACCGTCGCGCCGCCCATGCCGCCAAGCAGGGCACCGAAACCGGCACGGGACTTTCGTTTCGGACGACCGTATTGGTCGGAAGTTACGCCGGGTGCCTTGAACAGCGAGCCGCCCAATCCGCCGGCCGCCGCGCCGCCCGCGCCAAGAATCGTCGCTCGGAGCAGTTTCTTGACAAACTCGCGGTCCCGGAGCGATGTGTTCACACGCGATACAGCACCGGTTGCCGCATTGGTTACGGCACTTCGAATATCCGCCGCCTTGGCATACCGAATGTTATTGAAACAAAATTTCACCACCGCACGGTCATTCATCATCGTCGTCCAACTCAAAGGGATTTTCCGGCGCTTCCAGCCGCTTGCGGCGCATCTCCATCAAACGATTGATGGGAGACTCAATTTTACCGCCGGAGCCGTGCCGCCCAAAATTCGGATCGGCCACAATACCGGACACGTAACTCGTGCCGCGCGGGTCCGAATGATGACCGCGATGAACGGCAGTCAGAACCCGGCTCTTGATTCCCGATCCCTGCATTGACGCAAGCCAGTCAGGATCGTGAGCCGCAATCGCCATGCCGCGAACCATTTGCGCCGTGAATGGCGGCGGACGGTCATGGACATGCAACTCCTTGTCCAAGCCGAACTCTTTCAGGTTACGCACGACGGAAGGACGGATCTTCGTACCGATCGTGTAATGGAGGACCGGACGCTCAAGGTACTTTCCGAGTGCCGCCTGTGCATCGCTTGTCCGCGCATCCTGACGCGGTTGATAGAACTTTTCGAGCATGTTATACGGCACCCGGTCGCCCGGTACGTAGGCATCCATCTCCTCGCCAAGTTCGACGTGGTTGACCAGCCCCCGTGCAATCAGTTCGACATTGCGCCGATTGACCGTCATGTTTGCATCACGAAGCATCCTGGTCAGTTCCTGTGTGAAATAACGGCGGCCTTCACCGATCCCCTTATGCTCGACGACGATCGCCGGGTTCGGCAATCCCGTCGAAAGAATATCTCCCGCTTCCAGATCGTCGCCCGGCTTGACGCGGACATCGCTCCCCTGCGGCACGTAAACCGGCTCGTTGTTGATATAAACGTAATGCCCTCCCTGCGGTGCCGCTTCGATCTTTTGGACGCGTCCATCCGATTTCGCGTGAGCCGCCCAATTGCGGTTTTCCTTCGGCACCTGAATGAACTGATTGATCGCCTGGAATCCGGAAATCGCCGCCGCTGCCTGCGCTCCGACGACACCCGCCGAATGTTTCGACGAAATACTGCCTTGGGCAAGCGGTTCGGAAAGAGCCTGTGCCGCCGCAACACCCGGATTCTCGCCGCGAACACACAGCCGCCCCTGTTCCCGTAAGCCAATATCCCGTGCATAAACGCTCCCGTCTTGCGGGCCGCCGACCGTCGGCGAACGAACGATAATCCGCTTGACTCCCTGCCGTTTGAGATTCCGTAACACTTTTGCCGTGACAACCGTGTTGCGCTTGTATGGGCCGGTCGAACGGGCCAATAACGTCCCGATATTGTCGTCATCGTCAAGGTCGACCGGCAGTCCGCGTGTCTCATCATCGGGATTGTCCGGATCGTCGTCGTCCGTGACTACCGACCGATGCGCAATCTGGACGAGTTGCTTGCTCAAATNCCCGGCATCGGCGGTCGCCATCTTAACGTCGACCGTGCCTTTGCGGCCGCCGTAACTGGCCGCCCAGTATTCGGACGGAGAAAGACCGTGCCCGTAACCATGCAGAATCGGAATCGGAATCGGGCGGTTCTTCGCATCCGCAAACAAACCGGGCGTACCAATCAGATTGTTGATGCTCGACGGTTTTCCCTTCATGCCGCTCTTGACGATCCACGCAAACGGGTTGTTCGCCTTGTCCGCTTCCTCGTACACGTCCTTCGTGAGAGCCGGGGTCATTTCCGCGATACGGCGAATCAGCTGATCTTGCTTTTCCCGAAGCGACAAAGACGGATCGCCGTAAATCGTCTTGATCTCCCGACGAATCTCTTCGCGTTTCTGTTTCCAGATTGCCGACTCACGCACATGCCGGATCGACGGTGAAACGCCGCCGCGCGAACCTTGCGCATCCCTCGCAATGCGTCCAAGCGAGGCCATGATCTCGCCATATTCTTCCGGGTGCTCCCTCGCAAGCGTTGCAAAAAGTTTCCCGGTCGTTTTCGCGTCCCAGATACGGTTGCCGTCACGGTGTTGTTCCGGTAACGCCTGGTCAAGAAGATAGCGGCCTATCGTTGTGGGTTCCATCGTTCACTGAGAATGTCTTTGAAATCCTGGGCTTGATAGAAAATGTACTGGAATCGCTCCGCACTGATTTTTCGTGCTAAAAAAAAGGGGATTCCTGTATCCGTGCTTGCAACCAATCCGGCCGCATCCGTGAACCAGCGGGGAATCCCCTTGCGCAAGATCGGTGTACAGAGCAGATTCGGCGTTCCGGGTTGGTTGCCGGGAATCAGCGTATGCAAGATACCGCTGGTCCCCAGTATCTTGTGAAAGTCGTCCTCGTCCGCAGAGGCCAATGTCCAAGCCGTCCCTTCCGGCATCGCGTATTCCAAACCGACGAGAACGGGAACACCGAACGGATCATGGAGCAGGAACGATGAAATCGAGGACACGGTTTCCGACGACCCGCTTCCGGATAGATGAACGGTAATTCTCATCGAAACAAACCGGCAAGGTACGATAAATCCTCCTTCTGCGGATCAAACGATGTCAGGCTTGGTGCGAGTGCCGAACGCTGTAAATGATCCTTGAGTGCGGCCAGTTTTGCTAACCGTGCGATTTGATCCTCATCATCAATCGACGCGATTTTGCCCGGTTGTCCTCCCGCCGCATTGCCGCCGAGTCCCGTTTGAAGTGATTCCGAAATGCCGGCCGCTGTCGGAGCACCTGCCGCTGCACCGCTGCCGTCCGCCTTATCGATGCCGTACATATCCGCCAGCGGAATCTCGATCCCCGCGTTCCGTAACGCCGCCACAACAATCTTCGAATGTTCCTTCATCTTGTCTTCAAGCACACGCAAGGCATCCTCGAATTTGTTGCCGCTTTTTTTGGCACCGCCAGCAATGCCGCCGTCACCGCCGCCGACCGCTTTTTGGATTTCCTCACGAATAATGTTACGGATCATCTCCTGATCGCCCATCGCTTGTGCAGACGGATCAGGCGGCGGCGGAGCCGCGTCGGGAGGAGCGGCAAGCATCGGATCACTTGCGGGCATCCCGCCCGCCATCGGGGGCATGCCGCCCATCGCGGCCGGATCCATCGGCGGCATACCGGGCGGTGCCCCGCCCATCATCGTCGGGTCCATCGGCGGAGCGCCACCTGGCGGCATACCGCCCATGGCGGCAGGATCGACAAACGCTCGCTTGTGCGGCGAAAGTTGAGCCCACGCGGCCAGTTTCAACAGTTTGACACGATCAAAGACTTGTGTACTCATAACGGAAAAGGGGAAATATGTATTTTTGTTTCATTATTGTCAATTCTCCATTATCGCTCATCTCCCGACACCGGAGAAACCGCGATCTTTGTTGCCGACGACATGCGTTACGCCCTGCGTATTCGTGAACGGACTGTTGCCCTGCATCATCGATTGACGTTTCGCATTGTGCGTCTGCTGCGCGGCACCGCCGACAGCACCTAGCGGAATCGAGTATTTCGCCAGGTTCATCCCCTCCCTCGTCAGTCCCCGGAGTCCGGCTCCCGTCGTAACCGCGCGTCCCATATTCTGTGCGTAATTGCCGAGACGACCGACCGTTTGACGTATCGCCCCCGCACCCGGCGGCGCCTGATACGGTTTCATACCCCACCGGGCCATCTGGTCCTTCGCATCACCTCGACCAAATGCTTTCGCCACACCCCAACGACCGAGCCGGTCCTGATAATTTTTAACCGCACTTTGCGAGACTTCACGACCGAGTGTTTTTGTCAGATGTTGACCAACCGCTTTCTGGCCGGCACCAAACAGTCCGCGACCGAGGTATTGGAGACCTTTACCGGCACCGGGCAACAGACCGAAAACACCGTCCATCGCCATAGAGGTCGGATCGAAAACGGTACTCGTCCATGAAGTCGGAACATGACGGACCGTGCCGTCCGCATCCGTCACTTGCCGCATCTGGGACAGACCGGGCTTGTTGCCCATCAACCAATCAATCCCGCTTCCAAGTGCGTGACCGAAACCGCGACCGGCAACACCGCCGCCGACACCTCCCGCAACACCTCCCGCCGCCGTCCCAACGCCGGGCATCGCCGCACTCCCTGCTACCGCGCCGCCGACGGAACCAAGAATACTGCCAGCCAAACCGCCGTAACCGGCCAGGTTCCCGGCCGCGTTTTGACCGGTATCCCAAAGCCAACCCTGATCGCCGACTGCGTTGAGTGCGCCCTTGCCAAGATTATAGGCACCGCTCGTAAAGTCGTTCCAATTGTTGTACCAAGCCGCTTGCTTGAGCAGAAAATCTGCCACCATTCGCACATCCGCGTCAGTGTAACGGACCGTGGACACAGCGGCGAGTTTGCGAAGAAAATCAAGTTGAGTCGGACTGTAGACGTTTTGCATAACGACAAAAAAGGAATCGTGGAGAATGCCGCTCATTATACGGACTTCATCCCGATTCCAAAAAAGAACTCTTTGTCGCTTCCAGCACAAAGGCATCCAATCAAACTCTTATCGCCCCTCCACAATCATAAGAAGCCGTTCAAAACCGAGAATCTGCGATTGACGTCCTTTCCCCGGGCGGAGTTCTTTTAGGATGCCATGTTCCTTCAATTTCTGGAGAATCCCCATCGCCGTTGCCTTGTTGATTCCCGTTTTTGAAATGAAGTCCGTCGATTGAAAAACCGGCCGATCGAAAATCGCATCAAGCGTTTGGATGATAAATGTTGTCCGCGTCAAATCGACAATCCGTTTTTTCATTTCTTCGTAGAGTGAAAGAATTTGTTTGACCTTGACATTGTTTTCTCCGGCTTGCACGGTCACTGCTTGTAGAAAAAATTCAATCCAACCGGTCCAATCCTCTGCTTGGGAAATGCCGCGTAACCGTGCGTAATATTCGGTACGGTTCGTTTCCAGATAGGAACTCAAATAGAACATCGGTTGCGAAAGTACATTCTTTTTGTACAGGTAAAGCGGGATCAGGATTCGTCCGATCCGGCCATTTCCATCGTTGAACGGATGGATTAGTTCAAATTGGGCATGAACAAGTGCCGTCTGTAAAATCGGGTCAATCTCTTCCGATGCGATGTAATGTTCCAGCATCTGGAGGTCGTCCAACATGCGCAAGGGAGAGGGAGGAACAAAAACGGCTGTGGTCAGATCGCTCCATTCCGGTCCGATCCAGTTCTGAACTCTACGAAATTCTCCCGGCGACTTATCACCGCCGCGTACATCCTTCATCAGGATTTGGTGCAACTGACGGATACAGGCCAAGTTCAGAGGACGGTTCGCAAGATATTCCTGACCGGCCAGAAGAGCCGTTCGGTAATTGAGAACCTCTTGAACCTCATCGAATTTTGGGCCCTCCAGAGGGAGCCCGGCCTCTTGCTCAAGGACATCTTCCACGGTTACTTGTGTACCTTC
>JGI24702J35022_10001921_pt1 | contig 12802 bp, 10 predicted proteins | sample TergutTh196P4_FD_35022 | JGI IMG/M metagenome (IMG submission 35022)
ATGAAACTTTGCCATCTTCTTGATATTGTCGGAAAGCGGCTCAAGTACCGCGTGATTTTGAACAGTAGCCACTGTTTGGGGCATCAGTTTTTCAACGGCTTCACTGTCGCGAATCATGATGGCGGCACCTTTCTGCACCAATGCCATTGCGTTTTTGGTTTGATGGTCTTCGGCTACGTTGGGTGATGGTACCAGAACACACGGTTTTGCTGTGATGCTTAATTCCGAAATGGTACTTGCTCCGGCACGCGAAACCACCAAATCAGATGCAGCATACGCCAGATCCATACGTTGAATGAAAGCAAATACCTTTACATTGGACATTGCTCTGTCTCGTACCTGTTTCTTTGCTCTTTCGAAAAAGTTTTCGCCGGTTTGCCAGATCAGTTGCAGGTTGGTTGGAAAACGGTCGAGGTACGTCTCAACGCTTTGGTTGATGGTGCGAGCCCCCAAACTTCCACCAAGTATCAAAATGGTTTGTTTTGTCGTATCAAGATCGAAAAAACGAATACTTTGCACATGTTGCAAATGACAGTCATTCAACTCCTGACGGACAGGATTGCCTGTGACCATAATTTTCTTTTTTGGAAAAAAACGTTCCATTCCGTCGTATGCCACGCAAATTTTATCAGCCTTACGGGCAAGCAATTTGTTGGTAATGCCTGCATAAGAGTTTGATTCATGTATCACAGCAGGTATCCGTTTGCTGCAAGCTGCCCGTAGCACAGGACCGCTTGCATAACCGCCCACACCTACCACCACATCAGGACAAAACCGTTTTATAATGATACGGGCAACGAACAAACTCCGTATCAGCCTGTAAATCACCGCAAAATTTTTGAATGGTTTTTTGCGATTGAAGCCGCGTACAGGTAAACCAATAATTCTGTATCCCGCAGCAGGAACTTTTTCCATTTCCATGCGCTCCTCTGCGCCCACGAAAAGTACCTTGACAGTAGGAGCTTTTTCGGTTAAAGCGTTGGCAATGGCAATGGCAGGAAAGATATGCCCACCCGTTCCTCCGCCGCTGATAATGATGCGGCGACGTGTTTTTGTCCAATCTGGTTTTTCGTTATTTATTTCCATCATTTTTTCAATTCTTCAATCAATAATTTCCGGGTATGTAATAATAATTCTATTCCACCGACTTGTCCATGCCCCGGAATCACAATTTCCGCAGATGGAAATTTATCTATTACTTTCTGAATCGTTTTCAGCCATTCTTCAACATTTGCCTCCGAAAGATTTCCAAGCGTTTTGGATTGTATATCCTTTACCATGCAGCCCGCAAACAGAATTTTCTCCGAAGGTATCCATACAACAATGTTGTCAGACGAATGAGCATGACCCAAATAATAACAGTCAATTTCCGTGTTGTTTATTTTTAGGGAAATAGAATCATTAAATCCTTGATTCGGCGAAGGTAATCCTTCTTTTTTGGCCATATCAACAGTCATTTGACAAGCGTATGATTTTACGCCCTGTTTGTTGAGATACTCCAATCCGCCCATACAGTCGTTGTGCCAATGGTTGGGAACAAAGCCGAAAACCTTTGCATGAAGGGAATCTGCAACAAATGCAATCAGTGTTTCGGTTTGTTCGTTAGTAGCAGGCGTATCGAAAAGAAATGCTTGCCCATTATCCACCAAAATCAAACCGTTTGAAGTTACTTTTCCGAATCCTTTCATTTCTGTAACAGACACATGAAGGTATGACTTCGGAGAAAACCGGATCAATTCAATATCATCCGATACTTTTATTTTTCCTGTTGCAAACTGCGCATATCCTGCAAATTGAAACAACACCAAAAATACAGCCAATATTTCCATTCTTTTTATCATCTTTTTTGCTGTTTGAGTAATTGTTGTTATGCCGTTTGTGGAACATATTCTACTTCCGGTTCGGGAGTTGGTTCTGCTTCTACCAACTTTTTTTCATCGGTTTTTCGGGCTTGTAATTCTTCTTGCCTGCGTACTTCGCGACTAATGCTCAAGATAATGCCGAAAGCAATACCTGTAAACAAAATGGATGTCCCTCCCCTACTAATCAACGGCAACGGTTGCCCCGTGACAGGCAACAGCCCCACTGCAACTGCCATATTGAGCAGCGCCTGAAATACAATGATGAGCGACAGGCCTGTAACTAAAAAAGCCGGAAAAGTCTTGTCGCACTTTCGCACAATTAATATTGTGCGATACAACAGGTTAAGATACAGGAAAAGTACTACCAGTCCGCCCAGTATACCATATTCTTCGATGATGATCGCAAAAATGAAATCAGAGTCGGGATGCGGCAGAAAATTGCGCTGAACGCTGTTTCCCGGGCCTTTCCCAAAGAATCCACCTGTTCCTACAGCAATTTTCGCTTGAATTACCTGATAGTTCTCACCCAGATTGTCAACTTCAGGATTGTCTCCAAAGAACCTGTCAACACGATTAACCCATGTTACTGCGCGTTGTGTAATCACATTGTCCACGTCGAATTGTTGTTTCAACACGTAAAGAGTTGCCACCAGCAATGCTCCCGCTACTAACGAAATTGCGCACAAGCCGGACAACTGTCTGAACGAAACGCGCCCTACGAAAAGTAACATCACACAAACGACAAACAACAAAGCGGCTGTACTAAAGTTTGCCGGAAGTATCAACAGGCACACTAATCCAATGATAAGGAACATTGGGACGAGTGTTTTTTTGAAATTGCGTATATCGTTCTGCCGCGATGCTAACCGCTGCGCCAGATACATGACGAGCGCCATCTTTGCCAGGTCGGAAGTCTGGAACGTAAGACCGAAGATGGAAATGCGACGTATAGCGTCGTTTTCATCCACGCCAAAAAACAATGTGTATACAAGTAAGGGGATGACAATCACCATCAGCCACTGTGATATGCGTGCGTAATATTTGTGCGGGAACATGTGCAACACAAAAGCAACCGTCAACCCAAACATCAAAAGCCCAGAATGTCGGATGATGTAAAAAGCTGTGTCGCCACCCATTCGGCGGTAGGCTAAGGCACTGGTAGAACTGTAAACCGCCAGCAGCGAGAACACGCTCAATCCAACAATAATTGCCCAGATATTGGGATCGCCTTTGAAATGTTTTTTTAAAAAGCTCATTTATAATTCTCTTACGCATTGTTTAAATTGCAAACCACGGTCTTCGTAATTATCAAACAAATCGAAACTTGCACATGCCGGAGAAAGCAATACTGTTTCGCCGGGTTTCGACAGTTTATAAGCCGCTTTAACGGCATCATCCATAGAGGATACTTCAATATATTGCGGTACAAGGTTGCCAAAACTTTTGACAAGTTTACTGTTGTCCTTGCCGAGGCAAATCAACGCCTGTACCTTTTCCTTTACTAAATCAAGCAACAGACTGTAATCGTTGCCCTTGTCGGTTCCGCCGGCAATCCACACCACCGGCGTTTTCATGCTCTCGAGCGCATACCACGCCGAATTAACATTGGTAGATTTCGAATCATTGATGTATTCCACATCGCGGATTTTCAGCACCTTTTCCAGACGATGCTCAACGCCTGGAAACGTAGTCAAAGCCTTTCGGATGAACTCCTTGCGGATTTCCAGCACACTTCCGGCAATTCCGGCAGCCATCGAATTGTAGATGTTGTGGCGTCCCTTGAGCGACAAATCGCTGGCCAACATCGAGAAAATATCGTTACGAAAGTCGATATTGAACATCCCGTCTTCGATATATGCGCCCGGCGTATGTTTTTCTTCAGTAGAAAATGGTAACGCCTGCGCCGCGAGTACGATGTTTTCCAATTCGCGGACGGTAATTTCGTCGTCCGAGCAAAAGACAAAATATTCCTCCTTTGTCATGTTTTGCAGAATACGCATTTTTGCTTCTACATATCTCCGAAGACGATTATCGTAGCGGTCGAGATGGTCGGGGGTGATATTCAAAAGGATGGCAATATCGGCTTTAAAATGGTACATCCCCTCCAATTGAAAACTGCTCAACTCGATAACGTAATAATCGTAATTCTCTTCAGCTACCTGCAAAGCGAAACTTTTACCCACATTTCCTGCAAGTCCCACATTCATACCGGCTTGCTGCATCATGTAATAGATAAGCGATGCAGTGGTGGTTTTGCCGTTGCTGCCCGTGATGCAGATTTTCTTCGCATCGGTGTATCGTGCAGCAAATTCAATTTCAGAAATTACCGGTATCTGTGCCGCATGGATCGCCTGCATCACAACTGCCGTATCAGGAATACCCGGACTTTTGATGATTTCGTCCGCCGAAAGAATCATCTCCATTGTGTGAACACCTTCCTCATACAAGATATTGTATTTTTCTATCAATTGTCTGTATTCCTGCTTGATAGCGCCAGAATCTGATACAAACACCTCAAACCCTTGCTTGGCAGCCAATACAGCCGCACCTGCTCCGCTCTCGCCTGCTCCGAGTATGATAATTCGATTGGTTTTCATGATACTGATGTTATATTATTGGTTATCAATATTCTTTTCAGTTTGATACTTACGGCTTGCCTTACAAAATTGAATTGATATTTCACAATATTGTTTTCTGGAAATTCCATCAAGCCAAACCTTTTTATGCTGACATTTTTTATCATGGCAATCGGTATTATTACCGGAACCCACACATCCGAGCGAAATACGGCATAATTATCGTCGATTATCACCTCAAACCTTCCAAGAAATATATAAACAAAAAACCATATAATGGACATAATAATAAATCCTGACTTATTAAGAGGATTGTTGCCCCATTGATGGATGTACGCAAATATCATCCACACATGAAATCCTCCAAAAAGGATAATTATCCACCAATTGATTTTAACTCGTTTATATGATGTTTGATTGTTCATTGTTTATCATTCATTAATTCTCCCAATTCTCTTCTTATAAAATCTTCCAACACTTTCTTTTCCGGCAAATTCACCAAATACTTGGACACAAACAATTGATTATCCATACCTGAAGTAGCGTACCTTGCCAATGTCTCGCTCTTATCGCCGCAGAGAATCAGACCGATAGGCGGATTGTCGTCATCCGTCTGCTCATTTTCCTTAAAATAATTGAGGTAGACATTCATTTGTCCGGCGTCGGCATGGTCAAACTTCCCGATTTTCAGGTCAATCAGGATGTGACATTTCAGTATGCGGTGGTAGAAAACCAAGTCGATGCGGTAGTGGATATTGTCGAGCGTAATCCGCTTTTGGCGGGCTTCAAAACAAAATCCGGTGCCGAGTTCAATAAGGAACTCCTGTAAATGGTTCAAAATGGCTTGTTCCAATTCTGATTCGCTGTATGACGCCCGTTCTTCCAATCCGAAAAATTCCCAAACGTATGGGTCACGAAATACATCCAAATTTTGAGCCGGTTTTTGATTTTTGAATTTTCTGATGATCGCCTCCTTGTCTTTCGATAAGCCTGTCCTGACATACATGCCGGTATCAATTGCGCGTTCCAATTCGCGGACGCTCCAATTGTTTTTGATGGCTTCCACTTCATAGAAAAGACGTTCTAACGGGTCGTCTTTCCTTATGACTTCCACAAAATGAGTATAACTCAAGCGGGATAATAAAACTTCAGGAAGGATTGGATGTTCGTCCTGCAATTCGCGGGTCACTGACCCGCGAATCCGTATATGATTCAGATTTTGTATTTTTTGAGATGCTATTTTTAAAAATTGAGGATATACAGAATAAAATGTTCTACACACTCTCAACGACTGCGCATCTAATCCTTTTATTTTTTTTACTTTTAGACTTTTCGCCATTTTTTCGAGCAGGCGTGTACCATATTTTGCACGGTCTTCGCCGTTTTGTTCAAACTCAACAATGTAACAACCAATCAACCAATTACGTATCGTCAAATTCAGGTTAATCGCCTTTTGAGCGTTTTGCTGCAATAAATAATGTGTTTGATAAACATTGTCTATCAACTCCTCAAAATTATTTTGCTTTGCTATCTCCATGATGCTATTCACTAACCATTAACCACTATTCTACCTTATCTTCAACGTTGCTACAGCCACTACCGCCAGAATAATCCCAACAATCCAGAAGCGCGTTACGATTTTCGGTTCGGAATAACCCTTTTTCTGATAATGATGATGCAGAGGCGACATCAGGAAAATTCGCCGGCCTTCGCCGTATTTCTTCCGAGTATACTTGAAATAAGCCACCTGAATCATCACCGATATGTTCTCGACGAGAAAAATTCCACATAATACAGGGATCAACAGTTCCTTGCGAATGAGAATTGAATACACAGCAATGATACCGCCAAGTGCAAGACTTGAAGTATCACCCATGAAGACATTTGCCGGGTAAGTGTTGTACCACAGGAATCCAACTGTTGCCCCAATAAATGCGCTGATGAAGATAACCAACTCACCAGAATTAGGTATATACATGATATTCAGATAATCGGCAAAAATCATGTTTCCAGAAAGATAGGCGAGTATACCCAGCGTTAGCCCGCTGATTGCCGAGGTTCCCGCCGCCAGCCCATCAAGCCCGTCGGTAATGTTAGCACCGTTTGATACTGCCGTCACAATGAAAATGACCACCAATACCATCACCAGCCACATCCAGTCTTTGGCTTTCTCGCCCATCCAACCGATGAGCCACGCATAATCAAATTCGTTATGTTTGACAAACGGGATAGTGGTGGTGGTGGTTTTTATGTCTTTCATTTCGAATTGCCTTGCGAGAGCCGGTGTATCTACCGATTGTATGACAGTTGCCTGGGGTATGGGAACCCGTTCGCGTACCACAATATCATCAGAATAATAAAATGTAAGCCCGACGATTAATCCCAAACTGATCTGTCCCAATATTTTAAACTTCCCATGTAAACCTTTTTTGTCCTTTTTGAAGACCTTAATATAGTCATCCAAAAAACCGATTGAACCAAGCCATACTGTGGTGATAATCATCAATATAACATACACATTTCGTAGGTCGCCGAAAAGCAGTACGGGAATTAACAGTGATAAATGAATGATAATCCCACCCATGGTAGGCGTACCCTGTTTGCTCATCTGACCTTCCAATCCGAGGTCGCGCACCGTTTCACCTACCTGTTTCTTTCGCAGGAAGTTGATAATCCGTTTACCGAAGAACATGGCAATCAGGAGCGATGTAATCACTGCCGCCGCCGACCTGAACGAGATGTAATGAAACATCCCTGCGCCCGGAAATTCAAACTGTTTGTGCAGATATGTGAAAAGGTAATACAACATATCATTTTTCGTTTTTAAGTATTCTGAATCCTATCGGATTACGTGGTTGATTTATCAATTTATGGTCAGATTGAAGTTTTGCTAATGCGTCATTGATTAGTTCGAGTTGCATCCGCGTATCTTCGTTGATGTCGTTATAATCTGCTAAAACGATTTCAATGTATTGTATCAAAAAGTCTATTTTCTTTTCAATTTCTGATACTCGGTGTTCAGTTTTTATCGCAAAGTTTTCTACACGTTCAATTCGCTGATTGATAGCATAACCTCTTAAAAGATATTCTTTTAACACACGATTGCTCCATATCCGGAATTGAATACCTCTTTGAGATTTCACGCGATAGCCAACGGATAAAATCATATCCAAGTCATAATATTCCATTTGATAAGTTTTCCCGTCAGCGGCAGTTGTCGCAAATTTTGCGACAACTGAAAAATCCTGCAACTCTTCCTTTAAAGCATTATTGACGTGCTTGCCAATGGTTTTTATATCTCTATCAAATAATTGCGACATTTGTTGGCGGTTAAGCCAAACCGTTTCATCTTCAAGTCTGACTTCCAATCGAATAGAATTATCAGGTTGATATAAGATGATTTCGCCAATATTGAGGTTCAATACATCACCTTTGCTATTTTCAAACGTGTCCATGATTATTGTTGGTTATCAACACAAAACACTTCCCTCACTATTTCTCTGTCGTCAAAATGAGACTTCACGCCCTTCACAATCTGATAGGTCTCATGTCCCTTGCCTGCAATCAAAACCACATCGCCCGGCGCTGCCATCATGCAGGCAGATCGGATTGCTTCTCGACGATTGGTGATGGTGAGTGTATTACGACGTTCTGTATCGTCCAATCCAGCAAGCATATCGGCAATGATGGCTTCGGGTTCTTCGCTGCGGGGATTGTCGGAGGTAAGAATCACACGGGAACTGCCCGCTGAGGCTATCTTTGCCATTTCGGGGCGTTTCGTTCTGTCGCGATCTCCGCCGCAACCTACCACAGTAATGATTTGCCCCGACTGTCCCAAAGAAAGGACGTCGTGTATCGTTTTCAGCACGTTTTCGAGCGCATCGGGCGTGTGCGCGTAATCCACTATTGCCGTTACGCCGTTATCTGATCGGATAAGTTCAAAACGCCCGTCTACCGGCGTTAACGTACTCATGGCGATAAGTATTTCTTCGGGTTTTTGCCCAAGTAGAACAGCCGTTGTATACACCGCCAGCAGGTTATAGGCATTGAACTCGCCAACAAGTCGCATCCATGCTTCCCGGCCGTCCAATTGAAGCGCCATTCCTGCAAAATCACCTTCTATTACACGACAGCGGAAATCGGCCATACTTTTCATCGCAAAAGTCTTCACACCAGCTTTGGTATTCTGTACCATCACCATTCCATTGCGGTCGTCTTTATTCACTAATGCAAAAGCAGTATCAGGCAGGTTATCGAAAAACATTTTCTTTGCATCCCGGTATTCGGAAAAGGTTTTGTGATAGTCTAAATGGTCGTGTGTGAGGTTAGTGAAAATACCTCCCGCAAAATGCAGTCCTACAATTCGTTGTTGTACAATTGCGTGCGAACTCACTTCCATAAAACAGTATTCACAACCTTGTTCTACCATTTGCAACATCAGTTTGTTCAATTGAACAGAATTTGGTGTAGTATGGGATGCTTCAGTGCGCTGTTGGTCCACATAATATGCTACCGTAGAAATCAACCCTGCTTTGTAGCCCATTTTGCGAAACAATTGATACAACAGAGTGGCTGTGGTTGTTTTGCCGTTTGTTCCTGTAACGCCTATCAGTGCAAGTTTCTGCGATGGATAGTCGTAAAATTCTGCACAAATCAAACCTAACGCCAATGCTGAATCGCTGGTAATGATGCAGGTGATGTCCTGCCGGATGGCTGCGGGTATTTCCTCACACACAATAGCCGACACGCCTCTTCGTACCACATCGGAGATATAATGATGTCCATCATTGACAGTTCCACGCATAGCTACAAACAGGGTACCCGGTTCAACATCCCGCGAATCGAAACATATCGCCAATATCGGAATGTTCAGGTCTCCGATAATAGATTTTACCGGAATTTTCCGTACTATTTCTTCAAGCGTTTTCATCATTTTACACCATTAATTGCTCATTTCTAATGTAATACTCCCATTTGACACAATTTTACTTCCCGGCGTTACCGATTGAGCAACTACCTTTCCACGTCCACGTACTGCAACCCGCAGTCCACGTTCCTCAAGTAAATAAAGTGCATCTTTCAGCCCCATATCCATCACGTTAGGTACCAGGGTTATGTCCATTGCTCGCTGATTAAATTCTACTCTGGCAACGCTGTTCTTTATTGTTACCCATTCCAGATGACCAGTTCCCTTTTCCACAGGTATATTCAATTCCTTGAACACGTAACTCAAATCGTTGAAATTGCCCGATTTTGAATAGGGTATATCTGCCATAACACCGCGTTTTTCCGGTTTCAACGTTTCGCGCATGTTGGGAGTGGCAGCGTAAATCTTGTCGGCAATGTCGCGGAACACAGGAGCTGCTACCGCCCCGCCAGCATACCCATTCACGGTAGGCGCATAAATACTTACGATACAGGAATATTTTGGCCGGTCAGCCGGAAAATACCCCACAAATGAAGCGTAATATTTCCTATCGCCTCTGTATCCATACTTGTCGTTGGCTACCTGTGCTGTGCCTGATTTTCCGGCAATTGGATACAAGTCTGTTTTGATGCGTTTGGCTGTACCGTATTCCACCACCGCCTCCATCATTTTCTTCACTTTGCGGATGGTGGCAGCCGATGCAATTGATGATTTAATCACTTGTACATCATACGTTTGTTCTGTCGTTCCGTGACGGACAAGTTTTTTTACAAACCGCGGCTTCACCATCTTGCCGTCATTGGCTACCGCATTGTAGAAAGTCAAGACATGAATGGGCGCCAGCCGGACTTCGTAGCCGTAAGCCATCTGCGTAAGCGACCATTTCGACCAGTAGTTACTGCCGGGATACTTGATGTCGGGTACTCCTTCACCACTTAACTCCAAGCCAAGTTTCTGATTTAAATTCATACTGTAAAGCCTGTCGATGAACTGCTTTTCCTTTCCCCGATAATGCTTGTCGATAAACTTGGTAGCGCTGATGTTCGACGAATATGCAAAAGCTTTTTCGACAGTAAGCCAGCCCATCGTTTCGCGTCGCCTATCATCATGAACTCTTTTTCCGAAAAAAAACGCCTCACCGTTATATCCATTGTTCACAGAATCGGTTGGTTGTAATTTCCCATCCTCCAGCATCGCCATGTAGGTCATTAATTTAAAGGTTGAACCCGGCTCAATTGATTCCCCCAGTGCATAATTGTACAACTCCTTGTAATTGCCGTATTCATCCTTGCCGAGATTGACAATTGCTTTGATTTCGCCTGTTGCCACCTCCATCACTACCGCAGTTCCGTGATGCGCGTTGTGGTACTGTAATCGATTGCGCAGACTTGCCTCCGCTACATCCTGTATGTTGATGTCGATGGTAGACACTACATCGCCTCCATCCTTTGGCTCGGCCGAATTTGCGCCACCCACAGGCATCAAAGCACCACCGGGCAATTTCTGCATCACGCCTATACCGCGCTCGCCGCGCAGATAGGTATCGAAAGCCCCTTCTATCCCAGGGAAGTTACCGTTCGGATCTTCAGTGAGATAACCAATCGTACGCGCCGCCAAGCTGCCATTGGGCTGTTTACGTATGTTTTTTTGTACGGGAATCAGTCCGCCCTTATTAGCCCCCAATCTAAAAATTGGAAATTGTTTTATGGCTTTCAATTGATTGTAATCTACCCTGTTGTCGATGAGATGGAAACGTTTGCCCTGTTTACGTGCGGCATCAATTTCCTGTTTGTACATCACAGCCGATTTCCTGCCTAACAACTTCGACAGACTTTGGCACAGCGCGTCGATACTGTCGTTGAAAATTTCGTCGGTCAATCCGGAAGCCCGTGTGTCCATACGTATCTCATACGACGGAAGCGAGGTTGCCAGCAAACTTCCGTCAGTGGCTAAAATGTCTCCACGGTTCGGCTCAATGATGATGTCCTTCCAGTTGTTTTTAACCATCTCTTTCTTTAAATCGGCGCCTTCCTTTACCTGAGTGCGGACAACCTTCGCACTGATGGTAACAGCCGCTATTAACACAAAAAAATAAATAATGCCTGCCCGAAATAATATATCTTTTTTGACTGACATAATGTTTAATTTCTAATTTTATATGGTGGCTCCACCGACTCCTTCAAATCCAACTTGCTGTTTTTCACCATTTTTTGTACTACCGATTGCCTGCTGACATACATCAGTTGGGCTGCAGTAGTAATTGATTCTGCGCGTAAATCTTTTACCTCGCGTTGCAGGAAATTGATTCTCCGCGCTACTTTCTCGGCATGGTAACTGTTGCCGATGTACACAATCCCCAAAAACGTCAACCAGATGATGAGTCCGATGTGTTGGATGATGATTTGCAACGAATTATAGATGCTATCCTTGACAGAACGACTTTCCAGTTCTTCGCTTTCCTTTTTGATGTCTACAAATTCTACATTTTTCATAATCATTATTCCCTATTAACTCTTTGATATTCATGAATTCTTTTCCCCTATCCTCAATTTTGCACTTCTTGCACGGTTATTGACTGCGACCTCTTCGTCCGTCGGCACAATCGCCTTATTGTTCACCTGTCGGAAAGGTACATTTATATTGCCATAAATATCCTTTTCGGCGCTACCTTCAAACATGCCATTTTTGAAGAAATTTTTCACCAAACGATCTTCTAACGAATGGTAAGTGATGACGACCAATCGTCCTCCTTGCCGCAACAGGTTGACACTTTGCATCAACAACGATTTCAGATTTTCTAATTCGTTATTCACTTCAATCCGTAAAGCCTGAAATACTTTTGCAAGGTATTTGTTTTCAGCGCCACGCGGAATGCACCGTTTAATGGCTTCCACTAATTGCCCGCTACTGCTGATGGCTGCATCCTGACGGGCCGTTACAATTTGCCGCGCAAGACGCCCTGAGTCGGATATCTCACCGTATTCTGCAAAAATACTTTTAAGGCTGTCTTCCGGATACTGGTTCACTACAGCCTTTGCCGTAAGTTGCGCAGCGGCGTTCATCCGCATGTCTAACGGGGCGTCTTCATACCGAAAAGAAAACCCGCGACTAATTTCATCGAAATGATGCGACGACACGCCCAAATCGGCCAGTATACCATTTACCTGCCGGTAACCGTGATGTGCAAGGTAATTTCGCAGGAAACGGAAATTGCCCCGTTCCACGATGATGCGTTTGTCATCCGGCGCATTTGCCAACGCATTCGTGTCATGGTCAATTGCAACCAAACGACCGGTAGTGAGTCTGTCGAGAATCATCCTTGAATGACCGCCTCCGCCAAAGGTCGCATCCACATAAACTCCGTCCGGACTGATAGCCAGTCCGTCGATACTTTCGATGAGCAATGCTGGCTTATGGTACATCATAACAATTCGGTA
>JGI24702J35022_10001922_pt1 | contig 12802 bp, 12 predicted proteins | sample TergutTh196P4_FD_35022 | JGI IMG/M metagenome (IMG submission 35022)
TCCGTGTCGTGGACCATGCAGGCATCCTCGAGCGATTCGCCTCTGGCCGAAGGGCAGCCTAAGCAATGCATCCCAATGTCCAATAAAAATTGCGCTATTTCGATATCTATATCCAGTATTTCCCCGATGAGCATATCCTTTGTGATTGTTTCTGCGACCATATTATTTCCCCTTTTTAATTTTTATTTGGTTTTTTTATTTATTATATCATATAAATATTAATAAACATTTCATAAATGAAAGATATAATATTAATTATGAAGGAAAATATGGAAAACAAAAAATTTAAAAAAAACGACTCCGGATTTGTTTGCCTAAACTGCCAAAAAAAAATCGGGCCGCTTTTATATAGCTCGCGAAACCATTGCCCATTTTGTCTATATTCGCTTCATTTGGACATTATGCCGGGCGACAGAAAAAATCCCTGCGGTGGATTATTGAAACCGATTTTAGCGGAGCCAGATTCTGTTTCAAAAAACACTTATACCATAACATTCCAATGCGAAAAATGCGGCGAAAAAATCCGCAACCGCTCCGCTGAAGACGATGAAACGGATTTGCTGATATTCTTTACTACCGGCGAAAAACAAAAAAGATACGAAATAAACATAGACAACAGGCTAAAAAAAATCGCGGAATTTATATACGGGAATATTATAGCCGATATAGGGAGCGACCACGCATATTTACCCATTTGGCTTATACAGCAAAAAAAAATATCCAAGGCGTATGCCGTTGACATCAGCGAAAACTGCATAAAAAAAATAAAAGCAAACCTAAAAAAACACAATATATCAGAGGATATTATCATCCCGGTATGCTCCGACGGGTTTTTGGATTTTGAATATGATCTGGACGAAATCACGGATATTGTAATCGCCGGAATGGGAGGGGAAACCATCTCCCAAATAATCGAAAATATGAAATCCGCCCACGATATAAAAAACCTAAATTTTGTTTTGCAGCCAAACAGCAAAATCGAATACCTAAAAAAATATTTGACCGAAAACAACATAGAAATAAAAAAATTACATATAACCGAAAGTAAAAAAAGATCATACACCATAATAAACGCAAAACAGTCTGGGGACGAATAATGATCGAGCAAAAAATATTCGAGGAAAAAATAAAATATTATTTTGGCGAATACAAAATCGAAATCGACGAAGACAAAATCGATAAATTTTATGCCTATGCAAACTATTTGATTTCCGAAAACGAAAAATACAACCTGACCGCAATAAAAAATTTCGAAGATATCATATTAAATCATTTTGTAGATTCGGTCATGCCGATAAAATATTTCGACCTGCCCAATAAATCAAAATCAATCGACATAGGCACAGGCGCAGGCTTCCCCGCCCTGCCGCTATATATAATAAATGAAAGCTTTAAATTTACCCTTTTGGACAGTTCGAAAAAAAAATTGGAATTTGTAAAAAACGCAACAGAGCTAATCGAAAAAAACCCAAGCAATTTTTTGTTTGTTTTCGGGAGAGCCGAAGAATACGCAAACGACATAAATTTTAGAGAAAGCTATGATTGCGCCTTTTCTCGAGCCGTGGCAAAACTCAATATATTGTGCGAACTCGCCTCCCCTTTTATTGCACCCGGGGGATTTTTAATCGCCTACAAAAGCAAAAACGCAGAAAGCGAAATATTCGAGTCCAAAAACGCCCTTGAAATTTTAGGGCTGAAAATAACCGAAACCGCAAATTTTATNTTGGGCGAAAAAAAGAGAACCTTGATAAAAATAACAAAATATAAATCAACCCCGGTAAAATACCCCAGAAAATATGCGGAAATAATAAAACGCCCATTGTAAAAAATGTTTCACGTGAAACATTTTTTATATTTTTTCCAAAAAATTGTTGACTTTTTTTTTTAAAACTGGTATAATTTATATATTATAAAAATTATGTAAGGATTTTATATATGATCATATCGTTTGCAAATCAAAAAGGCGGAGTCGGCAAAACAACTTCTGCGATAAATATAGCGGCTTCACTCGGGGTTTTCGGAAAAAAAGTATTGCTCTGCGACTTGGATCCTCAGTCCAACGCAACAAGCGGGGTTGGCGTAAAAAAATCAACTGTTTCGCTTTCGATTTATGATGTGATCATAAGCAGGTGCTCATATAATGAAGCGATAGTAAAAACAAAATATGAAAACCTTTGGCTTTTGCCATCCGACATAAATTTGGCCGGTGCAGAAATCGAATTTGTCGAAGACAGCATGACCGAAAGATATTTCAGGTTCAAAAATACAATAGCCTCCGCCGAGGATGAATACGATTACATTATTATCGATTGCCCTCCTTCACTCGGGCTTTTGACTGTTAATGCACTCTGCGGCAGCGACTATGTGGTGGTTCCCATGCAGTGCGAATATTTTGCGCTCGAGGGCTTGTCCCAGCTTACCAACACATTGAAACACGTCAGAAAATTATTCAATCCAAAAATAGTCATCGGGGGAATATTGGTCACCATGTATGATGGAAGGTTGAATTTGTCCGTACAGATTTTGGATCAACTCAAAAGGTATTTTCCAAACGAGATATTAAAAACCCTTGTCCCGAGGACCATAAGATTGGGCGAGGCACCTTCCCACGGGATGCCGATATATTATTATGACAAAACATCCAAGGCAAACGAGTGCTATTTGGGGCTCGCAAGAGAAATAGAAAAAGTTTGTATAAAACTATAAAGGAGAAAATTTAGATGGCAGCAAGAAAAACAGGTTTGGGCAGCGGGCTGGGTTCTCTTTTTGTCGATAATGCCCCTGAAGTGTCCGTAAATAAAGGCGATATCAGCGTTTTGCGCATAACGCATATAGAGCCAAAAAAAACCCAACCGCGAAAAGATTTCAAAAGAGAAGCGCTTTCAGAACTCGCCGATTCGATTTCCAAGCACGGGATAATCCAGCCCATCGTGGTCAGAAGCCTTCCCAACGGATATTACCAGATAATCGCCGGCGAACGCCGTTGGAGAGCGGCAAAAATGGTTGGGCTCGACGAGGTTCCCGTGGTCATTCGAAATGTCGATGAATTGACCGCCGCCGAAATGACGATGGTCGAAAATCTTCAAAGGGAGGATCTCAACCCCATCGAAGAAGCGCGCGGCTATAAATACCTTTCGGAGCATTATAATTTGACCCAGGAAGAAATATCCAAGCAAGTCGCCAAAAGCCGCTCGGTCATCGCCAATGCGTTGAGGCTTTTGTCCCTTCCTGAAGAAGTCGTAAAATATATAGAAGATGGCGAATTATCGTCGGGCCATGCGCGTTCGCTTCTGTCGTTGGACGACCCCGAGCAACAGTTGGATTTGACCCAAAAAATTATAAAAAATACGCTGTCTGTTCGCGAAACCGAAAAAACAGTACGTGCAATAAAAAATTTAACATATGCGGAAGATAACCCGGAGGATTCGAAAAATCCAAATAATTTGCCAGAAGATATAATATCAAACAATTCCAAAAAAATCGAGGAGATATATTTGCAAAACCTTCAGGAAAAAATTTCCGGCGTTTTCGGCAGAAAGGTTTTCATAAACGCTCAAACCAAAAAAGGCGCATCGCAGAGCGGAAAGCTCGAAATCGAATACAAGGACAATGAAGACCTCGAATTAATAATAAAAATTTTATGCGGCGAAAACAATATATTTGAAAATTAAAACGAAAAGGAAAAAACAATGCTCGATATAAATTTTATCAGGGAAAACCCAGAAATCGTAAAAAAAGCGGCTGCAGACAAGCTCATGGCTGTCGATATAGACCGCTTGTTGATATTAGATGAAGAATTGCGCGACATAATCAAAAAAATTGAAGATTTGCGTTCCGATCGAAACCGTATTTCAAAATTGATCCCGGTTTGCACGGATGCCAAAGAAAAGGAATCTTATACGGCTACAGTAAAAACCATAAAGTCGCAATTGGTTGATTTGGAAAACTCTGAGCGTGAGCTCCGCGAGAAATTTGACGATATAATGCTTTGTGTACCCAGTGTCCCATCTCCCGAAGTTCCCATCGGAAAAGGCGAGGAAGACAATGTGGAAATAAGGCGTGTCGGTCAAGTCAAAAAATTCGATTTTGAGTTTCGCGATCATATTGCGCTCTGCGAAATGCACGATATGGTAAATATGCAAAACGGGGCAAAAATTTCCGGCAGCCGTTCGTATTTTTTGAAAAACGACGCCGTGTTTTTGGAGCTTGCGGTTTGCAGGTTTGTTTTGGACTTTTTGGCTTCGCGCGGTTTTGTCCCCATGATCGTTCCGCAGCTTGTCAAAGAAAATGCGATGCGGGGCACCGGATATTTTCCCATAGGCTATGACCAGGCATACAAGTTACCCGAAGACAAGCTATATTTGGCGGGTACTTCGGAGGTTCCGCTTGTCAGCTATCATTCCGACGATGTTTTGAGCCTTTCCGATTTGCCGATAAAATACACAGGGATTTCTTGTTGCTACCGTCGAGAAGCGGGCACTTACGGCAAGGACACAAAGGGTTTGTATCGTGTGCATCAGTTCCAAAAAGTGGAGCAGGTCATATTTTGCGAAGCGGACGACAAAAAAGCCGAGGAATTACATTATGAGATATTGGCAAACACCGAGGCGATATTGCAAGCTTTGGAATTGCCCTATCGTGTATGCCTTGCCTGCACTGGTGAAATAGGCATAGGGCAAACAAGAAAACACGAAGTCGAAACCTGGATGCCGAGCCGCAACGCATATTGCGAAACACATTCCTGTTCCACGCTCGGCGATTTTCAAGCGAGGCGATCCAATATTCGCTACCGCGACGCAGAAGATAAAATGAGATATGTGTATACCCTAAACAACACCGGAATAGCTTCCCCGCGCATTTTGATTCCGCTTTTGGAAAACCATCAAAATTCTGACGGGACGATCTCGATTCCAAAAGTTTTGAGGCCATATATGAGCGGGCGCGAATTTATTGGTAAAAAATAAAAAATAATACATTAAATGTTTCACGTGAAACATTTAGTGGCTGTTTTTGAAAGGTGGTATTTATGCCCGCAGATATTTTTAATATGGATGTTGTGCTCCGTGGATTTTTTATCGGTGCGATAATTTATGTTTTGGTCGTGGCGTATAACAAGCTTGTCATAGGAAAGTTTGTAAAAGCGCTCATCAAGGCAGAAGCTGTCCATCCCGCATTTGCCAAGAGTTTTGAGCAATTGAACATAAGAAAGTCTTTTATGCTTTCGTTTTCCATGCGTTCGCGCAGCAATTTGCGCAAGTTCATTTTTGAGTTGGACGACGAAGACAGGAAGGGTTATTATTATATACCCGAAGACAAATTGTACAGGGCGGGCAGGATGTATGGCGGCAAGGATGTAGATTTGCTGATGGTCGCGGCTTTGATTTTGGTTTTGTTTATATTTTTTGCCATTGCTTTGATGGTGATTCCCGCTTTGATGAATTTTGCTTCGCATATCACCGGCATCGGTGGTTGATTATTTTATATTTAAATTTTTGAGGTTTTGTAGAGATTTATTATGAGGAAAAAATACCGTAAAACTAGTTCAATAATTTTGATTATATTCATCGCGGCTTTTTTGTGCGTTTGTGCGGTGGTATTTTTTATATACCAAAGCGGCTATCGATATATAAAATCGGATCTGGGGATCAAATTTTTCGGGGATGCTGACAAATATGATAATATATTAAAAGGAAGGCTTTGGTTTGAGAGCGATGCCGCGAGTGTCAGTTTGCAAAAATATGTTATCGTCGAATTTGACGGGGATATTTCAGATTCAGATTTGTTTGTCCAACAGCATATTAATTCGCTCGGTTCCATTTCTGATGTTTTTGAATCAATAAATAGTTTTTTGGTTGAAAATTATGACCATGTGTATCCGTTGGGCAATTTTATATTCAACCATTCTGATTTTGGCGCAAAGTTGAGAACCGAAACGTTGGGGCAAATTTTGGCCGATTATGAAAGCTTGGGTGTAAGGCTTGTTTCCGGGGAAATTTTTAGCGCATCCAATGTCGATTGGGTTGTGGTTTTGCCAGAAAGCGGTTTTTCGTATGAGATTACTCAGGCTGACGATGTTTCCAAAAAATACAAGGAAAGCTTTTTGGACTTTTTCGAAAACGAGGACATAAGTTTCGCTTCGTTTTTGTTTGGCGACGGAAGCGTTTTGTGTTTATATCCGGTTCGCGGCGTTTACAGCATAAATTACGACAAAGGGCCCCGCTTGGGTGAACTTTATATAGGTGAGATCAATTCCAATTTCCAAAAAAACGGCAGGGGATTGTATTATTATTTGGACAATGGGGATATATACTACGGGGATTTTTTCGAGGATGAAAAAACCGGAAGCTCGCAGATATATTCATCAAACGGCGACATTTATATTGGAAATATCGCGGATGGCAAAAAAAACGGCGAAGGTTATTTTATGTGGGGAGACGACGGCTCTTATTATTCCGGTATGTTTTTGGACAATATGAAAAACGGTTACGGTCAGTATCATTTTGCCGATGGTTCGATTTATGAGGGCGATTATGTGAATGATGTAAAACACGGCAAGGGAAAGTTTATTTGGTCCAACGGTGATTTGTACGAAGGCGATTATGAAAACGATTTGTATAAGGGGTTTGGCAGGTATACGTGGTCCAATGGGGATTATTACGAAGGGGATTTCGACCACAACACGTTGCATGGATGGGGCACGTATTATTGGACGAGCGGCCGCAGTTACGAGGGTTATTGGGATTTAGGCAAAATGGTATTGCCCGACGAGCGGCCCGATGATGTCGAAGATCACGATTTGTTGATTTTGAGTTGATTTATATAAAAAAGGGGGAACATATAAGCGTGGATATTACCAAGGAATATATCAATTCGGTCGGCGCCAATGCCGACGCTGTAAAGAATGGCGCGGATTTGGTCAAAAAGAAAAATTTTAAAAATTTGTCCATCGACAAAGACAAGACCTTTATATTTGGTGAATGTATGGGCAGCGGTAAAAACCCATATGTCTGTTCGGCTGATTTTATCAACGAAAGCTCGCCGGTTTTTCGTTGTTCGTGCCCGAGCAGGCAGATTCCATGTAAGCACGTGCTCGGCTTGATGCTCTCGTATGCAGAGGGGCATAGTTTTGCGTCGGCGGTTGTTCCCGATGATATTTTGGCCAAGCGTGAAACCAAGGAAAAGCGCATAGAAAAGGCCAAGGAAAAACTCGAGGTTGCCGAAAAGGCCGATGCGGAGCCCAAGGAAAAATCGGCCGCTTGGAAAAAATCTGCGATAAAAAAGATAGATTCGCAGCTTTTGGGCATTGCGGAAGCGGAAAAAATTCTTTTGAGCTTTGCACAAGCGGGCTTTGGCTCGCTCGATGCCAAAAGCCTCGCTTCTTATGTTTCCATTGTCAAGCAGTTGGACAGCTATTTTATCCCAGGCATACAAAACGAGATAAATGATTTGCTTGGGCTCGCTAAAAATGTCGGCGACAAAAAAGCCGACGAAAAATCGGACTATATGTTCCTGTCCGAAAAGCTTTGCCGCATATATTTTTTGTTAACCAAGAGCCGCGAATATCTCGAAGCTAAAAAATCCTCTCCCGACAAGCCCGACACAAAAAGCGAGATAGAGGAGCTTTTGGGCTATGCCTGGAAATTGGAAGAGCTTGCGGGGTTCGGGCTTTTTGAGGCGGATGCCAATTTGGTACAGTTGTGTTTTCACGTCAGGTGCGAGGAGGACAAAAAGCAATATGTGGACGAGGGCTTTTATATAAGCCTCAATTCGGGCAAGATATACAAGACCCGAAACTACAGGCCGTTCAAAGCCGCCAAATATATAAGGGAAGAAGATTCGATTTTTAGGGTTCTGGGCATACCGAGGCTATATATATATCCGAGCGCTTCCGCAAATCCGAGGGTTCGGTGGGAGGAGGCTTCCGCCAATATGAGCCAGCCGATTTCCCCAGAGATTTGTGCGATAATAAAGTCATTTTCTGTTGCCGATTATGCCGAGGTTATAAAGGGCGTAAAAAACCAGCTCAAAAATCTGCTTTTGTTCCCCCACCCTGCCGTTTTGGTCAATTTTGCCAACATAAAAAAAGCGGAGGGCGGGAAGTATGCGATTTATGATGAGGCGGGCAATGCGATCTGCTTGAAAAAAAGCGCATATGTATCTGACAGCTTTGCATTTTTGTTCGAACGTTTGACCGAAGCCGAGGCAAAAAACAATTCCATGCTTTTGCTTTTTGAAAATGATATAGAATCGGGCGAATTGTTTGCGCAGCCGCTCGCTCTGGTCACAGACGAGAAAATATTGAGATTGGTTTATTAAAAGGGAGGCACATAATATGGCGATACCTATATTGTTTGAATTGAATGTCGAGCTTTCCCGCTTGTTTGTCGCGGGCAGCCGGCTTTCTTTTGGAGATCCGCGCATCAAAAAATTTATCGCGCCGCTCAAAAAATACGGCGAAAAAGTCCCGGTATTTTCCAAGCTCGCCGAGCAGGTCGAGGAATTGTCGTCTGTCGAGGCCAATAAATCGGCTGCCCAATTGATCGAGACCGAATTGCTGCTTTTGTCCGTGCTTTCCACGCAGGGAAACAGCGCGCCCGAAGAGGGCGAGGTCTTTTGCGATTTGGATTTGGCGGGCAATGCTTCGCTTGGGCCCACGGCTGTCGGCTATAGAACCTTGGCCCCGGTAATCGAAGCGTTGACTACTACCGGGAGCGGCAGGTATGATGTTTTGGAGCAGGCTTTTGAAAACGGCGCGTTCGCCGATATGCGCCTGTATTTGTATGCAGTCGCCGCACTCGGGGATAAATATGGCGAGATTGCGGAATTTATGGCGGATAAAGTCTTGCCTTCGATGGGTTTTGGCATCTATCCGTTTTTAATGGATGGCTATGACCCCAAGGGAGGCGTGTCCAACGGTCGGCGGCTTTGCGTCATGCACAAAATAAAAGGGGAACAGATGCTCGCTTTGGTCGATGAAGCGGCGGCGGAGGGCAGCCAGCCAGTGAAGGTCGAGGCGGTAAAGATCATGGGCGAATATCGCACATATGAAGAAACATTGCTTTCCATGCTCGACGAAAACAAGGCGGTTCGCGAGGAAGTGATGAAAGCACTTGTCAAATTGGGCTCAAAAAAGGGCATAGACAAGTTGATCGCCTCATACAAAGGGAGCAAGCCCGAGTCGGTTTTGGACGCTTTGAGCCATGGCGAGGGCGAGTATGTGACAGCCGAGCTTTTAAAGGTCGCCCATGATGATTATGAGGCCATAAAGTCCGCCGATGCCACGGACAAGGCCGTGGAAAAATTCAAAAACGACATTTTGTCGCTTAAAAACAAAAAAACGGACGAGACGGTTGCATTTTTCAAGTTGATTTTGTCGGAGCAATATTTGGAAAAGGCCGAGAGCTTGATTGCCAAGGACAAAAAATCCGCATATTATTACAAGACCCTCGAAGAGGCCGCGCTCGAGGCGCTGTATTTTTCAGACATGGCAAACGATTTTGTCTGGGATATGTTCAAGGAGACGCAGGTAGGCATATTCGACAAGATTTTCAAAGGCAAAAAGAAAGGCGAAGCTCCAAAAGCTCTAAATTCTTATGCGTTTGCCATCGGCGCAACAAAGTTAAGTCCCGACGAATTTTACAATATGTTTTTCAAGACGGGGCTATACAAGGATATATACAAAAACGATTACCATGCTTTTAGCAACACTTTTTTGGACAAAGAAAATCCCCTGCCCTATAGCCAAAAGATCGCGCATTACTTTGCCCAGGACATGGGCGACAATTTCCACCGAAATTTGGCCTTGCGAATCGTTAGGTCGGATGATGTGGCAACTTTGAATATTTTGGCGGGGCATCTCCGTGACATCTTGAAAAAAAACACCTATTATTACAACAGCTATGAAATATTAACAAAACTCGGCGAGTATGGGCAAAGCGACTTCAAGGAATTGTTTGATTTGTATTGCGCCAAGTACCCAAACAGCTCGGAGATAGAAGAACTGCGGCAATTTATAAAATAGGCAACGCACTATGCGTTTTTTACAAATCATAAAAAATTCGAGGTAAGTTATATGGAAACGGAAAAAAGCAGACTGGGGATTTCGTTGAACCTATTTGCCGCGCTGCTGTATTTTATGGGTGTGACTGGAAGCGTGTTTGCGCTTATGGTGGCAGTAGGTTACATTATGCTTTTTGAGGAAAGCGTAAAACTCAAAAAAACGGGAATCAAAGCATTGATAGTCAACATTTTTTGGTCGATTATAATGTTTTTAATAAATCACTTTTCCGTTTTTTTGCAGACCATTTTGAACGCATTGAATAGTTATAATTATATTGCCGGGAATAATTCAGTAGCCTTCGATAATTTCCATATAAACTATTTGTATCAGTTTCTCCAATTCATTCCATCATCCTTAACTACCATCGGGTATGTCATCGAAATTCTGGTTTTCGTCATATTGGGGCTTCGCGCATACAAACAGGTGGATGTCAAAATAAAATGGATTGATAAAATCCTTGATAAGCATTTCGTGTAACGAATATGAACATCGCAATGTTCATATGCAGTTCACGCCAATCGAACCGTGTAACGAATATGAACGGTGTAGGGCGCGACGACCCCGGCGCGCCGTCATACGCCAATCGATCAGCGGAGGAAAATCAGAATTTTGAACAACAAAATATGCTGAGGAGGATAACACAATGGCAAGATTTTGTTTGAACTGCGGAAAACAGCTTAATGAAACCGTAAAATTTTGCGCTTCCTGCGGTGCGCAACAGCAACCCACGCAACAGCCCTCACCTGTTCAGTCGGCGCAACTTCAACAACAACCACAGACACAGCCCTATATTCAGCCGCAGTATCAATATCAACAGCCGTATGCACCTACGCCGAAGAAAAAAAGCAAAACGCCGCTTATTGTCGGGAGTATCGGCGGTGTATTGGTTATCGTCCTTGTAATCGTGCTGATTTCGACAAATGTATTCGGCTTGATTAGTAGGAGCGGCGGCGATACGCCGACAGACCAGAATGGTATAACACAGCCAACGGGAGATGACGCTGTTTTTACGAATGCGCTTGTAGGCAGTTGGGGTCGAGTCGGTTATAATGCCAACACACTGCCTATTTGGGTTTTCGGAGAGGACGGGCGATTCGCATATTATGACGCAGTAGCGTTGAAACCTGATTTCGGAACCGCTTATTCACCATCTCATTACGAGTGTTGGACGCAAGGGAAATACCGCGTGAACGGTTATTTCATTGAGCTGTATGATTGTATGGAGAGTTCCTATTTTGAATACACGTATGCTAATTCTGATTCGTGGCGATACGGCTTCAATGCCGGAGGATCGCCGGAAAATATTTCTGCCAATGAATTGTTAAACAGCGCTCTGCCGGAAGAACCGTTGAAAATTGACAATTTTACCGCAACATTCGAGTTTTTTAGCGGCGAGCGACTTCACCTTATTTTTGTTTATAAGGAAGATGGTTATGATGCTGAGTTCAATTATATGTCAGGCAGCCGGGATATAGACGTTTTGACATACACTCTACCCGGTCTCGCATGGCCTAAAGATTCACTACCTTCCATAGTCCCGGAATACATCGACGGGCGTATTCAGAAGGCAGACTATCACATAGATGACTTCAATGGAAAGTGGTATTTTAATGCGGTGATTGACCGGACTACATGCGGGTATGTTTGGAAGTATTCTGAAGGGTTGATTGCAGATGGTTGGTTATGGGTGGAGTATGGGTTTGACAATGCGGAGGAAGTCGAAGATTGGTTATTGCGTGGGTATTACGTCAGATTACGTGATAAAGATAACGAGTGCGAAATTAATATAAATATCAATATAGAAGGTCGTTTTATGTATAGTTGTTATGAATGGTAATGAAGAAATACGACGGCTCCCGCGTCCCGCAAGATGTTTTTAGTTGGTTGATAACGCAATGGCCGTGTTTAGAAATTGGGATAAACCGAATAAACAACCACGGAGTGGCGGGTTTGTCGCCGTTCCTTTGATATTCTTCTGGTTGATATGCAAAGAGGGTTTTTTCATGGTATAATCAAAAATAAAAAGATTTGCACATATTATCGCTCCCGAGCATAACAGATATGTCGAGGTGAAACTTCCGTGAGGATTCGCTCACATTTATGCACTTTGCACAACTTATAGGACAATTTTTGTTCAATCCTATAAACTTCAATATTGTTTTGAGCGATACTTGACATACGCATAAAATAGGCGTATAATATAGATAAGAGGTGCGAATGATGAAAGTAAGAGAAGTGAGGTAAAATTTTATGAGAAAATTAACATATTTTGCAGTATTTGAGCCGACTGAGACAGGATATAGCGTTTATTTTCCTGACTTGTTGGGCTGTGTCGCCATGGGAAAAACTTTTGATGAAGCCGAAAAAATGGCACAGACATCGTTGAACTTGCATCTGTACGAAATGGAAAAAGACGGTGAAAAAATTGTTTTTCCGACGACAGAATTAAAAAAATTGCAGATTGATTCTGAAACGGCACAAGGTTATGCGATTTCGCCAATAACTATATATCCCGAAATATATAAAAATGAATTGGATAATAAGGCCGTTAAAGTTAATACAACAATTCCTGCATGGTTAAAAGAAATGGCAGAATTGGAACGTGTTAATTTTTCGGAAATTTTGCAAAACGGTTTGCGCGAATATTTGCGTTTATAGCTATATATTCGTGACTAATAAGATATACCAAAGAAAGGATAATAATTTTTATGGCAGATCAAAACATACTCCGGCTTCCCGCCG
>JGI24702J35022_10001925_pt1 | contig 12797 bp, 10 predicted proteins | sample TergutTh196P4_FD_35022 | JGI IMG/M metagenome (IMG submission 35022)
AAAAAGCCCCGCCGCGATAACCATCTCTTTTTTCCTGCAGGGAAAGCCAGATTTCTGTGATTAATAAAAGATTCCGTTTCCATAGCCAGCTGTATTGTCCGTCCGCTATCGATCTTTTTTATGTGAGAGACGACTTCATCTATCTCAAAGGTTCCGGAGACGTTATCAAGAAAATCGTAAAGCGCTTCTTCCTGGCTGGCATTCATAAATACCCTATTATGCATGGGTAGATTGGATTCCACAAGGCAGGTATTAACTATGTGAAAAATAATAATTTATCGATCTGTTACTGTAGGAAAACATGTCCCTATTCTCTCTATACCGGGCGGTTCATCTCGTCGGGAAAAACCCTGTAGAACCTGCCCTACGGAACCCTCCAGCGCCTGAAGTATCTATTTAGGAATAAAAAGCTATCTTGGATAACTTCAGGCTTTGGACATTTCTTAACAGTCATAATTTTTCTTACAGGGTTCCTCCGGGCAGGGAATTCCAGATGTTTTTCCCGACGAGATGAACCGCCCGGCTAACAGTGCGAGGGGCATGTTATCAAAATAGAAAGGTTTCGATAAAACATTTTTTTCAGTAATGCATAAGGCCCTGGAACCCTGGAAGTGTATTAATAAATATAACTGTAACAAACGCCTGACAATTCATCGTTTTAAACATAGGGGAAGATACATTTTAAATTTCCGGCTGTTTTATGATAATGGAAGTATCCAATTCTTCTTCCCTCATGCGAAAAACCATAATTTACCGGTATTTTGTCACCCAATAAACCACAATAATGCTGATCTAGGGGCNGCTATATACCCAGGTGAAAACATTTGCTCGTGTTCCCTGCCGGAGGAGACCAATAAAGGAATGTAATACTCGATAAAGTGTAACCAATGACCTGACTACTTCTTTTTTGATACATCATTCTTATAATGCTGGCTACAGTTTCAAAAAAGAAGTAGTCAGGAGGGCTCCGTAGGCAGGCTCTTCGAGCGTTTTCACCTGGGTATATAGCCACCCCTTTGTCGGAATTTATATTGGATTATTGTGTGACAAACAGTTCGATAAATTATTGTTTGGTCTTATTGTTTGGCCAGGATTTCCTGCCATCCCGCCTGAATCGCTGATGCGGCTTCGGAGGCTGTTGTTTTTTCATTAAAAATGGCGTCCAGTTCTTTTCTGAAAATTTCTTCCAGCTCTGTCCAGGGAAGGCCTATGAAAACATCGGCGCTTTCTGCAGCGATGGTAATGTCCCATACTTTTAAATGAAAGGGATCGGTGGGGGGATCGTTTGCAGGCATTGCTCCGGTTTTTTCTGAAAGTATTGATGCGTTTTTGGCGAGAAAGTCTGCAAGGAGGCGGGCTTCTTCCTTGTTAACGGAAGATTTATTTATGCCAAGGGTCCACCCGGCTGTTCCATAATAAGTAACTCCGGCGTAATTGTCGGGTACGGGAATTGTTGTAAAACCGAAGGCTTCGTCTCCCATACGTTCCCTTATTCGGGTGATGTTACTTGCCGGAGCAATCATAAAAGCAGCCCTGCCGGAAATAAAGTTATCGAGTTTATTTTCGTTTGATTTACCGGGAACTATATACCCCTCTTTTTTCAATGATGCAAGGAAAGAAAGGCTCTCCACAACGGACCGGGAATTAACAACGGGTTCTCCGTCCCTGATGAGCAATTCTCCGGATGACCAAATCCATGGAAAAACATCATCATAAATTCCGCGCGATCCATCCATGTCCATTGCCAGGCCCGCCGGAAATGATGATACATCTTTAATTCCGGCAAGGGCCTCAAGGCAATTTAAAAATTCACCGCGGTTTTTTGGAGGCCTGGTGAAACCTGCTTCCTTGAGAAGTTCTATATTGTAATAAAGAACATTGATGAAAGAAAGCAGAGGTGCGTTATAGTTTTGCGGCGCTGGATCTTCGGACCAAAGGCTTTCTGTCAGCCGGCTTTCCATTATTTCTCTCTTTATGAGTTCCGGAACCCAAAGAAGGTCAAGGGCAAAAACATCACCGGGGGAATTGTTTTCGGCAGGATTAAAGAGATCGCTGCGCAGATCTTCGTAAGTTCTGTATTTGATTTCAATTTTTATGTCCCTGTGCAGATCTTCAAATTCTTCCATTAAATCCTGGAGGGTTTCTTTTTCGGGAGCGTCCTGCCACCAATGGGTAAATACAATTCTGGGGGCAGATTTGCCGATCGTCTTATTGCTTGCCAGCCGGCCAAGCGCAGCTGCGAGAACAGCCAGAGAGAGGGCAAAGAGCAGAATGTCGATATTTTTTTTGAGTATGGGCCCAAGCTCTGCCCATCGGGTGTTAAGAGCTTTTTTTACTTTTTCCTTAACTGCTTTTCCTGAATTCGTAATTTTTGTGTTTTTCATTTTAAAGCCTCGACTTTTACGCTTTTTTAAGGTAAACCAATTACATGCGCGGTGTTAAAAGAAAACTGCAATTTTTACGCAACCTCTTAAACCGGCAGAAGCCAGAGCCTGATGAAATAACCGAAGAAAAATGGATCGCCGATTTCAGCAGACAAAAACACGCTCGTTTTGATATTAAATCAGAATCATCCTATGATGCCAATCTCCGGAAGAATCTTTTTTATTCCGGTTATTCCCTTGTTCTTGGGTTGAAAAAATCAGGCTGTATAGCCTGGGTAGAAGCCCCGGAACACCGCTACCGGGATCTGATAATTTCCGGCTCTGTCCGCATCGATGCAAGGGGCGGATACGGAGCTGCTGGCATGAATTTCAGGATGGTGGACAGCGGAACTTATTATTCCCTGCTTGTCTCCAACAAGGGTTTTTTCCGTGTTGATGCCCTGCGGAACGGAATGCCCTTCCCCCTTGTCGGCTGGACTGAACTGCCCTTTTCCAACGGAGCGGCGCTAAGCGCGGATCAGGCTGTGGACTTTTCCATAATTGCCTATGGCAGCCATTTACTAATCCTCCTACGTGGACGGTGGGCTGCCGAGGTAAACGATTCCTCCATCCTGGAGGGAACCATTGGTTTTACCGCTGTCTCCTATGAAACAGGTGATCCGGCCTATAAGGTGATCCGGGAAGTAAATGACGAAAAAGGTGTTTCCTATTCTGCCGAGGCATTTCTGGAATCCCTTACGGTTGATTCCAGAATCACGGAAGTTTCGGTCCTTTACGAAAAGTGGCACGACAATCCCGATGTTGCATCCGGGGCAAGGCTAAATTTGGCAGAAACATTTACCGCCATGAATCAGGCCGATGCTGCCATGACTCAGCTTCGCAGGGCCTGGGACACAAGCGGACACAGAAAGACACAGGCGGAACTTCTTTTGGCAGGCAGGCTTGCGCAGCAGCTTGGAATAATGGACGAAGCAGAGATTTATATCAGTCAATGTTTCGAGGCTGATGTGGAAAGTCATGAGGGAAGGCAGGCGCTGGTTGAAATGGCCAGAATAATTTATTCGGGGGAACGATACGGGGAACTTAAGGATTATTGTACAGAAGCGGTTAAGATAAAACCGGATGATTCCAATCTTTGGACTTTTCTGGGTCATGCCTACTGGAACCTTAAGGAAAACAGAAAAGCAGCTTCTGCCTATGACAAGGCTTTTGAGCTGGATCGTGAAAACGGAATCCTGGCAAAAAATGCAGCCAATGTCTATGATGTGATGGGCAAAAGAAAAGAAGCGCTGGCTCGTTATCTTGAGGCAGGCAGGGCATTTTTGAATGACGGCAATTACAACGATCTTGGGCTGCTGGTACCCAAACTTCTTTCCATGGGCAGTGACAACTGGGAAGCCCATGGTCTGGCCGGAAAGTGGGCATTTGCCGTGGAAGACATAAAAATGGCGGAAGCGGAATTCAGGAAGTCCGAGGATTTAAGGAAAACCAGACGGCCCAAACCTCCAAGAGACGGCGCCCAGGTTTTTCTTGAAGCTCTGCTTTTGATCCGCGCCGGGAAACGCCGTGATGCCATTCCCCTTCTTAAAGAAGCGGCTTCTCTGGAAAAGGACTTTGCTCTTTTCCATTTCCGTCTTGCGGAAAATTTATTCCTTTTGGATGATAATCCCGATGACCTAGAGATGCTTAAGGAATTGAATACGGCTCTGACCCTTTTGGAAAAGGAAGAAAAGGACGAAGATGTTTCCGGGGCACTGAAAAATGAAGGTCTCTCCGGATGGGTCAGCAATTTTGCCGCGCAGGTTGCTCTAAGAAAGGGAAACCTGGATGCTGCGGCTAAATATCTTTCAGGCGCATCCAAAGTTTTGGGAGATCTGCCGGCAGTAAGGGTAAACCAGGGAGTTCTTTTTTCACTTCGCGGCGCCATTGATAAAGCCCTTGAAGTTCTTGACAGCGACAAACGTTCCGATCCGGAAGGAATCATGGCAAACTGCGCCGGTAATATTTTGGTACATGCCCGCCGTTTTGAGGAAGCGGATGAAAAATACAGAAAGGCACTGGCCGCCGAACCGGACAATGTGGAGTATTTATGCAACAGAGCTTCGTGCCTTATAGAGCTTGGCCTTTACGGAGAAGCTGACGAATTATTGGCCCGCGGTCATGCCATTGCTCCGGGAGCGGATCTGCTTGTAATGATAAGCTATGTGGCGGTAAAAAAAGGCGAGTACGCAAGGGCGGAACAAGCCTGCCGCTCCGCACTGGAAATGGATCCTCTTCATGCACAATCTCTCCTTTCTCTGGGCTGGGTGCTCCTTAACCAGGGGAAGCACGAAGAAACCCGCGAAACAATCCGGCGCCTGGATGAATTGAATTTAAAAGAAGATAGTGTCAAAGGCCGGGAAGAACTTAAAACCCGCCTGGATGATCTTTTCTACAAGACTATAGAATGCGAATCCTGCGGCAGACTCTGGAAGGTTGTAAAAGATCCGCCTCCTGTCCCGGCGATAAGGCTTTTTGCCATGCCGCCTGATGATCTGCCGGCCGGTACCTGCCCCGAATGCGGAAAATCCTATTGTATCGGCTGTGCGAAAAACAATCTTGATTCCACAGGCAGATTTATCTGCTCTTCCTGCAGCAGGTCTCTCAAGCTGATTAATGAGGGTCTTAAAAAAATCGTCCACGACTGGGCTGCAAAGGATGGCCTTATAAAGGCAGAGCAGGCTGCCGCCAAAACATCTCCCAGAGCTTCCAAAAAAGTCTCTGGCAAAACTTCTGACAAGGTTTCTGGCAAAACTTCTGACAAGGTCTCTGGAAAAACCTCTGACAAGGTTTCTGGCAAAACTTCTGACAAGGTTTCTGGCAAAGCATCTGACAAGGTCTCTGGCAAAACTTCTGATAAGGTTTCTGGCAAAGCATCAACCAAAACTTCCGCCGCGAATGCCAATGGAGTCAAAAAGAGCGGGCGTGGCCGGCCCCGCAAATCAATGGATTAAGAATTTTACTGAACCTCTTCCACCGGACCAAAGAACTGCAGCAGCCGAATTTATCCTGAGGCTTGCCATTCAGAAATCAAAAAGCCGCGCGATTTCTTCTGCTATTTCTTCCGGGCTCATGTTTTCAGAGGCTATGGATATTTGGGCCATGCTTTTATAGGCATTTGCCCGGCGTTCATGCAGGGCGAAATGTGTTTCTGCGGGATTTCCCGTATTTAGAAAGGGCGGGAGTTCACCGCCATTTGCAGTTTTTACAATGCGCTGCCATGCAGTTTCCGCGGGAACATCCAGATAGACGCAGATTACTTCCCGATGCGAAGAAAGCAGCGCCATTGCCTCATTGTTATCGATGAGACCGCCCCCGGCTGCTATAATTAAACAGTCTTTTTCTTTATCTTCCGGATTGATCAAGGACTCCAGGGCCTCTGCTTCTGCCTTTTGAAAAATGTCCCTTCCTTCCCTGAAAAGCTCCCTGGGAGTTCTGCCGGTTTTGTTTTCCAAAACTTCATCCAGATCCGAGGCTTCCCAGCCGCTGAGCTTTTTTAAAGCCTGCGCAACAGAGGTTTTGCCTGAATGTTTTGGTCCGGTTAGGAGGATAATTTTCTTTTTCATAAAACCTTGTTCCCGGATGTACATTATTTGGAATATTGTTATTATTCAACCATATAATAACCATGAATGGAATTTTTGTTCTTCTGCTCCTAATTTTTGCCTCGGCTTTACCTGTCATTGTTGTTTTTTTCATATTCAGGGCAAGGAAATCCGCAGTGACCCTGCCCTGGTTTCTTGCATCTCTTGCCACCGGGATCATTTCCCTTTTTATTGTTGCCCTGATCCAAAGGCTTTTCTCCTCTTCCGGCGGAGTAGTTACAGGCAGTCTTGGGTCTATTTTCTTTGATATTTTTATACGTATCGCCCTAGTAGAAGAGCTAAGCCGGCTTATCACAGTTTTCCCCCTTGTTATAGCCGGGCGCCGCCGTCTAAACATGGACAGAGCATACGGCGCAGCACTGGGTCTGACTGCCGGTCTGGGCTTTGCGATGATTGAAAACGCTTCCTATGGGATTACAGACATTAATATCGCTTTATTGCGAGCCGTTACTGCCGCCCCTCTCCATGGCGCATGCGGTATCAGAGCAGGAATGGCGGCATTTATTTTCAGGCAGCATCCTGGTAAAGCTCTCTTTCTTTTTATAACAGCAACCCTAATCCATGGAGCATATAACCTTATGATCGTCAGTCCCGCTCTTCCCTCAATACTGGCTGTCCCAATCGCTTTTGCCGCCCTTTTTGCCTCTCTGGTTTATTTTGGGCATTCTGAAAGTGATGATGAAAACTCAATTTTCCCTGAATGAAAAATCCCACGGCAAGCCGCTGTCCAATTAACCGGGGCTTGCCTTAAAAAATCTTCCCGAAAATGACTTGACTATTTTGGATCTATTTATTATATTATTTTCTACATTCGACGCAGGATAGAGCAGTTGGCAGCTCGTCGGGCTCATAACCCGGAGGTCGTAGGTTCGAGTCCTACTCCTGCTAAAATAAAAAACCGCCTTCGGGCGGTTTTTTTTCGATGGAGAGTCCTACGGCTTTCATTCTTCAACCTAATGTAAGAGAATGAAGAAATTACGCCTCCGCCTTCACCATCGCCTCCCGTAAGATGGCATTCATGCGGGTCTGATAACCTCTCCCTGCACTCTGTAGCCATTCAATTACATAAGCGTCAAGCCGGACATTTACTGTCTTCTTGATGGGCTTGTAGTTCGCCATGTTTCGTAAATGAGAGGGTTTGAACTCCTTCATCTGCTCTTCCGTCAAAATCGGAGCGTCAGAAAAATCCGTAACCTTGAAAGCCTTAATCTCTGCCACTGTCCGTGCTTTTTCACTATTGCGCATGAGCCATGATCTGCCGGAGAATAGCATTGAGCCGGGTTTGATAGCCCTTGCCACCCTGCTTAAGCCATGCCACAATGTCGGCATCAAGTTTGCAGGTTATAGATACCTTTACTGGTTTAAACATTTGGCGTTTTTCCCAAGGACGGAATTTGGAAAAATCAGTAACTTTAGGGATATCGGAATAGTCAATATCTTTATCCTCAATTGCGTCCACCCGGTCAAGGTCTTCTTTACTGACCGGAGGCAAATTTTCAAGGGTATATCTAACAATCGCCATAATAATACCTCCTCTCTTGCTTTTCTGCTTTCCGGGCAGAAATGATGTGTATCGTTTCCGGTGCTGGTTCTGTAAAACTTACAAATAACATACGATCTTTTGCAATGCCAATAGCAATAGTCCGATCTTCTTCGGCACTACTATGCTTGAAATCATAATATTCCTTCCGTAAGGGATCAGTAAATACATAGGCAGCAAGGCCAAAGCTTATGCCATGCTTTTTGATGTTTACCAGGTTTTTCTTTTCATCCCATTCGATATTCACCTTGAACCCCAATAATACATATTATCAAATACGTATAATTTTATCAATACAATATTGCCTAATTCCCCAGTACCCCAAATGACACATAAAACGACACAGCGAGATAAGGAACCAGGAAATCTTCTACGTATCGGTAGCATTAAATCACACAAATACATCGACAAGCATTATTCACGAATATTTTGATAATTCCGGATACTGCACAATGAGTTTCAATCCTTTGCGTCAATGCGGACAATATTGTAATTATGGGTATGCTTATGAACGGGCGGCCTGGGTTCCCTGTTCTGCTTCCTGCTGGGGGTCTTCCACAAACACGCAGTTTTTCCCGGCTTTTTTGGCTTCGTACATTTTTCCGTCTGCGCGGTTGATAAAATCCAGGACGCTTTCGGTTCTGTGGTACTTGGCGACTCCAATGCTTATTGTAACTTTGCCTGCTTCGCCGCAATCGTTATCCTGCACCGCTTTTCTTAGGCGTTCTGCAAGTTCTACGGCAAGAGCAAGATCGGCATTGCTGAAGAGGAGGACGAATTCTTCGCCTCCCCAGCGTGCAAAGATGTCATTGTCGCGGATATGGGCGGTGATAATTTCGGCGGTGCTGATAAGAACATGGTCTCCTGAGCTGTGGCCAAAACGGTCGTTTACCCTTTTAAAATCGTCTATGTCAAAAAGCAGAAGGCAGAACGGGTCGTGACGCATGTTTTTTATCCACAGGCCGAGTATGTATTCAAAACGTCCCCGGTTATAAATGCCTGTTAACCTGTCCGTAATGGATATAAACTCAAGATGTTTTTCCGTGGCAAATTGTGTGCGCCGGGAACTCTCCCTGCTGTGCAGAAAAATGGCGCACGCCACAAGGATCACGCCGAGGTAAATTCCGCGCTGGAAAAGGGACGGTGCTTCCGGGGGATTGGCAAAGATTGTGCAGTAAATTACATAACCTGCCAGTATGATGATGCCGGTGATTACGCTGTTTTTCCAAAGATTGGGTATAAGAAATACTGCCAGCAGGAATATGGTCAGGGTCATAAACTGGAGGCCAAGCTGGTCGGCTCTAAGGGTGTACAGATTTATTAAGTAAATGGAAAAAACTGCCAGCTCTGTCAGGGTTACCATGATCAGCGTATGCGTGTATTTCTTGAAGGAGCCTGCAATTGAAAAAGTAATAATGGCAATGGCCAGGGCGCCGAATCTGAGTATCAAGGCAAGGACAATGGATCTTCCGCTTCCGTAATAATAATAAAAATCTGACAGTATAAATGCCGAAAAGATTATGCCCATGAAGAGGATCATAAGCCGCGCAAGTTTTGAACTGGCTGCTTTTTCATATTCCATAAAATCAGATTCTGTCTGGCTGTTTTTGAATTCGCAAAATTTATTCAAGACATAGAGCTGGCGTTTATATTCCATTTTTCTCTGTCCTCTTCGTTGACATAATTCCATTTGAGCATATTTTTTGAAAAAAGTACAGGGGGATTTTGTATGGAACCATTTGCCGGGATAGCAGGAGCCGCTACATTCACGCTATAATGCTGCCATGTTTGACAAATTGGCCGGGAAAATTTCCGATGCTTTCCGCTTTGTATCCGGGAAGTCTACAATTACCGAAAAAAATATCGATGATGCCGTTGAAGCCATTAAGATGGCTCTTCTTGAAGCGGATGTAAACCTGAGGGTGGTCCGCAGGTTTGTAAATTCCACCATAGAGGAAGCGAAAGGCGAAAAGGTACTGCGTTCCGTAGATCCGGGCCAGCAGTTCATAAAAATCGTTCATGATAAGCTAGTCTCCTTTTTGGGCGATACGGAAAAGGGTCCGTCGGGCCATTCTGTCCAGGAATTGCAGCTAAAGGGGCCGGATGCCATTTCCATAATCCTTATGCTGGGGCTTCAGGGTTCCGGAAAGACAACCAGTTCCGCCAAATTGGCTTTAAGACTCAAGAAGGAGGGCCGGAAGCCCCTTCTTGCGGCCTGCGATCTTATAAGGCCTGCCGCGGCTGAGCAGCTTTCTGTGCTGGCAAATCAAATTGGCGTGCCGGTTTACAGGGAAGAAGGGGCCAATGATCCGGTTAAGGTTTTCAGGGCAGCCCTGGATTGGGCGAAGAAGAACCTTGTTGATACTTTGATTTTGGATACAACGGGCCGCCTTCAGATTGACGAGACCATGATGGCGGAACTCTCCCGGTTGAAGGAAGCGGCAAGGCCGGACGAGCTCCTGCTTGTGGCTGATGCGATGACGGGCCAGTCAGCTGTAGACATCGCAAAATCTTTCGATGAAAAGATCGGCCTTACCGGTGTGGTGCTTACAAAATTTGACAGCGACACCAGGGGCGGTGCGGCTCTCTCCCTGAAAACCGTAACCGGGAAGCCTCTTAAATTTGTGGGCACGGGGGAGAAGCCGGAAGATTTTGAACCTTTTCATCCGGATCGGGCCGCAGGGCGTATTCTTGGGATGGGCGATGTGGTTACTCTTGTGGAAAAAGCCCAGGAGGTTATCGATCAAAAAGAAGCTCTGGCCCTTCAGAAAAAAATTGAAAAGGAGACGCTTACCCTGGAGGATTGGCTGGAACAGATCCGCGCGGTTAAGAAAATGGGTTCCCTTAAATCCATGCTGAATATGATTCCGGGAATGGCGGGCCAGATTAGCGAGGACGATATAGACAGGGCAAATCTTAAGAGTCAGGAGGCGATTCTTTCTTCGATGACTCGCAAGGAAAGGGCGAATCATCTGATCATTGGGCCATCCCGGCGCGCCCGAATCGCAAGAGGTTCGGGAACTTCTGTTGCGGAGGTGGCCAGACTTTTGAAAAAATTTGAAAAAATGAGGGGTATGATGAAAAAAATGGCAAAATCAGGAAAAAATGCCGGAGCCGGGTTTATGCAAGGATAAACTCCGCTATATATGGTGTAATTACTAAAAAAAAATAGTGCTGTTTGCCGAATTTTTCTTCAAAAAATAATAAATCGCTCAATATTTTTCTTTTTTATTCAAATTTATTGAAAACTTTCCATAAAAAGTGTAAATTTATTATAAAGGAGTGGTGTTTTTCTCCTTTAATATTTTAAATTCATGTAAAAAAGTCAGTGTTAATTTTCCCATAATGTACCGATATTAGAGTACGATAAGGGGGACTTTTATGCATAGATGGGTGTCGGTTTTTCTTGTTCTTCTACTCATGGTTTCTTTCGCGGCTTTCGCGGGCGGCAGAAAGGCCAATGAATCCCGTGAGGTAAGCAATCCTGCCGGTTTCACGGAGTCTTTAAACATAGAAGATAAGAAGCCCGGTAAATGGAATATTTACCTGGAGGCTAAAGACAAGGGCGGCAATACAACAATTGCCGGGCCTCATAATATATTCATAGATCCGGAATCAGATTTGCCTATAGTCAGGATCATAAATCCCCAACCCAATATGCATGTTCAGGGAAACCTGAATATGGTGGGTACCTGTATTGATGATGACGGCGTTGCTTATATTGAGCTTATAGTAACCCGCGGAAGTGACGGCAAGGGTGAAGTCATGCTGCAGTCCAGGGCGCAGGGCGCGGACTTCTGGTCGTTTTTTATTGATACTACAGATCAGTATAGATGGCAGGATGGAATTTATACTGTCACCGCATGGGGAGTGGATATAAACGGCCTGTCCGGAATTTCGGACAGTTTCCCGGCCAAAGCCCAGAAGAAGCATCAGGTTACCTGGAACCTGGATCGCAAGAGACCGGAAATAAAAGTAACCAGCCATGAGCTTGGCGCCCTTGTAAGCGGCAAGGTTACCTTTAAGGGAACCGTGTGGGACGGGAATGGAATAGATTCCCTTTCGTACTCTGTTGATAACGGCGTCCATTTTAATCCTGTAAGCCTGAAATATGACAAAAGACAGGACATATATGAATTCTCCTTTTCTCTGGATACCAAGACCATTGAGGACGGGCCTGCGGTAATCCAGTTTAAATCCAGGGACAAAATGAGAAGCGAAGGCTTTCTTTCGTTCCTGATATTTGCAAACAATACCGGGCCTGATGTCGAGATCATTTATCCGGACAGCGAAACCGCTGTAAACGGAATTTTTTCCGTAGCCGGTTATGCGATGCATAGTGTCGGGCTTGCCTCGTTGAGCTATAAACTGGGGAAGGATAGCGGAGAGATTCCCCTGATCATAGGAAACCCCTGGTGGGTCAAGGAATTTGATATCCGGGGCCAAAATACAAAGAGTATGGATCTGGAAATCCGCGCGGTGGATCTTTCGGGGAACGTAACTGTTGCCAAGAGAAAGCTGCTTGTGGATCAGGACGCGGACAAACCAAAAATTACGCTTACCAGCCCTGCTGCCGGGGACATAATTCCATCTGACGGCATGCAGCTTATAGGGCTTGCCTCTGACAACGACGGCGTAAAATCAATTTTCTACGCAGTTGACGGAAAATCTCCTGTGGAAGTTTCCTGTACCGGGTATTTCCAGCTCACCGTAAAAGATATTGCACCCGGGGTGCATACCCTGGATGTATGGGCTGTGGACATTACAGATGTTGCCGGTCCAAAGATAACTCTTAAAAATATAGTTGCCCCGGGTCCTGCTCCGCAGCCGCGCGTTGCGATGGTTAGAACCGGGACAGGTAAAACCGCCGCTCAATCGGAGTTCTATTCCGGCATTGACATAATTAACGATTTTGGCGCCTCTTTGGATCTGGCGATTCATTCCGGCAGCCCGCTGCAGAGCATAATCTATCAGGTGGGGAGGGGCGCGCCCATGACAATTCCCGTAAAGGGAAGCAAGGGCGGCGATTTTGTCCAGAATATTCCCATACCAAGAGACTCGGAACTGGGCCAGTCCCGGCTGGAATTAAATGTAAAGGATATTTACGGTCAGGAAACAGTAATAGAAGATTACTTCAACATAATAACAGCCGACGGTTCGCGCGGGTATGGCTCGGAGAGCTTTGCCTGGGTGCAGCCCGACACGAGCATTGGAGACAGGATCCTGCTT